>Ga0208019_1000517_pt1 | contig 20857 bp, 35 predicted proteins | sample CB_VirMetaG_5_FD_184540 | JGI IMG/M metagenome (GOLD analysis project Ga0208019, IMG submission 184540) | Freshwater to marine saline gradient viral communities from Chesapeake Bay - CB_1508_1D Viral MetaG (SPAdes) (version 4) | ecosystem: Environmental > Aquatic > Marine > Coastal | place: USA...
GAAAAGGTAGAAGCGTTCACTTCCCAATATGGAAATGATATTACTGTAAATAATAGAACCTTTAAAAAACGGTTTCGTGCAGCGAGTAATGCTTATCAGAGATTAAAAGCGTTGAAAGAGAAAGGAACAAGAAATGACTAATGAAGAAATAATTGGAGGAGTCCAAAGCAGGACTAAAGAATGTAAACAAGCGTATGCCAGTAGATGCTCACCTTGGGGGACTCCTCAAGAGTGGGAAGCAGGGTTTAAACGATTCTGGAGTGGGAAGTTAAATCCTGCCATGAAAGACATACGACGAATTTCACATTTAAACCCAGCTAATAGAAACAGTAAATGAAAATAGACAGAAGAAAGAATCTCCCACCTGTAGAGAACCAACACTTAATAAAGAAGTGCGTCGCATCTGCATTTGCTTGTTTGGCACATGAAAATGGAGAGAACGTCAATAGCGACGATCTCTATGAACGTGCCAAAGTTTTGGATCGCATCCAAGGCAATGAGGATAAGGATGAAGGAACAGACTTTCAAGGAGGCAGGCTTGCTCTCGACGCTATGACAACAACTATAGAGGTGGTGCCAATTAAAATGGATAGTGCATCCATAGATAAGGCATTAGAAACCTCGTCAGTGGTGTTTCAAGCATACACTAAGCTCTTTCAAGGTGATAGGGTAGGGCTTCATGCTGCTGTGATATGTGGGACTGAAGGACACGTCTATTTGGTTCGCAATTCATGGGGAGAGAATTGGGGCGTGAAAGGATATAGAGCTATCGACAAAGAAAAGCTCATCATCCATAGCGTAGGAGAGGGATATTACGCAAGGAAGAAGTCTGTCAGACAACTCTTCAGAAAGAAGAAACTAATTGCTATGGGAGTGGCTGTCGCTGTCGCTGTCGCAACTATAGGAGCTTTGATTTTCTTTCTGTCATGAACGAGTCAGTCCTAAGAGGAAAAATCTGGCTTTACTCTCAAAAGAGTATTGAGGCAATTGAGTCTGAGGATTATGAGGCTCATAAATATTGGCGAGAAAAAGCAGACGCTTGTCGAAAAGAGCTAGTGTGCCAATTACAAACAGCAGAACAACCATAGGTGCTTTGAGACTCAAAGCGTCAGATACAAAGAAGCCACACTTTAAACGGTGTGGCTCTTTTGTTTTCTGTTTTCGACTCCAGAGAAATTCATAGGTGTCGGTCTTTTCGTTTTGCGTCGCAACCATAGGTGCTTTGAGAATTTTCCGTTTACTTGTGTGGCGTGGCGTTGGCGTTGGCCGCTTGAATCAGATTTTCAATCCATTTTCTGGTCGAAATTCCCTCCTGGGAGGCTTTAGCTTCTGCAATGGTGAACAAATGTACATCTATTCGAGTGTAGCGGCTTTCGCTCTTCTCCTCTGGTGCTTTCTTTGGCCTTCCTCTAGTCTCTGGTTTCATGATTTATAATCCTCTGTTGTTATTACTCTTTCAACGATGTACTTCCCTCTGTCCTTCTCTGCACAGCATTCGCATCGGCCGTCTTTGTTGTTTGCTTCTGTTGTAAATTCAAGCTCTCCGTTCTCGGTATTTCTTAGGAGTAAACAAACATCTGGCCTATCAAGTTCGGGATGTTTTTTCAGAAATTCATCTCTTGTCAATTTGTCGGTACATTTCGCTTTGGCTTCCTCAAATGTTTTAAAATGCTCCTGGTGCTGCTTGTCTGGGCTTGTTACCTGCCAAGTATCAAAGAAATCGTTATACATTATTATGTGCTTGTTTATGTAGTAGGTTCTCATGGTCTTATTATCTCCTCTATCGTGTTGAATAATCCTCTTTTGACGTGTCCGTAACTCTCTAGGCTTTCCAGCTCCTTAGGAGTGAAATTAATGTTTATTCGTTGCCATTGGTCGCTTTCTTTCCATCTGGCAAGTTTTTTTAATGTTCTCTCTGTTGGTTTTTTCATAATTTAGCAATCTTTTCCATTATTTTAACGTCTAGTTTTGCAAGCTCTTTAGCTGTTATAAGATCGGCATTATAAAATTGATCTAGTTTATCCGCTAACTTCTCAAGGGCTTCCTTGCTGTAGGTGTCTTTGATTCTTATTATTAATATCTTGTACGTGTCTGTTTTCATGGTCTTAAAATAGCGGATGGGGTTGAATCCTCCGCTTCTGGTTCTCCTCTGGTTATTGGTTTGCCTCTCTTTGTCTTAGTGTCTCAATCCAGCTTTCCAGGTGGCCGTAAGTCTCGGGCCGCTTCTGAATGAGTTTTTCAAGCTCTGTGCTTGTGATGTTGTTTTCTTTTACAAGATCCATAAATGCCTTGTTAATGTTGGCAAGTCGTTCGTGTGCCATATAAAATAGTTGGGTCTGTGTTTTCATGCTGTTATTATATCCTCAATTATACAAGCTAATCGCAAGCACTCCGGGCAATAAAGATCCTCTGGTGTGTCTGGTTTCGCAAGTCTCCTCAAAGTATTCACCATACTTTTTGAGTAAATATCTTTAAGTTTAAAATTGCGTTTTATCTGCGTTAAGAATTCTAGGTCTTTTGTTTTCATATTAGTTTCAACTCCTGTTGTTTGTTCTGTGGTGGTTGCTCTTTGTCGGTTCTCCAGGTTACTCTCTGGTTTGTTTCGTGTTCGATCCCTATGGCAATCCTGTTTAATTGCATAGGCTCTATTCTTTTGACTCTTAACACCTGGAGGGGCTTAAAGTCCTCCAGGCTGTAAAATGTTATAGTGTGCATAGGTTCTCGGCTCTGTAGTCTTTAAGGGTTTCCTTAAGGGTTTCTACGTTCGGGATAAGTTTAACGTGTGCATATCCCATGTTGAGGTAAGCTAGTCCCGGGCTGCTGTCATTGATAATAACATCAGTTTCTCTTTCAATGTATTCCATGATGATTTTAAAGAATGGGCTGCTCTGGTCAAGCTCTGGCAAGTATTCTTGAAAATCAATCTCTTCTTCGTGTATGGGCCATGATATAATTGCTCTTTCGTCAAACTCAATGCCATCCTCTAAAATGAGGAGGTGTTCTGAATTACTACAAAGATCGTACTCAAGTTCTTCCTGTTCTGCTTGTGTCAATTCCTCGTCAATGTTCTCTTTTAACCATTGGCTTACATTTGGGCTGTGATATGTTAGGCTGTCTCCTATCATATCAGCATAATTATTTACATAATCTTCTGATTCAATGTACTGTTTGTGGCCTTCAATGCTTTTAATAATGTTTTCAATTGTTGTTTTCATGGTTTTTACTTTCTTCTGGCTTCTTTTTCTATGTTGCAAGGTTCTGTTTTCTCAATGTAGCAAGTATAATCCACTAGCCATAAATCAAGTTTTCCCTTTTTCCATTGTTCAAGTTCTAATTCTGTCGGCTCTTCTCCTCTTTCGTTTTCTGTTCTCTGGAAGTCAACTCTGTCGGCTGCGTCTCCGCAAGGGTCAATCTGGAAATATTCTCCTAAATATATTTTCAACTCCTTAAAAAGTGCGTCTAGTGTCGGTCTTTTTATGTTTAATTCAAAGTCCATCAACTGGGATGTACTAGGGTCGCAACCTTCTTTGTAGTTGTCTTTTTCTGCGTGTTTTAAAATTGTGCTTACTCTGTACATGGTTTTTACTTTCTGTTTCTGATGGTGGTTATTATGCGGTTTATCTTTAGTCGTAACTTACTAGGCTGTTTAATGTCTCTAATTGTTTTCATAGGGTGAAATAATATGATTTTGCTATTCTTGTATTGGTTGGGTTTCCAGTAATCCAACTATTTTTATCCTTTCTTAGATTCTCTTCTAGTCTCAAAGCAATAAAATAATCATTGCTCTGGTGCTTTGTGTCCAGCCACCCGATAGCATTATCATAGGCTTGTACAATAAAATTTTCATATCGTCTGCTTTTGCGACTGGCTAGTGGCAAATTTTCAATTATTTCTTTTTTAACTGGTGGGAATGTTCTCATTGTCTTCTTTCTTTTATTTTATAAACTCTATTTTAATACACTTTTGCATATTGTCTTTTACTCTTCCGAGATTGAAAAACTTGCCAAGATAGTATTCTTCAATCTGTTTATTTGTTCCATTAATCTCCGTTGTGAGGTGATCACCGTTCTCAAAATATACTTTTACTACTCTCATTTCGTTAATCTTTCAAATTGTTTAGAGTGCTTTGATATAATTGCTGACATAAGCAAATCAAATACTTGTTTACGTTTCTCCAGGTTCCAAAAGTTTTTTATTCCGTTTGCTTTGCTCCATGTGTCAATCATCCTGCCTTCAATCTCTCTAGTGTCAGACTCAGCACACAATAAGGGGCAAAAATTATCTGGAGCGTCTTTCAATTTGGCTTCTACGTAACAGTGCTGCAATTCTTCATAATAGTCTTTTAAAACTGCTTTGTTTCTCTCTCCGTTGTGTTTTCCATGTAAAAGAAACAGATTCTTTTCTGTTAGTGTCTCGGCTGTCACCCTGTCACCTTCAAGACCGCTTCTTCTATCTCTGTAGGATTGATTGATTGTGTCATAATCAAAATGAGGTTTAAACGCTTCTAAGGTCTTTTTTTGAATTGGCTCTACTATTTCCCTAATTGTTTCTTCTTTTGCTTTCGCTATGCAATAAAGCATGGCTTCTGGCAATAGTTCGTCAATTAAGTCTAGGTTTCTTTTTTGTTGTGTCTTTGTCATTGTCTTGTCTCCTGTTAGCGTTGTGTGTTATAAAATGATACTGACAGTTTCCAGTATAGATCAATCTGTTTTATCTCGTGTAAATAGTCGGCCAAGTCTAAGAAATACTTTCTTACTCCGTAATCTCTTACTTGTCTGCCATATTGTTTGAATTGGCCGTTGTTGTGGCTGTTAATAATTTCTTCTAGTTGTGTGTGCATTGTGTCTCCTGGTGCGGTTATTGGTTTTTGAGTTGGTTCGCGGCTGCTATGCAGCTCTTTTGGTTTAGGCTCTGTGGTATCTCCTTAAAGGCCCGAACTTCGAGCTTTAAGATTTTTGCTTTTGTAGTGCTGGAGCTTGCCAGCACTTTTTTAATGAATGTTTCGGTTTTCATTATTCGTCGCTTCCGATAATGCCAAACGTCAATCCATTTTGGGTTGGGTTGCTCTTCAACGTCCATTCAATGTGTAATTGGCCGTCATATCCTCTTCTTCGGTCAATGTCAGATATATAATATCCTGTGTTGTTCATCGCTGCGAGTCGGGCGGCTCCAAAATAAGCGTTGAAACCTACTCTGAATTCTGGGTCTGTGTTATACGTGTCTAGTATGCTCATTGTCTTGTTCTCCTTTTAGTGTGCCAATAATAAAACTTGGCAAAGCCCAAAGAATAAAAAAGATATTCCAGCTAAAGCCAAGTAACCTAAAAAATATAAGTAATTCATGACAACAATAAATAGTCAGCTTTTATTTGTTGTCAAATTAATAATGATGATTTTATTAAAATAATTACAAAATGATTATGATTGTAATAGGCTATCATTTCATTTCTTAACTGTAAGTAGTTAATAGTTAATTATTTAATATATAGATTATAAAAAAAGAGGGGTATCTCTAAATATTTATTTCTCTCTCTTTTCTCCCTTTTTCTATAAGGGGGGTCTTATTTTAGGACAGCCTAAGCTCTTTTTTTCTGTAAGTTATTGAATATCAATAAGATTAGAGCTATCCTAATTTAGGACAGCCTATTATAATCTAAGACTTAACTTATTATCTATCAAATACTTACAAATTAAGAAAATTAGGATAGTTTAGGATAGCCTAAGAATATCTGTAATTCTCAGAATCATATGGTAAAATTTTCCGATGTACAACTGTTCACTAGGAAAAAAATGCCATATCTGGTTTCGCTCTCGATATTTTAAGAAAGTTTTTAATCATCTCATTTCTCATTGGCATACTCGATAATTTAAGAAAGTTTTGACTTTTTAACTTTCCTGTCGATATTTTAAGAAAGTTTTCAATTGCGTTAGAGAATTTAAAAATATGAACAGTGAACAAGAAACCTTTAGATCTATTACAACATTAACAAGATCACAGAAACTTAAAATCCGTAAACTTTATTTGGCTGATCTTCTCCCTCCTAAGGAAATCGCAAGCAAGTATAATATAAGGGAAGGGAATTTCCGTGTATGGATACATAATCAAGGATGGACTAAAGAACGGCAAAAGATAGAAGCATTAGACAACCTCAATCAATTAACAGAGACTAAACAAACAACAGAATATAAGACGCAGCGTCAGCTGGACTTCTACTCTAACCTCCAGGAAAAGACTGAGGAGCTAACGGAAAAGGCTCTGGCAAACGCTGCCGAAGCCGAAGGCATAGGCGAACTAAATACGGCCTTAGGAAGCGTTAAAAGTGCTGTAAGTCTATTTGAGGAGGCTTCTGCTAAGCTCGGGGAAAGCCTACAGACTGCTGGCAGCGTTGCGGAGTCTGGTAATCAATACAATTTTTTCTATTTAGATGCGGATAAAGGCCGGGAAATACTGGCGAAATGTAAAGACCAGGGGAAAGTTATTGATATATAGTTTCCAGTCTCAACAAGCGTTTTTTAGTCTTTTCTTCAGTCTCAACAAGCTAAGGTTATAAGACAAGCATTGATTATCAATAACTTATGAAGTAGTTAAGGGTCTGATTATAGGTATTATCAGACCCTAAAGTCCGAATTCGGGCACCACCTACCCCCCCACCCCCCGATTTTTGTCCAGAGGTATCCCTATATACCCCAAGCCAAAAATTTCCTCAAAAAATTACTTGACTCATAGATGATACTGCTCAATATTGAGGCTAACAATGAAAGAGGAAAGAATTAAGTCATCTGATTACGCTGTAAAGGCGATAAGCAAGTTGGAGTGTATGCCATACTTAATAGATATACATTATGCTGGCAGATGTCCTAGTATATCTTATGCTTTTGGGTTGTTTAAGTCTAATGATCTTGTAGGTGTTATTACTTATGGCACACCACCATCATCTACTTTGAGGGTTGGTATAGCAGGGAAGGATAACGCTCATTCTGTTTTAGAGCTAAATAGATTATGTTTGAAGTATAACCTAAAGAATGAGGCTAGTTTATTAGTTGGAAGGAGTATAAGGTTGCTTCCAAAGAACAAGATAATAATTAGTTTTGCTGATACTGAGCAAGGGCACGAGGGTATAGTCTATAAGGCTTGTAATTTCAGTTACCATGGTTTAAGTGCTAAGAGAACTGATTGGGCAGTAAAAGGGAAAGAGCATCTTCATGGGCAAACTATAGCAGATGAGTTTAGAGGGGTTAAGAACAGGGCTAAGGCTATGAGGGATAAGTATGGTGATGATTTTTATTTAAAGCCTAGATCGAGGAAGCACAGATATATATATTTGCATGGGGATAAGAAATGGAAGAGGGAAGTGATTAAGGATATAAAATACTAGCAAGATGAAAGTATACATAGTAGAGAGGGTTGATATGGGTGTGGAGAAGGTATTTAGGAGATATGATAAGGCATTGGCATATAAGAGTAAGGATGCGAGTGGTTGGGAGTTATTGATAATTGAGAAGGAGGTAGAGTGACTACGAGTGATTTAGTGAAGAGGATAGAGGAGTTGAGTAGGGAGAATGGTGAGTTGGCAAGTGAGAACGATCATTTGAGGGCATCTTTAAGGGTGTTGACTGAGCAGGTGATGGGAGAGCAGGTGAAGGGTTATTTTATAAACAACGACGAGGATTGATATGGCAGGTAAAGGGAAGAAACCAGAGGGAGGGGTTGATTGGGGTAAGTTCTATGAGCTGAGTCCTTTTTTGAGTCCTTGGGAAAAGAAGTTACAGGAAGAGGTTAATTGTGTAGAGCCTGAGAGTGAGGATGCTGTTGAATGGGCTAAGAGGAAGTTGGAGGAGCAGAGTGAAGGATATGGCAAGTGAATTAACGGTATGTGATTATTTAAATATGAAAGGTTGTAAGCATCATAAGAGGGATTATTATACAAGGACTGAGCATGATTGGAAGTGTAGGGATTGTTGTGCGACAGGATGGCATTTTTTAGATGACAATATTGATAAGTTGATTGCATTTGCATCTAATGAAAGGGAGCAGAGTGAAGGATGAGTTTAGGAGTAATGAAGAACTGTATTTTAGCTGGTGGTTAGACGAGTTAAAAGAGGCTGGGTATATAAATTATTGGGAATATGAACCTGAGAGTTTCACTTTGATTGATTCTGTAAGGTATAGTTGGTGGAAGCAGTTGAAAACAAAAGAAAAGCACATGGAATCTACTTTATTGAATGACTTATGTTATACTCCTGACTTTTTTATAAGTTGGAGAGGTTCTGCTTTGGTTACTGGACTGATATGGGATGATGACGAAAGCAAGAAGAAGGGTGCGTATGAGTTTGCTACTACTGGATTAGATTCTTGGGTAGACGTAAAGGGAAGTTTTGATAGGAACAAGAGTAATTCTACCTTTAGTATTATTCAGAAGGTTATGTATGATAAGACTGGCATATATGTTGAGAAGGTAGTACCAGAGAAGTTGTTTGCGGCTACGTTTACGCCAAAGAGGTATTTATTGACAGATAAGAGTGGTAAGAGTAGGAAGATAAAATGGGAAGTGAGGATGTTAGATGAAATTTCATTTAAGTGATAGGTTTTATGGTGAGTTTAGTGAATGGTTGGCACATGAGTTGAAGGTTCGTGGGATTAGCCAGATGGATTTGTGTAGGAAGAGTGGTGTGAGTAGGCCACATATACAGAGGATGGTGAGTGGGAAGAGTGATGGGATGACATTGGTTGTTTTGTGTAAGATAGCGAGTGCATTGGGTTATCGTGTGGACTTTGAGTTTGAGAGAAAATGAGTGGCTATGAGTGATTTAGAAGCTAAACCATGTGAAGTTTGTGGTGAATATCCTTATAGAAAATTTGGGGCTGCTGGGTATTGGAGTATGTATTCTACATGCTCTCACCGTAAGCACATAGAACATAGGAACTCAGAAGAAGAGGTTGTCCATCTATGGAACATAAACAAGCAAGAGTCAGGCTACTACTACTGCGATAAGCATAAGAGAAAGGTTGAGTATTATCATGACTTTATGGATGAAGGATGGGATTGTGGATGTTATGATGTTAGATATGTTAAGGAGGACGAGGAAAATGAAGTTTAATATAGGGCAGATGGTGTATTATCAAGGAGAGGTATGGGAGATCTTCTTGTATGTTGGTGGCAAGTATAGTATTTGGAATAGGGAGAGTAGGTTGAGTGTTCAGGTGAGCGAGGAAGAGATAGATGTGATATGAGAGTGTGGTGTGTATTTCAGAGTTATTGTTATGATCCAATGGAGTTGGTTGGTATATATTCTAATGAGGAGGCAGCGTTATTGGAGGTGGAGAGTATAGAGAGTGAGAGTAGTGATAATGTGTATCGTGCTTTTGTGAGAGTGATGGAAGTGAAGGATAGGTGGTAGGAGATGAAAGAAGCTAGGGAGTGGGTAGAAGAGATGAGCCAGAGTGGAGCATTTGATTTGATAGATGGTATGGATGAAGCTGAGGAGTTTATTAGGAAGGTTCAGAGGGATGCGTATTCCTCTGCTAAGAATGAATGCCAAATGGGTTATAGATCGAATATAAGAGATAAGGTGATGGATTGGTGATGATCGAGTTTGAAGTGAGTAGGAAGGACGAGGCGAGTATGTTTTCGTTTGATTATATTGAGAGGAGTAAGTGGATTATGCAGTATGTAGATAGTTTGCGGTTTGTTGGTGGTAAGGTTAGGTGCCATGTGATGATGGAACATGATGATGTGTTCAAAGAGGAGATGGCACATAGGGGATTTGAAGTTAGAGAGGTAAGTTATGAGTAGATCGTATAAGAACAGGAAGAAAACGAGAGAGATAGGTGATTTGACGTATCCCTCTGGAGGTGGTAGGATAAGCAGGAATGCTTATAAGGCTATGTTGAAGAGGCAGAAGAAGTTGAATCCAGAGTTGGAAGGCTTGGAAGAGGACTATGGTGCTTTTGTTGAGATTGGGAATAAGATAGCGAGAGGTATTCAGAATAATGATTAGGAGACTATTACAAAGTTTTATTGATGCTGAGCTTATTGAGGAAAATATCAATCTGAGGCTTGATATTGAGAATTTAAGGGAAGATTGTGAACATTGGGAAAGACAAGCTGATTTATGGAAGGCTAAGTGTAGTAAGCATAATAAACTTTATACTGATATTAAGAAACAATTGGCTATTAAGAATAAGGTGATTGAGGACTATAAGAAAAAGACTCAAACTACTCTTAATGATGCGATAAGCCAAACGAATTATCCCAAAGATGGGATGTGCGACGAGCAAGGTAACTATATTGGGGAACAGTAAGTTAAATGAAACCATATTACGAAGATAAGTACTGCACTATTTACAATGCAGATTGCAGGGAAGTGTTACCTAGTTTGCCGAAGGTAGATTTGGTCTTAACTGATCCTCCGTATTTGCTTAATATGGGGAAAGGAGGTGGAGGCGAACTTGGCTCAAGGAAAGCGAGGGAAAATACTAGAGGATTTACTGACTCAGGATTTGATACATCTATTTTAGATTTATTTGATAATTGGTTCTGTTTTTGTCCAAGACTAGGATTGCAAGAGGTAATAAGTAAAGCGGTAAACGGAAAATGGAATTTGATTACATGGTGTAAGCCGAATCCAATCCCGACTTTCAATAATACTTATCTTTCAGATGTGGAATATTGCGTTCACAAGTGGTCTAAGGGAAGGCTGTTTGGTGGATATAAAGATAAGTCTTGTTTTTCTGTATTAGCAAACTCAGAAAAAGAAACTAATCATCCAAATGAAAAGCCACTAAAGCTAATGGCAAAGCTATTAAACCTTGGAAGTGAAAAAGGTGATACCATCCTAGACCCATTCATGGGAAGCGGAACAACATTAAGAGCTGCCAAAGACTTGAATCGGAAAGCTATAGGAATCGAATTAGAAGAGAAGTACTGCGAGATTGCAGCTAAGAGGTTGAGCCAAGAGGTTTTTGATTTTTCATAATGCCTAAGAACACTGATTTAAAGGTTAATAAGTCTGGAGATACTTACTCTATTTATGGAAGGACTTTTGATGTTAGGGAGATAAGTCCCTTGCAGTTAGAGTTGTTTGCGTGGAGAGAGAAGTTGGGTGAGAATGATGGGTTTGTGAATCCTGAGTATCACTTTAGGCAGGCGTTTGCGTTGATGTATCCTAAGTTCAAGATGCACAAGTGGGTGGACATGGAGATTGAGGCGTATTGCAATTACAAGGTGATAAATGTGATTGGTCATACGAGAGCGAGTAAGACATTCACCTTTGCTTATATTGTGTATTTGGACTATTGTGCGAATCCTTTTGAGACAATGATAAGTTTGGCAACTGTGACCTTTTCGGGATTGAGGACTCGTATGTGGAGTGATTTGATGAGTGCGGTTGAGCAGTCTAGGATTCCATCTACGATGTTTAAGATTACGAGTAGTAGTGCTGATATGAGCATTACGAATGCACCTGAGAAGGGTTTGACTAGGGAGCAGAACTTGGCTAGGCAGAAGTTTATGATTCAAGGGTTGGCTGTGTCGAAGCAGAAGGATAGTGCTGCTAGAATACAGGGTATGCACGCACCTAGAAGAATTGTGGTATTGGATGAGGCTCAGGGCTTGCCAGATGCGATATATGATGCTGAGAAGAATGCTCAGTCTGCTCCGTATGGTAAGTTTATTAGATTGGCAAATCCAGAGGATAGGTATTCTGTGTTTGGTCGTGAGTGTGAGCCAAAGACAGGTTGGGATACTGTGCATGATACTGATTTAGCATGGCCGACAAAGCAGAAGGACAGTATTTGTCTACACTTAGATGGTTTTCAATGCCATAATATGGAGTTGCACTACAAGAAAGAGCGAGGAGAGATTACTAAGGAGGAATATGAGAAGAATTTATTACCATTTCAGCCTACAGCAGAGTATTTCTTAGGGTTAGATCCAGATTCGATAACGTATTGGAAGTTTGGCAAGGGATATTTTCCACCTGATGGGCTGATTACTAAGGTATTTAATGATATGTTTTTGGCTTCTGCTGCTCATGATAATGAGAGTTTTGTGTATGGTGGGACAACTATTGCGTGTTTAGACCCTGCGTTTGAGCATGATGATTGTGTGCTTCAGATATTTGAGTATGGAAAGAAGCGTAATGGACAATGGCACGTGAATTGTTTGAGTAGTCATAAGATTGTGCCTAAAATTGGTGGGTTTGGTGGTTCTAAGCCGAAGGATTATCAGATTGCTAAGCAGGTTACTGATATATGTAAGGCAAATGGGATAAGACCAGAGAATTTCATAATGGATAAGTCTGGAAATGGTAGAGGTGTGTATGCCATTATGCAAGTTGAGTGGGATGGTTCTATTGAGGGATGTGAATTTGGTGGTAAGGCTACTAAGAGGCTACTGAGAGAGGGTGACGATCAGCCTTGTAATGAGAAGTATGCTTATTTTGTTGATGAGTTGTGGTTTCGAGCAGCAGAATGGATGAGATATGGCGATGTTACAGGGTTGAACAACATGGATAATGAGACAAAGGACGATTTGAGTAGTCGTTTGTATAATCAGAAGTCTAAGGATAATGACCTATTAAGGGTAGAGAGTAAGAAGGACATGAAGTCTCGTATTGGGAAATCACCTGACTTTGGTGATGCTTTTTGTTTATTTGCTGAGTTACTGGCACGTAAGGGGATAATACCTGGGTTAAAGAACACCGATGGAGAGAGAATAAAGTCGAGTAATAAGTCTGCACTTGAGAGAGCAAGAAAAGTGAACGCTATATATGAAGATAGTTTCTCAAGTGCAGCTTTTTAATTTGTTGTTGCAAAAAAGAGTTAATGTAATAAGTATATTGTTTTATGATAAAGATAAAGAAAAGAAATTTAGTTCCTCCTGGGGGTTGGAAGTTTAAAGACCCTGATTCTGGTTTCTGGCTTGAGGGCAGAAGTATCGAGCAACTGGTTTCTAATGTTATCTTGAGTCGTAAAAAGAATGGATATACTGGCTCTTTTGATATTGAAGAGACTGAGCAAGAGGTATTAAAGCAGATTTGTTCTATTATTGGTGAGCCTCATTGTAAAGCAGATGAGGAAATTGTCATGTATGAGGACAAAACAGGAATTTTCAAGTTAGATAAGATCACTTCTATTGCTAGTGCAGCTTTGGAGATGGCTAAGGGTGAATCGTTGGTAGATGCTAAAGAGTTGGCACGTAGACAAGCGATATGTAATAAGTGCTTTCTTAATAGACCTGCTAGGGGATGTGCTTGTGCAACGGTTTACAAAATGATAAATGCTGCAATTCCAGACAATCGTAGGGATGAGAATCTTGAGATGTGTGGTGCTTGTGGTTGTATGATAAATGCTAAAATACAATTACCTATGTCTGCGGTTAATGCAGCGAATAAAGGATCTAATAATAAATACCCTTCTTATTGTTGGCAATTGGATGAACAATCAGAATTGGATGAATCCAAGGAGATTGAGACTCCTACAGAAGTTAAGGAAGTTGTGGAGTCAATTGAAGAAGAAACCCCTAAACCAGTTGTTAAGAAAAAAGTTAAGGCTAAGAAAAAAGTAGCTAAGAAAAAGGCTGAATAATGGATGGAACTAGCGATTATACAGATGATAATGGAATCATTAAAATTAAGGATGTTGGAGTCGCTAGGACTTTATTTAGACGATATTGGGAAGAGGGAGAGTTAAGAAGAAGAAACTATACCAAGGTAAGAAACCAATTAGAGGGTGGTTTACCTTATAGTCCTGAGACTCTTAGAAATCGTGGTGAAGCATGGCGAACTAATGTCAATTTTAGAGATGCTGAGGAGTCTAAGAATAGAGTAATTAAGCCATATTGGGACATGGTAAATAATGTTCCTAGTAAGATTGCGATTACAATTCATAGTCAGTCACCTAGGTCTGGTATTTGGCAACGTGCTATGGAACAAGCATTTGATATGTTCTATGACGACTGGGGATTGGACTATCAGATTCAATTTAGACTTTGGGTAGAGGAATATATCAAATTTGGATATGGACTTCCTATGTTTCCTGATAAGAATTGCCCAAAGTATAAGGCTTTGACTGCTGATAAGGTTCATGCTCCTAAGAGAGCTAGCTTAACTCCAGACAGTTGGGACATCATCATGATTCGTGATGAGTGGTCGATTTCTGATCTTTATAAGAAGTTGAGAAAAAACAAGAACGGTGAGAGTGAATACTTAGGGTATAACACCAAGGAAATTCAGAGAGTCATTGAACACGCTGTAAAAGGTCATGGAAACAACATTCAATCTGATGATTGGGTGAAGATCCAAGACGAGATGAAGAATAATGACCTTGGATATTCTGAGCTACAAACTACAGTAGACATTATTCACTTACTTTATCGTGAAGAGAGTGGGAAAGTCAGTCATTGTATCTTTGAGGAAAAGGGACAAGCTGATGGTGGTGGGAATCCCATTTATCACAAGGATAAGGATGGGTTTATTTTCCATTCTGAGGAATGCTTTGATAGCTTTGAGGAATACTTGGCACCTTTGTATTACGAGGTAGGAAATGGTCAGTTTCATGGAGTAAAGGGATTCGGGATAAAGAACTATCATTTTTCTGTGCTTCTGAATCGCTTGAAGTCTAATATTGTAGACTCTACTTCAATTACAATGGGATTGAACTTTGTAAGAACTGATAATGCAAACTCAGAGAATCCTCCTGTAGAAGCCTATGGGCCAGTTAATATTTTCCCTAGAGGGCTAGAGCAAATCAATCATTATCCTAGTGGTAATAATGGATTTAATGCTCTTGAGATGCTTCAAAACAATCAAGCTGAGAATAATTCACAATATCGTGAGCAGAGGTCACAGATAGCGAATACAAGCACAGCAAAGCAAGCTGAGATATTGGCAAGTATCAATCAAGAAATGAGCCAAGCAGATGCTTCTCTTTTCCTTTCTCAGTTGTCTGAGTGTGTTTACGAGAATCAATTAAAAAGACTCCGTAAAAAGGGTAATATTAATCCTGCTGCTAAGAAGTTTGTTGAGCGTTGTAAGGAAATGGGAGTTCCAGATGAAATTATTTATAATTCTGAGATTACCGTTAAGTCTGGTGCTAATGCTAATATGGCAAGCTCATTAGCTCGTAAAGCTATATGGGAACAATTAATGGCTACAGGTCGTCAAATGGGCTTCAATTTCAGATGGATACAAGAGAACTTCATAGCTAATACATTTGGGGCACAAGCGGTCAATAAGGCGCTTCCTGTAGATGGAATGAATACTGACAATAACCAAACTCGATTGGCTACTATTGAGAATACTCAGATGGCAGATGGTGTGCCGATGCCTGTAGATGGAATGGATATGCACGATAAACACGCAAATGTTCACGTGGGTATGTTCCAGAATATGATGAAGAAACTTGAGTCAACTGGAGAGTTATCTCAAGAAGATATGGTATTTATGGATCTTTGTCTTAATCACCTTGATGAACACTTTAGATTCATGGAGATGGATGAGACTTTAGAGGCTATAGCTAAAGAGATGCGTGGAAATATGAACAATCTAGTCGCTGCTTATGCTGGGTATAAAAGGCAGGTAGAGCGACAGATGCAAGAGGAACAACTAGAACCAAATATAAATGCAGAACAAAATCCTAACATACCGACCTAAAATAATAGAAGGCAATGTATTAACCCTATCAGATAATAAGCGAGATAAGATCAAGCGATTCCTTGAGAGTCCTGAGATGCTCGATGTGTTAGAATTGGCAAATCAAAGCAAACCTACTGTCCACATGACAGGCTTTGATGTTCAACAATGCAATGATAGGTTAAAGGAAATTAGTGGATGGGAGCTATGCGAGGCTGCCATTCTTAACTGTTTAGATGTTTTAAATAAGAAGCAATTAAATCCTCTTGAAGAAGATTTTGATACAAAAGCAACAGAGTTATGAGTGATACAAATACAATAGAACAACAAACTACCCAACCAGAACCAACGCAACAGCAATCGAGCGTTCCAGACTACATGAAGCCACCTGGTCTTGATGGTGATGGTCTAGCGGATTTGAGTGATGTATTTAATCAATATATGGGTGCAGGTTCAGTAGAGACTCCACAAAAGACTATTGATCCTATTGAAGCATTAAAGGGTGAACCTGAGCAGGTAGAGAAACCTAAGCAAGAAACACCTAAAGAAGAAGTTCCTGTTGAATCAGAAGAGCCACAAGGTCTATTCGATCAACTTCTAAAGAAGAATGAAGCCAAAGAAGAAACTGGTAATGATTCTATCGTAGAGCAAATTAAAGCACCAGAGAATCTTAGTGAAGCCTCACTAGAAGGTTGGAATGCTCTAAAATCAAAAGCTAAGGACTTTGAAAAAGAGAATTACGAGTTAAAACAAAAACTTACTGAGTATGAGGGTAATCCTGAGCAAGTAAGTCAGTTTCAGTCTCAACTTGAAGAACTTAAAAGAGAGAAACAAGAACTTCTAAATAAGATTGCTCAAAAGGATCTTACTGAGCATCCAGAGTTTCAACAGAAGTATCAAGAACCATTAGATAGATCTTTAAGTAGACTTGAATCAGTGTTAGAGGACTCACGTGCTGACGTGAAAGTTAGCGACCTTCTCAAGATGAATAAGAGAGACTTGGCAGATACGGTAGAAGAAATTACTGAGGGTATGCCAAAGGTTTTTGCTAGGGACTTTGTTGAGGAAATTGCGAAAGCGAGAGAACTTTCTAGTGCTAGAGAAGATGCACTTGGTAATGCTTCTCAATTCATTAGTGGGATTGAGGAACAATCAAAGACTCAAGCATTCCAAGACTTTAATAAAACTGTTGGTGATTTTAAGAATGAGTATGGAATGATATTTCAACCGCTTAAAGCAACTGGCAATTTGTCTGAAGAACAAAAGCACGAACTTTCTACTTACAATAACGCCTTGGCTGAGATTGAAACAAAGGCTCAGAGTTTTGCATTTGGTAAGATGGATAATGCTCAAATGTCTAAGGTTGCTATGCAAGCAGCAGCTAATGAGTTCATGGTGAATCATGCTATACCTAGACTAGAGAAGGAATATGTTTCACTATTGGACGCCAATAGGCAAATGTCTGAGCAGTTGAAGTCTCTGCAAGGATTAAAGCCTAAAGTTGCTCAAACAACTACGAGTGATCCAGGTAAACCTCAATTTAACTCTACAGAGGATTTGGTTAAACACTACCTAGGTAGATAACTTTCCTTATTAACATCCATTGTCAAAAGCTCTAGTGTAAAAGCTAGGGCTTTTTTATTTGACAGATTCCTTGTGCATGATTTATATTGTCATCGTGCTTATTAAAGGAAGTGGCATACCTTATTCTATTTTATTTTTTATGACTGAGCTTTCATAATACTTATAGAAGAGGTGGTAGCCTTCAAAAAGCAGTAAATGTCATAGTTTCTGTGTTTGATACGAGAATGACACACTCGATTTAACTTAAACTATAATTTTATTTTTGGAGGACTAATTATGCCTGCACCTGATTTAACGAATATGACTAATTTATTCGTGGCTTTGAGAGATCAATTCCATGAAAAAATCTTTACACACTATTGGCAAACAGACCCTTATGTCTCTTTGATTCCCAAGAAGTTTTATAACCCTAAAGAGGGTATTCTACCTACAGTATTAACGCCAACTTATGAGTTGCCACTAGACTATCCTACAGCGATGGCTACATTAGCTCGCTCTACAGGAACTGGTTCTGCTTGTGATGTTGACCCAACTGAAGTTGAGTTCGGACATGACGAAAGAACTTTCGGTCTTAAAGTAGATGCTTGGAGATCACCAGGAATCTGTTTGACTGACCTTCAGTTCGACCATAACCCACTTGCTTTCATCCGTAATGTTGAAGAAGGTTTGATGCAGTATGCAATCACTAAGAATGCTGACTGGAATCGTTACCACGCAACAGGAATGGTTGATAATAAAGCAACTATTAAGGGTGCAAACGATATTACTGAAGATGAGAATACTTCTTTTGACTTCGATGACATTATCTTAGATCGTCAGAATACAGCGACAGGCGGTAGTGCTACTACTGTAGTATTGGATGCAGGTGCAAGTGCCGTAACAGGAACATACGTAGGACAAGAAGTTCATATAATCAGCGGTACAGGTGCAGGATCATTTGCAACTATTACTGCTTATAATGGTGGTACTCAAACTGCAACAGTAGCAGCTTGGTCTACAGCTTCAGGTGCAACAGGAACTGCCCCTGTAAGCGGTGATGTATTCCGTATCTTAACTGCTAATATCCCAACCAATACACTGCAATGGTCAAATCTTGAGTATTTCTATAATGAGCTTGCTCGTAGAGGTGCAGACAGATATGCAGTAGGTTATGCTGATGGACAACGTGTTTACGCTTTGACTGTTGGTGCTGAAACTAAATCTAATCTTTTCCTAAGTGATTCTAACTATCGTGAAGATATTCGTTATGCAATGCCAATGGAAAACTTTAGAGCTAGAGGTATTGACAGAGCGTTAAATGGTTTCATGCCAAATGTAGACCTCTTCCCAATCCGTTTCAATGCAGCAGGACAAAGATTATATCCTTGGATCTCAGCAGCTTCTTCTGGAACTGGTAAAAAGTATGCAGCTAACCCTAATTACAAACCTGTATCTAAGGGTGGTAAAGCAATCTATGAGACTGCAAATATCCTTACTACTGAGGTGTTTGAATGTCAGCCAAGACCAATCGGGCAGATTCAATTCAGCAAAGCTAAATTCCAAGCGATTAACTATACAGCAGAGCTTAACTGGATCAATAATCCTGACAACGGTGACAATCCTCTTGGTAATAAAGGTTACTTTAGAGCAGATTGGCAGTTGGCAGCTATGCCTAAACGTCCTGAGATGGGTTACACAATCCTTCACAAGATAGCATCTGAGGTTTAATCTTAAATCTCGTTCGATTTTGAGAGTATAAGTATGGTTCTAGTTGTATTCTCTTAACTCAACGCATAACTCAATCGGGGAGGTGAAATTCCTCCCCATTTTTTAAAAAGGATTTATTATGGCAGGTAACGATAGCGATTACGAACGTACCAATGATGTAGAGTATCAAGACAGTGAACTTGGAACACTAAGAAAGATGCTTCAGCAATTGAACGCAATGGCAGGAACGGTTTCATTAGGAGCAAGTGTTAGCCTAGCAAAAGATTCCACATTAACTGATGTGTATAACAGACTTCTAGCAATCAGAGCAGGAGATGGATCTGAGCCAGTCACAGAACAAGATGATGGCCCTGCCGAGATAGCAACGGTCACGAATTTAAAAGCAGTCAGCTTAGGTTCTGCACAAATATTAGCAGCAGCACCCGGAGCGAGCTTAAAGGCACAAATTAGAGACTTATTCGTATCAGTTGATACCGATTGCTATGTTAGTATATTTTCAACATCTGGAACGATGTTCGTAGGTAATTTAAAGGCATCTAATGGAACAGTTCAGCTTTGTCCACGGCAGGGCTTTACTACAGCAGGTACAAATGAAGCAATTAGTATGATCTCCACTTCAGCGAGTGGGACTCATAACACTACTGTAAATTCTGTCTCTGTCTAATGTTTAATATTGGATCAATCGTTTCTGCGGTTAGACGTCTAGGTGCATTGACCCTCGAACAGGCGGTCGCTGCCCTCGGCTCCACCCTATGGCTAGACGCTACGGAGACTTATGCCAAGAGTAAGGTGGCGGTGGATTTAGTTAATACAAGAGGAATAGCAGCAGTTGATTACCTAGAGTCCATAGAAGGAATAGTGGAAATGGGGCAACTCGGAGTAGAAATGGTATTTGAACAGGAAGCAGAAACGCAAATTAGTGAACTAGGTTTGGAAATTGTATTTGAGGAAGTTTAATTATGGCTAGAAAATTAAGAACAGGGTTTGAGTTACCTTTTAGTAATTCAAGTGGGAATTCAAGTAGGACTTTAAATATTAGAGATTCATATCTGTGGAATGGTATTATTATAGGAGGTTATCAATCGACTTGGGGAACTCAATACGCAACAAGCACTTCTCTCAGAATAACGGATAATATAACTTTAACAAAAGATACAACTGCTAGAACTCTAAGCGATGGGACTCGTGGTTCACATTTAACTAGTGCTTCCGATACTTATTTTGCGATTGATTTAACTAAATTTTCAAATGGTGCTTATTGTAATGCTTATATTTGCCCTAGACTTTCAAGTAGTTATCTTAAATTAGGGTATTTCTATGATGGAACCGATAAATATGAGGCTTATGTTAATAGCACAGGGGCTACAGACATTGTAACAATATCAAAAAACTCCACTGATGTTGCTACATTTGACACAGGAGCACCCCATAGCGTAAATACTTGGTATAATTACTCTGTAGGTGTTGATAATACTGGAACTATTACTGTGGGTTTCAATGGATCTACTCCTTTAACATATAATACTTCTGTTAGTTTTGCTAATTGGAATTTTGTTTGTTTGTTCTGGTGTGGGGGAAACAGAATGGAAGTAGACGATTTAGCAATAAATGACGGTAGCGGAGCAAGCGACAATTCAACGCCTAATTCTATAAGAGGTTATAATTTCTTTGACGCTGCAACATTAAACACAAATAGCGGATTTTCAGCCGTTGGCGGAACGACGGTTCTTGCTAATTTACAGGATGGTTCGGACTCAACTAGAGCAAGTGCAAGTTCTGATTTGTCCTATATTGATTTTTCTTTGCCTACTCTTTCGGGTACTGGTATGTCAGAAACGGCATCGAATTTTACAAAAATTGAGGCAATTAATGTTTACGGTAGACAGATCGAAGCGACTAAGGCGAGCAGTTTACTCAAAGCAAAGGTAACGGAT
>Ga0208019_1000518_pt1 | contig 20857 bp, 19 predicted proteins | sample CB_VirMetaG_5_FD_184540 | JGI IMG/M metagenome (GOLD analysis project Ga0208019, IMG submission 184540) | Freshwater to marine saline gradient viral communities from Chesapeake Bay - CB_1508_1D Viral MetaG (SPAdes) (version 4) | ecosystem: Environmental > Aquatic > Marine > Coastal | place: USA...
AACAGGTTGGGGAAATAGGTTATGGATCATTTTCTTCCAGTAAGTTCTTCTATCTGCTCGGGTAGCCAGATCGTGTTTATGGAGTCCTCAAACGCTTGAATCTTGTCCATGACTTCCCTCACTTCTTCCATGCTTGGTTGCGGTCTTGGGTCATCCCACTTAGTTATGACTGAGTTAGAGATTTCCCACTTAGCACCGGGGCGTAGTAGGTGCATGGCTGTGTCAATGCCAACGAGTCTGTAAATTTTTGTATCCATATCTAAACTGTGTATTTAATAATTACAATGCCAGAGCCGCCTGCTGCTCCGTTAGTGGGTGCTGCGCTAAAGTTTCCACCGCCACCTCCACCACCCGTGTTAGCAGTTCCCGCTGTTATATTGCTATTGTATGGTGCTGTGCCTTGCCCACCCTGGCCGCCTCCGCCTGCACCACCTGTTCCTCCATTTGCAATATTACCGCTCCATCCTCCTCCTCCTCCACCTCCAGCGTAGGTGGTAGAAATACCAGAAATAGAAGAAGCAGTCCCGTTACCGCCATTACTAGTAGTGCCACTACCGGCTTGACTTGCCCCGCCACCGCCACCAGTCGTGAAACTACCGCTTACCACAGAATTTCCACCATTATTTCCTTGTGATGGATTTACTGACGGAGTATTCCCCGCACCACCTGGAGCAGCGGCGCTTGGTGAATGGCCTCCCCCTCCACCAGAACCTCCAGCAATACCGGCTAGGTTTGGAGCGTCTGACCCTCCACCTCCACCACCTGCCGAGGTGATCGTACTAAACACAGAATTGTTTCCAGAGCCGCCTTTTGTGCCGGGACTCCCCGCAGCTGCGCTGCCGCCAGCACCAACTGTAACTGTGTATGTTGTTCCTGCGGTTACGGCAAATCCCGTTTCAGTCCTAAAACCACCAGCACCTCCCCCACCGCCTACAGCACCGCCGCCACCTCCTGCACCAACCACTAAATACTCCACAGCAGTCACCCCTTCAGGTGCAACCCAAGACCCCGATCCTTTGTAGATGTGCGTGACTGTGGTTCCTACTGGTACAAGGTATTTTAGGATGACAATGCCAGAGCCGCCTGCTGCGCCAGTTACAGACGGAGCAATATTATTATCATGTCCACCGCCTCCACCACCTGTGTTTGCAGTACCCGGAGTTGGAGCAACCGCATTCGTACCTCCGTTCCCACCGCCACCAGTTCCCCCTAGGGCAACAACACCAGTTCCCGGGTCGCCATCACCGCCACCACCCCCTCCAGCATAAGGAGTAGTTACGCCAGAAATAGCAGATGTATCCCCATTTCCGCCAGCACCGGCATTTGTGCTTGCATTTGCGCCCGGAGCACCTGCTCCGCCGCCCCCACCACCGATATAGGCATTTACTCCATTCCCACCATTGTTTCCTTGAGATGGGCTTGTAGTAGGAGTATCGCCAGCACCGCCCGGTACGGTTGATGCAGCACCACCACCGCCACCTCCAGACCCACCGGGATTACCGGAGGGTACTGCTGCATATGATCCACCGCCACCGCCACCAGCAGAAGTGATGGTCGTAAATGGAGATGGCCCGGCTATTGACGAATTACCGCCGTTACCGCCACGAACGTTATTAGAACCACCACCACCGCCGCCACCAACAGTTATTGTGTAAGTTGATCCAACGGAAACGGACAGTCCAGTACCAGTACGATAACCTCCCGCACCGCCACCCCCACCTCCATCATAACCACCACCACCTCCACCCGCAACTAAAAGCCACTCCACCTCTGTAACACCAGTAGGGCATACCCACTCACCAGAAGATGTAAAGGTTTGGATGACGGTTACCGACCCCCCATAAGTCATGCCCAAAAGGGCTAAGTGAATACCACTCATGCTAAGTTACCTGTAATAACTACTGTTGTCGTATCAATGAAAAGAATAGTGACTACACCCCTTGTGGTAATACTAAATCCTGTAGCAGAAATGTTTGTGTCTGTACCGCCCTCATAAACAGTAGTAATTGCAGAGCAAGTACAAGCAATACTAGCCGAGGTATTATTAAAAACACTAATTGCATCACCAGCCGCAAATACTGAGGCTGGTATAACAATGGTGCCGGAAGCACCAAGCTCAACAAACTTGCCTACATCCCCAGCAACAAGGGTGTAGCTTGCTGTTTTAGTACCTGATGAAGGAATGTTTTTAAAGCCAACGGGATTGGTTCCATCAGCCGTACAAGAAGACAGGGTTCCAGAAGAAGGTGTTCCAAGAGCACCATCAAACAGGACAACGGCCCCTGCTGATCCAGTGTTTACACCTAACGCGGTTTGGACACCCGTTCCTAAAACGGCAGCCTTGATGAGCTTTCCTGTTGTGCCATCAAAGGCAACAATCGCATTGTCTGTTGCGGATCCCGGTCCAACCACATCGCCTGCAGATCCAGCCGCAGAGGCAAGCAATGTAACTACGCCCGAGTCGTTCTCGCAGTAGAGTTTCATGTCAGCGATGTTGACCGCTAACTCACCGGGTGCAAGATTTGCGTTACTCGGTACCGCGGCACCAGTCGTTGAGTGATAAAGAATGATTGGGGTTGCGCCTGAAGCCGCCATTTTAAATCTCCTAAGTAAATGTTCCGCCGTCAACTGCACCCCACTCAGGTGCAGAGGCTCCGGCTTTTAAGACTTGTCCCTGAGTACCCAGTCCAAGCGCAGAGAGTGCGGTGCCTGTGGCGTAGTACAAAAGATCACCTGCCGTATAACTCGTTAACCCGGTGCCGCCATTGGATGTAATTAACGTTCCTGCAAGCGTCAGTGTTCCTGAGGTCGTAATAGGACCGCCCGAGAAGCTCAGCCCCGTTGTACCACCTGAGGCGTCTACCGAGGTTACCGTGCCATTGTTGGTTGCCGCAATAGTGATCGAGCCGGTTCCATTGGTAATTGATATCCCGGTGTCTGCAGTCAACGTGGCTTTGGTGAGTGTGTTACCGGTGGAGTTCCCAATTAGCAACTCGCCGTCCGTGTACGAGGTCTGACCTGTACCACCATTGGCTACCGCAAGGGTCCCGGCAAGCGTAATGGTCCCCGATGTCGTGATGGGTCCACCGCTTGTCGTAAGCCCCGTCGTGCCTCCAGAAACATCAACAGAGGTCACTGTACCCAGTGGGTTGGATGACCATTGGAAAGCGCTTCCTGACCACTCAAGGTAGGTGCTTGCAACCGTAGGTGCCGTGATGAATGAGGTTGTTCCCGAGGCGGTGTTAAACACAATCTGATTCGCACCACCACCTGCAACATTGGTTGCGGTGTTGACCGAAATACCTGCAGGATCGCTCCACTGAGGAGCCGTACCGGTGGATGTCAAAATAAAAGTTGACGCACCGATGGCAAGTTTAGTAAACGCTGTACCTGTGGCGTAGTAGGTGATGTCACCTGCGGTATAGCTTGAAAGTCCCGTTCCGCCGTTGGTCGTAATTAGGGTTCCAGCCATCGTGATCGTGCCGGCGCTTGTGATTGGACCACCGGAGTACGTTAAACCGGTTGTACCGCCTGACACATCAATTGAGGTGACCGTTCCAAGAGGATTGGCTGACCACTGAAATGCACTTCCAGACCATTCTAAAAAGGTATTGGCTACCGTAGGCGCAGAAATAAATGTCGTTGAGCTTGGTCCGTTTTGGACGAGAATTTGGTTGGCAAGTCCACCGCCGATGTTGTTCGCAATGGATGCGCCTGCAGAAAGGTTTGCCCACATTGACCCGGTGTAGTACTCCATAAAGCCTGAGTCTGAGTTAAAACGCACCTGCCCTGCCGTGCCTCCAGGTCGCTCTGCCGTTGTACCACCGGGCATTAAAACTGCGCCTGTGCCGGGTAGCGTTGGATTGCTTGCAATCGAAATGGTGGGGTTGCTTGGTCCGGTGCCGTTAGCCACATCAATCTGATTGGCCGTGCCAACCAACGTAAGACCCGTAACTGTGCTTCCGTTTAGTCCGAGGATGCCAACGCCACTTAGACCAGCAAGCGCTCCAACCGGTCCGGTAAGGCTGATCGAAGGATTGCCAGATACGCCGTCGCCGTTGGTGATCTGCACACCTGCCGTGCCAGCCACTATTTGCCTGCCTGTGACGCTACCGCCCGTCTTGGCAATCAACCCTGAGTTAGACGCCTCTAGACTGCCTGAGACGCCATTTAACGTAATTTCAATGTTGCTCTGAGCACCACCGTCCACTAGACCAACACCAGTTGAACCGGACAGAGAGCGCGAGTTCGGCAGCGTTGGTTCTTGATTAACGGTAATAAACGTCTGATTCTGCGAGGGCGACGCAGAGATGGCCGCAGTCGTGGTCTGAACAGTCTGCCCGTTCTGAACAATGGGGACCAGTTCCTGACCGGTAATTGCGCCTGCTTGCGGTAGTTGGGTAATCGTTACGTTTGCCATTTAGACCTCAATGCCATCAAGGTTCCCGTTGTCGCTGGGATTGTCATTATTTTGCTGGGTGGAGATCACAAATTCATTATCTCCCGTCGTGATTAAGTTATTGTCATCCACCGCAATACTCAAGTCAGGTCGAGGAAACCGAATCGTTATCTTTTCCGTCTTTCTTGCGGGTAAACGATAGGGATCAAACTGATCCGCGCACCCTTGGTTGCAGACTCTTAGCCCCGGAAAGTTGGGGTCGTTCCTCATCACCGAGTAGGCACGCTTCATCTTGCACCGATCACAAATCGCAATCGAGAGCGATGACATCCCGGTGGTATTAAGAAAGATCGGCATTATCTTGTGTACACGCCAATGTTCGGCGCAAAGTAGATGGGCGACTTGTCGCGCTCTTCCTGCTCGGCTTGATGCAGGTACTTTTCGGCCTGTTGCTCGAGGTACTGAATCCTCGTAACATCCACGCCGGGCAACTCCAAAGCCATTCGGTGAGAAAGCATCATCAAGACGGCTTCGTACCAGCGACCAGGCACCGCAATCTCGTTCGTTAACGCCCCGACATCCTCGATCTGCCGTGAGTACCAGACCGTCATCTGTACGAACGTATCAGACGGTACCGGCCATAAGTACATGGAAGGTTGCGGAATTGTGCGATCAAACCAGTACTGAAACGGTTGATTGGCAGTAAAGTTCTTGTTCGGCAGGTTCGTGTAGTCGTCACGGTTGAGCCTCGCCATAGTGATTTCGGTGGAGTTGTTGCCAAAGAAAAGCTCACGCAAGGAAAGCGTAGTGCCGCCTGTGGCTCGGATACGGTAATACTGCGCCGTTACGCCGGGGTCGATGTCATGCCAGATCCACTCGTTATCCACCCAGACTTCTGCGCCTGGACTGTAAAGCGTCTGCCATGTCGAGCCGTCATAACTGTACTCGTAGACCACCGTGTTGTTGCCGCTTACCGCAGGCAGAATGCCGATTGATCCAATGTAGATAGGGTTGTTCGTGCCGTAATTGACTGAGATATTACCGTTCGTCGATGTCTGGGTGCAGACCGTATCAATGTCGCCGTCAAAGGCATTGGCCACGTTACCGCCTGCTGATGTAGCGTAGTCACCCGTTGGGCGGTTCATGCGCCGATAAAGTGCCTGCAGAACGTCATTGGACCCTGCCGGTAGTGTGTAGATGTACTGGTTCTCTTTAAGACCGAAGACCTTCTTGTCGATCGCAAAGTACTGAATGCCGATATTGATCAGCGTCGATAAGAGGATGTGAAGCGAGGATCGAGCGGTTGCGACCTGCTCAGAGGTCAGTTCCTCGGCCAGCTTACCTGCTCTGCGAGCGCCCTTATCAATAAACTCTTGGACGTTAATTACGGTCGTGCCGTAGGTTCCTGAAGTTGCCATTTACCACCCCGGACAGTTCCAACGTTTCATTGATGCTCGGGCGCGGCTTCCTTTCTCGCTTTTCTCAGCGACAGGACCCATGCGAGCGCAGAACGAATCCCTTCGCTTGCCACCCTGAGGTTGCGGAGCTTTAAGATCCGATCCCGTCTCTCGGTTGTACTTGGCTCGACCTTTAGAGGTCAGTCCAGCACCCTGAGAGGCAGGTAACTTCTCGCCTCGACCAATGGCAAGACTCACGCCACCCTTTGCCATGCCTAAACGCCACCATTGTTTTTGATGTACATCCCTTCAAACGAAGCCGTGACGAAGAAATTTGTTCCAGAAAGAGCTATGGCACGCGCTTCAATGTCCGACTTCTCTGGGATCGCTAGGGGTATCTCCCAATCGTAGCGGAAAACATTGGAATTCACCGTAAGGTCTGCGGTGTTTCTGAATACACCACCAAAAGGCCTGAAGAGAAATTTTCCTAAGACATACTGAGAAACGTTATTGGATGCCGCTGAAAACGTACCGCCAGTAATGTAAAGCGTGTAACCGGCTGGAACGGTCCATAACGCCATCTGGGTTTGATTCTCGCCAGTAGGAATGGCCGCATAAACAGTTGTCGGCACGCCTGAGGTTACCGTGCCGGTTCCAACATAGATCGTGCCTGCCGCGGTACCACCCGATCCTGCAGTGGCCACAAAAGCGCGGAATACACGAATAAACGTGGTGGTCGTCAGAACCTCGGTTTGGCCGTCAAGCTCCACCGTCTCGCTGACCTCGTCGTAATTCTCATCAAGCCCAGACACGACAACCGTGCGAGCACCTGTGCCTGCCGCGTCATCATTGGCGTCAGAACTGGAGACCTTCATGACGATCGCCGCAGCAGGATAAGCGTAGAGACCACCCTCGCTCCAAATGGTCTCAATTGAGCCATTGATGTCGGAGTTATTACCAAACTTAAATACTGTTTTGTGACCCTGAATTTGATTCCGCGCAACTTGAAGCTCAAACGGCTCCGTTCGCCCTTCTCGCGTAATCGATGAAAGTGTGGTCGTCATAAAAAATCTCCAAAGAAAGTAGGGGCCGAAGCCCCCACCCTATTTAGCAAGGACGGCGCATTGCCCCGCCACGTTTTGCTGGGGTGACTGTCACAGACTTTTCAGTCTCAGTTACCGATCCGATTTTAGGAGTCATTAACGCCCCACCCTTTGCGTACTTCTCGTTGCTATCGGCTTTGGCAGCCTTCATCGCGGGAGCGTTTTCCTTCTTGAACATCTTCTGCAGGCGACCTTCAGCAGGCGTAACCTTGCCACCCTTCTTGTAGGTTCCTGCCAGTTGCCTGACATAAACCGGAGAGGGTGCAGGCTTTCTGCCCTGCGGCATGGCTACGGGAGCGCCGCTATCATCAACATTTCCCGTAGCCTTTGGCTTTTTTACACCACCGCCGTCCTTGTAACCACCCTGACCTTTGACGACACCACCGGTCTTGTAACCACCGGCGTTACCCATCTTCACACCACCGGTTTTAGCCGGGGAGTTGTCGGGATGAGCAGTGTTCATCTCAGTCGTTTTGTTGGACTTGGTCTTGATGACATTGCCGCGGTCCGAATACTCCTCGTAGGAGCTTCCGCCTTTGGCCATCTTGACTTCGCCGCCCTTCTTGTAACCGCCTTGACCCATGACAACACCGCCGGTCTTTAGGCCTTTGTGGGCCTTAGATGCGGCTTTGTCTTCATGCTTCATCAGTTTGGCTTTGACGCGACCAATCTCTTCAGATTCATTACGAATCTCTTTGTTGAGCTTGGACATCTTGCCGCCCTTTTTCATCATGGGCATTTGCTTCTCGGGCATCATTGCAGGAGCGGTTGCCTCAGCCATACGAGCGGCATCACCCACCGGAGCGGCAGGACCGGCACCAGTAGGCATACCACGCATGGCACGCCGACGAGCCATCAGAGATGGGCGCATCGGGCGCTTAGCAGGCATCATTCCACCACGGGCAGGCATCATCCCTTCACGGGCTGACATAGGAAGAGAGTCTTGTGCAGACATGGAGTCCATTGCTGGACCCCCTTGTTGCATCTTCTTCTCGACTTTCCCGCCCTTTTTGAGCTTCAGTTCGACTGAAGGCTCGGTGGTCATCATTTTGACCATGGGTTTAAATCCGGGCATGGAAGCCTCCTATTTAGCTAGGGTTGACTGCAATACCACCCGCAGATGCTGACGGAGCCGCCATATCAACGTAGATCTGAGCCAGAGAGTTGGCATCGCTACCAAACTCGGTGATTCCGACCGTTGCTGAATTTTGGATCATCAACATACCGCCTGCCGAAGCAGGAAGCGTGGCAAGAGCAGACATCGTGGTGGAGGTCGAGGCAACGTTATTGATGAAGGAGCACCCCTTGAAGAGGGTCCAACGGTCAATCGCAGAAGCCGCCGAAGCCAACACGCCCAGAGGCGTACCCGCAGACGTTTGGAACGGGAAAATGCAGTCCACAAACGAGTTACGAGCCGTGCCACCAGCAAGCTCAACCGTTGCATTCGCGGCACTTCGAGCGACCGTATCGCCACCCAAGGTGCAGTTAATGAACGTGTGCTCACCGCCGCCATTAAGTTTTAGGGTACGGGCATTGGCACCACCTGCAGAGGCGGCGTCAGCCATACCGTAAATATTGACGTTGGAGTAGGCGTTACGCGAGCCGCTATCGGTCCAAGCAATCATACTGGCGTTACCAGTTGAGAAGCCACAGAACACAGAAACGTTCGCAAAGTAGCAACCCGAAGCAGTTACGTTGATGAAGCTCGTCGCGTTAAAAGTAGCGGCGGTGTAGGTACCCGAAGGAGGAGCAATACGAGCACGTTGGGCAACTGCTGTGGGGGCGCAAACACCGATGAGGTGCGTAGCGTCTTTGTTCCAGTTTAGTGTGCCGGTTGTGGCCGTAGAATCGATTTCTTGAGCCAGAGCCGTCGAAAGACGAGCCGAGCCAGAAGCCGCTCCATTACCAATAAGAACCACGACATCATTATTGCCTGCCGTGCATTTAGCAAGAGCGCCATAAAGGGTCTTGAGGGGCAACTCAACGCTGCCCTCATTACCGTCGGCACCATTCACGGGATTTACAAAGTAGTAGTCACCCGTGAACGGCAAGCCGCCGATAGTTCCAAGAACCGGCACCCCGAAGCTAGTAATCCCGTTGGGGAAGTTAGTCAGGGACATGGTTTCTCTCCTTTATTAAACGCCGGGGGTACCGTAAACGGCACGAGGATCGGTAAACCCGAAGTCGTATCGCTCGGTAGCCTTGTAACGCATCGAGTCTGTCTCGAAATCGCCTTCCATGGTTTTCTCCAGACGACGGCGCATCATGAGCTTCATGCCCTCAGGAGCGTCGGTCTGCACCCAGAATGCGGTGGCAGAAGTAAGACGAGACATAACCGCGGCACCCTCGTCCAGCAAGCCAATTGACTTAATGGGGTTGATGTCGTTGTTAGCGTTGCCAGCACGGAGAACGGACTTTAGCAGAACCTCAGCCTGGAAGACGTTGCCGGGTGCCACGATCAATTGACGGGGAACCAAGCGAATCTTCTTGCCGTTGTTGTCCACGGACTGTCGGATCTGGATGAGCATCTGCTCAAGCGAGGTCTGCGACAGGTTAGCGGCAGTCGTCAGCAGGTTGCTGAAGGTACCGTTAACAATGGGGTGAGAGGCTGAGTTCAACGACACGCCATCGCCACCGGGGAACGCTGAGTTAAAGGCGCGGTTGAGGATGTTAGCCCCAAGCGTTTCTTTTGTCTCAATCAGTGACTGGGCAAGGTGTCGAGCATAAACCTGACCGATACGGATATGGTCGCCGTCTTCAACAAGCACTTTAGTCAATGCGAAGGCGAGGCCATACACATTGTAGACATAGCGCTTGAGGAAGAGCACACCACCCTGCTGATACGAAACCGGGGTTCCGTCAGGCAGTTGAGGTGCGGCACCGAATCCATAAAGGACTGGCTCTTCGTGATAGTTGCGGGGAATACCTTCTTGCTCACGGAAAACTCGTGACCATTCATCGGTACGCTGATCATAGACTCCATCGAAGCATTCGTTGAGGATTGGTTCAACAATACTTCTAAAGTCGGTACTGCGCATCGGGGCTGCCATTTTTTATGCCCTCCTTACACGGCTGTGCCGGCGGCACCAGCGAACTGGTATTCGGCGATTTGAGCACGAACGATGACATAAGCATCACCCCAAGCATTGTCCGGGTAGGGAGCAATGTCGATAACCCGCATTTGAGCGAGGTTACCGCCGCCAGCGGGGGTAATACTTAATGTCGCCTGCGAAAGACCGGTGGTCGTAGAGCCAGCGGATTCGTTGGAGATATCAAACTCGTCGCCAACGGCGGCTTGAGTAAGACTTCCAGCGGCTTGGATTTCGTACACGATTTGAGGATCGCTATAAAAATAAGCGACAACGGAGCCTACCTGGAACGACTCATTGGCAGGCCAGTAGTTAGAAACACGACGACGACCGGTCGCATCGGTCCACTCAACACCGGCAAAAGCGCCCAAGAAGGCACCACCACCTGAGACGACCTCAATGTAACCGGCGGTGTTCATCTTGATGGGTTGCCCCTTCAAAATGGTGGTGGCATAACCTGCCGATACGTTTCCACTTGTGGAAACAGCTTCAATTCCGTTAGCAAGCGCCTGAGCGCGATCCAGACCAGAGGGGTGGAACGCAGGACGCAGGCCGAACGGAGCATTGGTTGCTGACATAGCAAATACTCCTTAAAAAGTTGGTCTTAGCCCTCGAAAACGGGGACTTTGACATTTCGGTCCAAATCGCCAAATCCTTCGCCCTCAACCTGCGTCAAACTCTTGCCTGAACTGTCTCGAGCACCCTGAAGGTTCTCAACTTGAATCCGGATCTTTTCGGACTCTTCGTTAGGAAGATCGTGGTGCATCTGTTGCATGATGTCCTGATACAACTCAGTAGGGATCTTATGCAACAACATTTCATTACAAGCGACAAATCCAATATGTTCGCCAGCTTTGACGCGGTAGTTATCGAACCCAGGAAACTCATCGGCTTTCACCGGAACGTACCCAAGACGAATCCTCTTATCAATACTGTCGTAACTGTTGGTGGTTGAAAGCCAGCAAAGGTGCCAACCGGGTAATTCCGGTAGCTTTGGCAGCGCACTTTGTGTCCACTCATCGCTCCACATCTTTCGACGTTCCTGCGTTGAAATGAACTTATCTTCTACTGGTGCTCGTTCACGGTCTTGCGAAGACCGATTGTCACGCCCACCAGCAGAAAGAGATTTTTTTAATCGAGAATCCATTATTAGCTCCTAGAGTTTCTTGCTTCAGTTGCGTACCGTTTGATCATTTTGTTGCGTTTGTCTGGGTCATCCCAGAATCCCGCATCTTTCATCGCACGGACTTGTTCAGGGCTTAACGTGAAGGTGTTTCTACCGCTAGCACCCCCGGTCTCCCTTTCCGAACTGGTTACAAAACTCTTTGGCCTCCTTCCGGATGTTTCTCGTCTTGTCCGATTGTATAAGTGCGGTAGCCGCTTTTGCAAGCGTTCATCCAATTCATCCCAATAATCGGGTGATGCCGGGTTATACCCCTCTTCTGTAAGACGCTCGTCAACCAGTTTGGCAATGGCGGTGTCTTCATCATTTTTAGCGGGGTCGTACCAAGAGTTCCTGCTCATCCACTCTTTGGCGTGCGCCTGAACCTTTGGGTTAATTGGATTGTTTTGTTGCGTTGCCGTATCCGTCATACGTTTTTTGAGGGTTTGTATTGCCTCAACACGCTTACGGGCTTCATAGAGCATGTCCTGCGCCTTGATCATGGCGTCACCGTCACCTGCCTCGGTTGCCTGTTTGATCTTGGTCAGGGCGTACTGCATTCTTGCCTGCTCGTTATCCAAAGCCGAGTCAACCCGTGCAATGTCTGAGCTATGGGTCTTGCGCTCAACCACCGACAGGCGTTGCATCAGGTCTTCGTTTTGTTGCTGCAGGAACACCAGACGTTGATCTTTTTCCTGATTGGTCTTGCGGATCATGTCCTTTTTGGCTCTGCGGCGTGCTCTGCGAGCCTCGCGGATCGCCTCAGTGTCATCGGGTCGATCTGTGTCGTCGTCGTCTGAATGCGCCTCAACTTGGGTTTCCTGCTCCTCTTGGCTGTCATCTTCCTCAACTTGAGGATTCTCAACGCCTTCGGGCAGCTCTGCCGTGACGGAGCCGTCTTGCTCCTCTCGGACTTGAATTTCTTCTTCTTTCTCGCTCATAGGAAGGCCCTCATCGCTAATGGATCACCAGTAACTTTTGCAATGACTTCGTGGTCGTTAAGGATCATGAACAGGGCTGAGTCTTCTTCATCTTGACCCGGCACCGGCACTTCCCATCGATCACCGCCATACTTAGGAACACGCAAATAGTCACCTATTTCGCACCACGAACCCTCAGGCCATGCCTGCATCGTGTCACGGTGTTTAAACGCCAGAGGTCCAATTGCAACGACCTTGGCCACCATGTTGTTCCACTTTTCGGTTTCTTTGGTTTCTTCAACCAAAATGATTCCCGCGCTGGTTGTCCTCTTTTTGGTTCGCCGTAACTGAACCAAGATTCTGCCTCCCAGAGGCTTCGCACCGGGGTCCACGCTCGGAAATGCCCAAGCCAATTCAGCTTCGCCAGAAGCTACCGGTTCATTCATCTTCATTTTCTTCCTTCATCAAGTTGTTGAGAATATCTAGGCTTTCGTCAAGCCCCTGATACTGTCCGACCATTCGCTGGTACGCCTCAAAATTAGATGCATGACCCTCTGCAAGAGAGGTTGCTATCTCTGCCTTTCTCGTTTTGACGGTACCAATAAAGTCCGATAGGGTTTTCACTTAGGCTTTTTCTCGAGTTGTGCAAGCGCTCCTTTCTTGGGTTCGGACTTCTCGCCCTTGGGTTGCGGGGATTGGCCGTCAAGTTTCACGCCCATGGCGATCCGCTTGTGCTGGCGAACCATTTCGCTTTTCTGCTCGTGTTCACTCATCTCACATTCCTTTCATAAGGTCTTGGGCGACTTTGTCTTGATCCAACTTCAGTCGAGCCGCATCCCGAGAAAGTCGGGCCGCTTCGATGCGCTCTTCCATCTCCTGATCACCCAGTGCTAAGGCGATCTTAAGATCCTGTTCTTCCATTTTCATCTCGTACTCTTGCTCCATCTTCTCGCGCTCCATCTGCAGGCGCTGGGCTTCGGTCTGAGATTTGATCTGCATCTCAGCCTGGTCTCGAGCCGCACGACGTTTGGTCTCAGCCATCGAGGTCTCAAGCAAGACCTGACCGTCAGGCGTGAGATTGGGCTTTTGCTTGTACTTCTGAGCGAGTTGGACAATGCTTTGGATGACCGGCGTGATGCCCTGCAGGGTCTCCTCGGCGTCCAGAGAAACGTGCTGGGATGCCATAGCAAAAAGCTGATCGACCTGCTTGGGGTCGTTTATAAGCTCGTAGGGGTCCAGTTTGCGTCCCATGGATTTCTGGACATAGCCGTTCATGCGGGTGAGGTACCACAAGCCAATGTGCTGCTTGAGGTGCTCCATAACCTTGGGCATAAAGGATGGCGCAATAAGAGGATTGGCACCCAGAGACGGGTCTTTGGCGTAATCGAGGTGCGCCTGAATGTGCGCCAAGTGGTCCTGCTCAGGGTACGCAAAGGCGGCCTGCCCGATTGTCATCGCCACATTCTCGTTGGCAGAGTCAATCTTCACAGGCGGCGGTACGTTGGTCATTAACTCGTTGACACCCGGTACCTTGATCTGTTTTAAGAAGCGCTCGATTACCGCTCGACGGTTAAAGAGGTCCTTATTCTTGTCCATGATGGCCATAACCGCTTGGATTTGGGCCATTCTTTGGGTTTCAGAAAAAATATGGGGGTCCGACACGGGGATAACGTCCGTTTGACGGCGGAAATCCTCTCGTTTGATCTCTAATTCCTCGATCAACTCGCCTTTTCTCATGTCTTCCAGATACCAGCGGTCAATACGCTGGAGAATCCGCAGAACACGGCCTTGCGAGTCGTGCAATCGAGCGTGAATCGCAGAAAACACCGCGGCACCCTGCTCAATTAAGGCCTGAGTCGTTCCCACAGGCGTATTGGAGTTGACATCGGCAATCTTTTCCTCTGCCGTTGTCACAACGCCCTTGGCAGCGCTCGTTAACCAGCCTAGAAGCTGGAAAAGCACCGCACTTGGGGGGTTAAACGGCATTGGCATCGCAATTTTACGGATGTCATCCACACCCGGAGCGCCCTCAATCTCTGCCACCTGCGTGACTTCAACCTGCTGGGACTGCCCAGAGATCTTTGCGCCCTTAAGTTTGAGCATAGTCGCGGCATTATTGATGTGTGCCGAGTCCAATAGCGCCCTCAGAGCGCCCGTTAGAGCCGCTGATAGACCTCCGATGAGGTGAGGCAAGCCAACCGCGTAAGCGCCCCGCCACGGAATGAATTTGAACTCGACGATCCAGTCCAATTTCGTCATCGTCTCGTCGCCTTCTTCCCAGTTGCGATAAAGACCAATGACCTCGGCGTCCAGTTCGTCGATCATCAGGATGTACGGAGCCATTTCACCCTTGGAATACTCGTCATCCGGCAATTCCATGTGGGTGTAGATGTGAAAGACTCGTCGAATACCGTCTTCGTTGTCGTTTTCGTTCTTGCCCTCAACCTTCCATGTGGCCTTCTGAGCGGAAGTGGGGTCCGGGTCCATTGTCGCTTTGACAAAACGGATGTCTCGGTACAAACCAATACGGATACGACGCTCAAACTCAAAGTTTGAGATGTCTTGAACCTCGGTGGCACGCTGAGCGGTGTAGAAATTCGTAGCCGCAAAGGGCAGAAGAACGTTATCGATAGGCAAAAACTCCGCGCATGGGCGCTTTTGCTTGTCGTCGTACCAGAGTTTTAAGAATTGGGAGCCGCCAAGAGGTAGTTGGGTGAGCATCTGCTCCTGCTCGTCCCTAAATTCTGGGATCTGCTCGGTCAACTGCCAGTTCATGTAGTCGCGTTTACGCTCTGCGACCTCCACTTTGCTCTGGTCAACGTCACCCATGATCTTGGTTCGAGTGGGGCCGTCAGGGGGAAACAGTTCTTTGATGGCGCGAGAGGCAAAGTCAATGCAGGCTTCAGCCATGATCGGGTGGACAACCTTGCTTGCACCCTCAAAGTTCGCTCCGCCAGGTGCGTCATGGCCTAATCCGGTGCGCTTAATGCCCTCTTCGTACTGCTTGTCACGCTCCTTCCGGGCTTGCTTGTCCTTCTCAATGAGCTTGATATAGCGCAGGGCGATGGAGCTTAGATTCACCCCGTCGATCATGTCGTTATCGGCAAGGTTTTCGTAGAAGTCAGGGTTATCCACAGGCCCCTTGGTGTCGAGCGAGACCACTACGGAGCCGTCTGGCAGTTCCTCAAGCTCAGAGTCATCAAGGTCAAGCTCTACTTCAACGCCTGCCTCTGCGTCTTCATCCATCGGTTGGCCGCCTACAAACCGTCCAAACTCTGGGTCGATGGGGAATTGTTCTGCCATTTTGTGTCCTTATTAACTGAGTACGGCGGCGAGAGCGCCCTTACGAACGGCTCCGCCCTTCTTTTTCTCGGTGCGATAGTCAGGCATTCCTTCTTTTTTATAATATGGCATCAACACACCCTCGCCTGTTTCAATCATGTCAAGAATGTAATTGCGAATGTTTCGTGGTGTTGGGGTGGTGCCTAACCCTTGAAGGGTGTATGCCGTTTGTTTTTCAAACAAATCCAATGCATCACCTCGTGGAGACTTTAACCCGGTAAGTTCACCACCACCAAACCACCGCCCTGCTTGCGCCATACCGCCGGGTATACCCATCTCTTCGGCAATTTGAAGCATTTGACTTTCTGCTGGTCCATATTCGGGGGGTGCAAACCCGCCCTGTTTTGAGAAGTAAGGATGGAAACGACTTCCCCTTGTTTCGCCAGCGGCTTCGTGAACATCAAGCACAACAGACTTGCCAAAATCCCCGGCTTTTTGAGTGCCGTAAGTTGGAATTTTGTAATTTGTTGGGATGTTTGCTTTTGATAATTCGCGCAAGTCTTGATTGCCCTCGAGCACTGATTTAACGCCCTCTCGATGCACCGGCATCAAAGACAAGCCTTTCCCATACTTTGCTTTAAAAGCGTCCATTTCTTTTCTTACAGTTTTATCGTCCATTGGTATGCCACGCGCATTCATGTCACGCAAAAATTGGCCAACGGCCATTTCATTCATGATTGAGTTGCGAGCAGACGCCGGCGCTATGGAGTAAATAAACTGATTGAACTGCTCTTCAGGAATGCCGCGCTCTAATGCCGCAAGTTTGAGCGGATACAGAGATGCATAAAACGTCTCGCCACCCAATGGGAGACCACGTTCAATTTGTCCCTTAATGAGGGATCGGTTAACCGGATCTTGATAAATCTCCTCCATTACTGACAATGCGCCTGATCGTGGCGCTTCGTAGCGGGGAAACCTTGACTGTTCGATGCCTGGGAAACCTTCCAACGCATCCTTAATGCGCTCTCTGTCAAAGGCCTGTAATTCTTTGCGAGGTGGCTGCCACGGCTCTGTGGGTTGTTTTAAAAAGTCTTGTGTTTTTTGAATTCGACGTTGGACAACCTCAGGAACGTTTTGCATCTTTTGCATCTTTGATGCTGAAGATGGAGCCTTAACTAGTTCTCCAAACTCTTTTTCTAGTGCAGGTTTTTGTCCTCGTTCCCATTGGAGTTTTTGTGCCGCTAAGCGTTCAGATCTCTGCTTGATCGCTTCGTCCGTTAGTTTGGGGTTCTGTTTGCGTAATTGATCTGCAATTCGAGATGCGGTGCTTTCTAACACCTTCGGTGAATACAAAGGCGCATCTTTTTTGGCCGCCTTCACCGCCTCCTGAGCCTTTTCAATGCCAGTCAACGCAGATTTAATTGGACCGCCTCTAGCCATTTGCAACATACGTTCTTGCGACTTTAATCCAAGAGGATCGTATGGGAACATATCAGGGCGATTTGCGTCGATGGTCGGCTTTTGTATCTCAATGAACTCGCGCAGACGATCTGTTGACGGGGCATTGATGTCGCTGGGCCGATAACCGCCCGTATCCGTTCTGCCGAACTGGCTTGCAATGTCGTACTCAGAGAAAAAAGGAAGAAGTTTTTGAACATCAGCCTCTGACGCACGACCCATGCGATACATTTCTAACGTCTGATTTAATTTTTCATTGATATCTTGCATGGGCTGACGAATTGCAGAATAAAACTCTGAACCACCACTTTCCTCAAACCGACGATTTTCTTCTTCAAGTTCACGTTGCAGCTTTCGGTTGAACTCTTCTAACTTATCCGGCGATGATGTAGGCGTACCAACACCACTCTTAGCGTTACCACCTGCGGCAAACTTTTTAGAAAGGTTACCTCTGCCAAACATCGGGATCAACATGGGGTCTACTTGGAAAGGCACGCGAGGCCTCCTTTTTTCTTGAGTTGGGTGCGCTCTACTACATCACTTGGCGCAATGGCTCGTGCTCGAGTCGTGAGTAACTCTCGATTAAATTCGTCAATGGGAAGGGCAAGTCCGTACTCTTTGCCCACGAAAGGGTCAACCATCAGCATCTCTATATGAGGATCTTCGCCTCGTGTAGCCGCTCTACGGGTAGCGTAGTACTCAGCCACCTTCCTCTGGGGCGTGGTGGACAGCACAGGCTCCTCAAGCCTCTCGCCAGTGTAGCCGCGGTAGACGCCTTGAAGCATCTTCTTGCCTTCCTTGGCGGCTTCGCTTGCGCCCTTACTGATACCTTTAAGCACCTTCCCACCTGGTGCAAACTTCTTAACGGAGCCACCCTGCTTGAACATGGGCAAACCCTGAGAGAGGATGTCATTACGCATCTCCTCTGTGATGGGCATGAAGTAGACCTCGGACTCTTTCTTCTTGCCTTCGCCAAAGGGAATGGTGCGCTTCTCGAGTTGGACGCCGTAGCGCTTGCCGATCTCGTTTAAGTGCTTGGGCAGCATGTCGTCGTAGAGCTTGTCCTTGCCCTCGCCGCCAATCTTTAGGTCAAGATCGGTCATTACCTGCGAGTCGTTGGATAAGATCTTTTCGCCTACGCCCTTGCCTACAACTTCGGTGAGTGGCTTTCCAATAAACCTGTTGTACTGACCTGCGTTGGTTTCCCAAACGAGTCCGTCCTTATCAACCGTTAGGCGCATCTGTTTTTTGTTCGCGTCATCAAGAGTAGGTTTTAAGTCAATCGTGACATGCTTGAACGGGCCTCCGGGTGCTGGGGTGTACAACTCGACGGTGTAATCGTCGGTGTACGACTCAATGCGGTCAACCACGTTGGCCAAGTTGTATCGATCCTTAACGATTTCGCCGACGGGAAAGCCGATGCCACCTTTACCCTCTTTAGCGGCCTTCACGAGGAAATTGTTGATGACGGGCTTGTACCAGTTACCGCGGAATGGATTGTCGGGGACGCCGGGTGCATTTTTGCCAAGCTGGGCGACCCTTTCGGCGGCCTCTCTATCGTATCCACCAGAAAAAGTGCCGTCATCCCACTGCACCTTCCATGACGATAAACCTCCCGGTATATCTTCCTGTTTGACCGCCTTGCCTTTTATCAATTCATTTTTAGTTCGATAACCCTGCTTTGCCCCAGCAATCGCCCAGTCGGACTGGATCTCTTCTGCAAAGAGTGTCGGCGTACCGTCAATAGTGCGGTCGGTTGCACGGATGGAGCCAAAGGTATTCTCTGCGTTGGGGAAGTGTCCGTCGGGTGGTCTAAACACGCCCTCAACCTTGTCATCCGGTAGCTTATAAAGGATCTCGCGGTAGTTCTGGCCGCCAGGGATCTGATAATCACCCTCAAAGTTAGTGGCACCATTAAATTCTGGAAAGTCCCCAAGCTCGTTATCAATCTTGTCGATCTCAGCCTCACGCCACTCAAACCTTTTAGATGCTGGTATGTATCGCAACTCTCCAGTATTACTGTCCCTTGCGTAGAAGCTCCCCGTGTTGTCAGCCTCTGCCTCGAGGTCGTCAAAGTGACGGTCAAGGGTACGAATCAAGTGGTTCCGCAGGTGCGCCTTGTCTTCAAACTCTTCTGCAAGGTCTTCTTTGCCCAACCAATCAAACTGCCTAGGTAGGTATTGAATGACTTCCTTATCAATACGACCAGCACCAGCGATCCGCTCGTCCTCAATCAACTGCAGGCGGTTGGTCTCGAGGTAGTCCTGCACCTCCTGCTTTGTCACCTTCGGGGTGTTCTTTAGGTACTCATCCAACCCGGTGACCTTGATCTCTGCCTGAGGCACGCCCTTCATCTTGCTCAACTGGGCTAGGAACTGGGGGCCGGTACCCTTGTCCTGTAACTTATCTACACCCTCTGAGAGGCGTGATGAGAACCCGAGTGTATCCAGACTGATAGCGCCTACCGGGGGTGTCTCGAAGTACTCCTTGGTTGCCTGCGTTGCCTTCTGGGTAAGCGGCAGCAGGTCGTCACGAATGGCAAGGCGAGCGGCTTGACCGGCTGACTGAATGGCAGGCTTAACGACCGGTGCGACATCACGAGCGCCACGGATGCCCATCTCAAGAAGGTCGTCAATCTTTGAGATGTTCTTGATACCCGGCATGAACATCAAGGCATCGAGCTTAGATTCTTCATAAGCCCTCATAGGAGATTCGAGTGCGTCTCCTACCGTTTTAAAGCCCTCTAAACTCTTGTCTATGTACCGACCGTAGAAGGCACGCTCGCGCTCTTCCTCGGGCGTTAATGCGGCCTGATCTTTCTTTAGAAACTCAGGCAGGTAGATGTTGCGTTGCATAATCGCCTCGGGATCCATCCCAAAGGCTTCACCGACCATTCCCTTGATGCCAGCGCCTGCGCCTGAGCCGATGGTGCCAATCGCCTTGATGGCAGCCGTAATGTCGTCAGGGATAAACTCAAAGCGAGCCATCTGACCAAGTGTTTTCTGGCCGTACTTGGCTTGGAACGCGGCCTCTTCCTGCTCTTTACGCCTGCGCTCAGAGTCTGCAATGCGCTCACGCATCTTCAGCGGATCAGTAGGCTCTTGAAGTCGGGGTTTCTCAAACACATCAGGATACCGCGACGCTAGCCCTTTGATCTGCTCTCCGGGCTGGGTGCTCATGAGTTCGTTGAATAGGCGGATCTGTTCTTCGTCAGTCATGACGCCTCCTTATCGCGCCAGTTTAAGAGACCCGCCACTCGATGTCTACTGAGCATACGGATTCTCGCGTCGCACCATGCCGGCATCGGCGTAGTCGTCCTCATCCAACTCATCCCGCGGTGGGTCGATATCCAGCCAGCCTGCGTCTCGTAGAAACCGAAGCGCTTGCGTGCAGGCGTCCACATAGTCGTCATGCGTGGTCTCTGGGAACGCGCAGATCTGGCTTACAAACCCTTCAGCCCAGTCCCTGACATAGCCGGGTCTCTGACTGCTCTCCGGTATCCAGACCCTGCCTCGGGCGATGATGTTCGAGACGATGTTAAGCCTCTGGATCTTGTCTGCTCGCCCTGGATTATAGGCCCTGACCGGCAGGTGCGCCCTCTGCAGGTCTTGGATCAGGCTGATACCGGCTGACTTATCCTCCACGAGGATCAGGTCCACGCGCTTGCGCTCTTTGCCCTCACCAAAGACCGTGTCGTACTCCTCGATGACCTTAGGCCGCAGGTCAGGGTATTGCAGGCGGTCTTGCCAGCAGTCGATGACCATGACCGACATTGGACTGTCCTGAGGCTTAAAGACGCCAAAGGTAATGCAGGCGGTCGGGTCGTTCTGGGTCTTCTCAGTAGAGGCGCAGTCGTAAGACTGGATGATGTACTCGAACTTAGGGAACTCCCTACCGGTAGGCCATAGCTTGAAGTGATCCCGCTTCACAATGCCTGACTCTTCGGGGTCGATGATCTCGGCGTAGATCTCCTGTCTGCCCAGCCGGGTTCCCTCGTACTGCAGGATCTGCTTCTGGAAGGATGGCGCAAGGTTCGCCAGGTTCTCG
>Ga0208019_1000520_pt1 | contig 20803 bp, 27 predicted proteins | sample CB_VirMetaG_5_FD_184540 | JGI IMG/M metagenome (GOLD analysis project Ga0208019, IMG submission 184540) | Freshwater to marine saline gradient viral communities from Chesapeake Bay - CB_1508_1D Viral MetaG (SPAdes) (version 4) | ecosystem: Environmental > Aquatic > Marine > Coastal | place: USA...
CTTCACACCATTTTAAAATATAAGGGTAAAGACCTACATATATTTGGCCTGTTGCATAAGAAAATAAACGAATTTTTCCATCCCAAACTCTATTTCTAAACTGAGGCATAAACTTAAAACCAGGAACCTCAAAAGTAAAATACTCTCCTAGTTCTCGTCTAATATCAGCGTCAGCCTCTATTTTTAAATAGACTTCATTTTTTTTATCAATAATAATATATTTTACGGTTGTCATAGAAACATAACGAGATGATATAAACTATCAATCTACTATTTTATTTAGGTTTCTATAACTAGCTGGTAATCCTAATAAAGGTCTACCGTCATAGACATTTTGAAACTGTCCATCTATTTCATTGTAATGTAAAAATAACTGTGCGTGATTTAGTCCAGGATATGGTTCTCTCCAATGTTCTACTTCACAACCTCTATATACAATAATATCACCAGGTTTCATATGTAAAGGAGTTCCTTTACCACCATCTTCTTTTGAAATAAACATTGGCCAGTTCCAATCTTTGTGTTCTTTGGATAAATTTGAAGTGTCATATCCTAAACAAAGAGTTGCTGATATTTCACAACTTGGTCTGTCTTTATGTCTTTTTAAATCATTATTTTGAACATATAATCTATGGTAAGAATAAGTTGGCATTAATTTAATACCTGTTAGATATTGTAATTTTGTTGTACCTAATTCTAAAACAGAATCCATAATAGGATCGCCATATAAACTAAACGCTCCAGGTGCTTGAGTATCATTAAATTTACCCCAACGATCTTCGTCATAAGGACTTCTTTGTCTTTCAAACCATTCTAATCTTTTAGCATTATTTTTAACGTGATTGTATAAAATTTCACAAGCATTTGTATCAATAAATCCTGTTGAAAGTAAATAACTATTGTCTTTAAAAAATTTAGCTGACTTTTCGTTAAATTGCATAATATCTCCTATCTAAATGGTTTTCCATTTACCCACAATACTAAAGAATATCTAGTCCCCTTAGTTACAGGTGTAACTTGATGAAATTGAAAAGAAGGAAATACTACTAAAGATCCTTGATCTTTTATTTCTTCACAAGTATGAAATCTATTTGGAGCGTGAGGACCGTAATCAAATTTTAAATATCCTCCCTCATAAGAATTGGCAGGACTTAGATTAACAGTAATGCTTATTTTTCTCACTTTACCTACTAAATCATAATTAGTAGTAAATTTATATTTTTTATTTTCATAATCTTCTTTAGGTGTTATTCCTGGAATGTATCTTCTATAAGCTCCGTAATAATCTGAATCACCATCTGAATGCCAACCATAAAAACCGCCTTTTTCATATACAGTAAATTGTGCTGGTTCAAAAGTATCATAATCCCAATTCCAAGTTGTTCTTTCATTAGCTATGTCTAAAAAATGTTTTAATTTTCTAAAAATCCATTCTTCACTTAACCAACCTACTTTACTATCTCTAACATAATATTTTTCTTCTTTATAATCTTTATCGGCTTTCTTAATTTCTTCGGTTGTGACATCTAATTTAGGTCCTTTAAATTCTTTATCAGCACCTTTGTATATACCACCGTGTACAGTACCATAAGGACTTCCACCTTTAGCTACTCTATTATTAATGTCTTCTTTTCCAAGTCTAATAATTTCATTACACTCATCAGGTGTAAAAGCACTTTTAAAATAATAAAATGTATCGTATAATTGCATAGTCTTATTTATATTACTTAAATGGATCTCCTACAGCCCATCCAACTAATACCTTTCTTATTCCTTTAGTAACAGGTTTGACTCTATGCCATACAAATGACGGAAAACTAATTATAGTACCCATACTAAATTGTTTGTTAAATTTATAATATAAATGTTTTTCAGGTTTAGGATTTGGATAAGATAACTCAAATTCACCACCCTCATAATCTTCATTCAAACATATGGTAAAACTTATTTTTCTAATTGTATTGTCTTTATAAGGTTGTTTATGGCTATCTATATGCCAATCATAATGATTACCTACCTCGTAAATAGTATATTGTAGAGGTTCAAATTTTTGTAATTGAAAATTCCATTTACTTCTTTGATTGTGTGTTTGAATAACTTTACTTATTTCTTTTGAAATTTTTGGAGAATTTAACCATTTAATTTTAGAGTTTCTATTTTTTACATTACCATCTTGTATCGTGCCTTCTTGTATTTTTACTTGTCCTGCTATATCTTCAACTTGTTTACAAAAGTCTTTATCAAAGTAACCGATACTTAAACAATGATTATATTCCAAATACATTAAATTGCTCCTGAAGTAAACCTTTTCCACTCAATAGCGTTTTTAATTGTAAATGTTCTATTTGATATTTGTCTAATTGTTCTATCTAAAAAATCAACAGTTGTATCTAAGTAATCAAGTTTTTGTTTTGATTTTATTAGTTCTTCGTCTGCCTCTAAGTATTTGTCAATATCTGTTTTTAATATTTTTAAATCAAATGGTTTTTCTGCATATACTTTAGGTTCAGCTTTGCCTGTATAATATTCCCATTTACTCCTTCTCAATGAATAATAATCTGTATTTGCCTTACTTAACATTAACTTAAACTTTGTTAAGTATTTCATATACTTGTTATGTAATTGAGGTGTTTTAAGAGATTCTAAGTCTAACTCAGTATCGTTAATTTTTAAATCGTTATCTGCTTCGTTTTGTAATTGTTCTAAATCCATAATTTAATTTACCTTTTTATTCACTTCATTATAACACAAAACCTGAAAAAAATCAAGCTTATGTGTGAGTTACTGTTGTTGTAGATGATCCTACATTTGCAAATTTATATATTTGATATTTAAATACACAATTTACTGTTAAGTAATTTACGTCTGTGGCCTGTTGATTATACTGTAAAGGTCCAATAGATATAGGAAATAAATCTGAAAATCTTATTTCCACAACTGGATTGTTCTTACTAGTTAATATCATTAAGGTAGCATCGGAGAGAGTGGATCCTGCGTTAGGAGCGCCATATTTTACTTTTCCTATCTCTCTACTCACACTACCTGAAGATGTTGGGAATCTATCTGTATTTGCATTTGACAAAGCTGCGTATTCTGTGTGATCTGTTGGAAATCCTAATCCTGTTAACCAGTTATGTAATTCCTGATAGTTTTCTAAGTTTTCATCTACAAGAAAAGTAACATCTAAATCCTGATATGTTAGTTTTTCACCAGGAACAGGTATGTCTTTTAATGGTGTTCTTTGTTCTTGGAAATTTAATGAAATGCCAGGTACATTAATAGCTGTGCAAAAGTATTCTACTTTTGGTAGTTTGATTATATTAAATTTAAACTGTGTAGGACTAGCATAGTCTATTTTTGTAGGCTGTCTTGTATATGAATTTGTTACTGTCATAATACTATTTATGCTTATTGTGGTAGTGTTTTTGACTCACCAAGTTTGATTATACCCTCTATAACCGTGTTAATATTACCATTTTCTTCTAGTTTTTCAATACAAGGTTTCTCTTGTGTAGTCTTTTGATCTTTCTCACATAATGCTTGTTCAGGTTTATCCTTTTCACAAGCATTTACCCAAGTAAAAGCTATTAACATTAGTAACACTATTAAGAATATGTAAAGGTATTGTATGAGTATTTTTTTCATATTATTATTTAGGCCAAAAAAAAGGGCGGGTTTTTATGCCCGCCCTCTTAATATTGTTCAAGTGAACAAACTTAATTATTACATTAAGTTCGCAACTTGTACTCGTCTGTAGTATCTGTTGCTGTTAGCAGAACCAACACCGTTGATTGAAGCAGCACCTGATCCAGCATTTTCAGCAAATGGGTTTGCTTGCATACCGTATCTAGTTTTGAATCCAATCTTAGGTTGGAAAGTGTCCTGACCAACTGCTCTGACCATTTGTAGTGGTACATATGGGCAGTAGAAAATACCAGCGTCATATTGAGATGTACCTTTGTAACCTACTACGAAATATTGTTTCGCAGTTGAGTTAGCTGAGTACGGATCAATGTACACTTTGTATCTTCCGTTTAATACACCAGCGAAAGTATTTCCAGTGTCGTCAACGCTTAAGTTGTTGTTTAAAGCTGGAGCGTAATCTAATACACCTGCCATTTGTAAAGCACTAGCAACATCTGAAGAAGTGATTAGGATGTTACCTTTTCCTCTTCTTGTTTCTTGTGCGATAGCATTTGCTTCTCTCTCAACTTGGAACATTAAACCTTTGAATCTTTCAACAGACCATCTTCCGTTTGAGTCTGTATCTAAATCAAAGATACCTGCATTTGTTACGTTACCTGTTTGAGCACCAATTTTAGCCACTTGATAAATTGTTCTTACAACTTCTCTATTGATTTCCGCAAGGATTTCAGCAGATAAGATGTTCGCCAATTCAGTTTCAGCGTCTAATCCGTGGATTGCTTTAAGGTCTTGTGCAAGTTCCATTGTGTATTCTGCTTTAAGAGCTCTCGATTTAGCAGTCACAGTTGATTTCTCAATTGAGAACGCCATTTCAGCAAAGCTGTTTCCAGAAGAATCACCTAAAGCTTCAGCAGTAGCTGTTGCCATAGCAGAACCAGTTGAATAAGCACCTGCTGGTGAGTCATTCAATAGTGCTGGGTTTGTACCTGCGTGAGTTGAGTTAGCATCAATACCTGCTACAGTTGAATCTCCAGCTGCGTTTCTAGCAGAGAAGTCTGTATCAGCTTCATTGAATAAAGCCTCAGTTCCGTTTTGAGAAGCATATTTAGCTCTCATAGCGAAAATTAGACCTGTTGGTCCAGTCATTGGTTGTACGCCTGCGATATCGTAAGCGATAAGATTTGGCATTGCTCTTCTTACCAATGAGATCATAATTGGATCCCAATTTTGTACGTAAGAAGCGTCTGTGCTGTTTTGTGGAGCAGCTTCAGACATAAACGCTCTATCTTCTCTTATAGCTCTTTCTTGGTTTTCCAAGATAACAGCAGTGACCGCATTCCTATAACTATCCGTTACTTTTGGGAGTTCTGGATGCTCAAGGACGGGCTGCCATTTTTTTATTAGTTGTTCTGATAAATACATTTGTTTTTATCTCCCTTTATTATTTGTTAGACAATTTAATGTCTTTTGTTTTGCTGATAGCGGCCGTGTATGCTGACATAGCTGATGTCATATCAACATCTCCTGTTTCGCCCTCGGTCACGTTATCAATTTCATTTGTTGATGAAATTTCTTTTTGTCCAAAGTAAGACTCTTTAATTGTACTTACTTTTTTCTTAAATTCATCTGCATTAGAATACTCAACTTCTTCTGCAAGTTTGCTGAATTTTTCTTTTTGAGTGTCAGTTAAAGAAGATGATACTTCGTCTAAAATATCTTTCTTAGTTAAATGGCCATTCGTTTTTGATAATTCAACATTCTTTTCGATTTGCTCATTCAATTTCTTGTTAAGCTCTTCGATTTGTGAAGCTTGATCTTCCAACACATCATATTTTTCGTCTGGTACATTTATATAATGATCTTCAAATAATTTTTTCAGACCAGATATAAAGTCTTCAGCGATTTCGCCTTTGATACCTCTTTCTATAGCGATCTCGTTTTGTTTCATCCATTCCTCAACTACGTAGTTCAGGTAAGAGTCAACTTTTTCTACAAGTTCCGCTTTAGAAGATTCGGTTTCTTCTTTCAATTTCTCAGCATAATCAGCTTCCATTTTTTCTTTTGCTTCTGCAATTCTAACTTTTACAGCAGATTCAAAAATAGTTGCCGCTTTTGCTTTAAATTCTTCAGTAAGATTTTCGTCACCGATTAATGCTTTCACATCATCTGATAAGTCGATTTCTTCTTTTTTCATATCTTTCTTATCGTGGTAACCTTCTTCTTTTTCTTGTTTCTTTTTCAAAGCATCCAAGGCTGCCTTTGGCATTTCTCCCTCAGTCACTTCTTCTTTTTCTTCCACTTTCATACTTTCGCCAGGATTAGCAACTTTAGTTACACCAGCGTCTGTGTCTGGTTTACCACTTGCATCGCCATCGTCAGCTTTAGCATTTACAGCGTCAGAAACTTTTTTATTTTTCTTAGTAGCGTCTGGATTGCTGTCAGTTGGTTTAACAACTGCTGATCCTAAATCTTCAGCTTCGTTAGAAAGCTTTGTTGATTCAGGTGCTACAGCATTCTTTTTCGGAGCATCAGCGTCTGAATTTGCTGCTGCTTCAACTACTGTATTTTGCTTTTCTGTAGCCATTGAGAATACTCCTTTTTATATTATTAATTCGAATTAAAAATATCTCTTTTACTAGATATTTATAATTTCTTTACCTTTTAATTACAGTTTTTTTATAAAATCCTCGAATATTTTTGCTTTTTTCTCAGCTAATTCGTGTCTTTTAGTTTTAATTAGTTCCATTTTCCAAGATTCTACATCTTGTTCAACAAGAACACCATTGTTCCATACCCACTCTTTGCCTTCCATAATACCTTCTACGAAAGCGTCTGGAGCTGATGGATCTGCAACTATGTCGGCAGCAGTAGCTAAATAGAAATCACTCCCTACGTAATTACCACCATTTTTTGATTCTAATGAACCCATACCACGTGAAGAAACGCCTAACTTAGCGCCTTCATCAATAAGACTTTTTACAATCTTACCATATGGAGTGTCCATTATCTTCGCCTCACCAATAAAGTTTTTTCCCTCTGGATATAGTTTCTTAATCATATGCGAAACTCTTTCCAAATTGACAGTTGGTCCGTCTGGATGACCTAGTTCACCAAATGCTCTACTTTTATTGATAAATTCTGCGTTATAACGTTTAACTTCTTTTGTTAATACGTCTGACGGATAAATTCTTCCGTTTCTATTTTTGATGTCCGATTGTAAGAATATACCTTTGATTTTATATTCTTTTTTACCGTTATTTTCTTCTACTAGATAAGTAGCTTCATTAATTTCTTCTCTAATAAGTTTCATCTTTTCTCTCTCTTGCTCCCTATATTTATAATTTATCTAAATTCTACAACAATTGTGTAGTTATCTCCTGTAGCAAAATTCTTAGTTGACAATAATACATCACCTGTAGGTGTTGTTGCATTGTTTGTAATTTCATCACCTGCAGCTCTTAAATCCCAATATCCGTTACCAGATAATAAAACTGCCGTACTATTTGTAGCACCTGCCCATATTAATTCAACTGCTGATTTGTTGTTAGATGTATTAATAGAAAACCATATTTTAGATATTTTTCTATTACCGTCAGTTGACATAAAAGTTGTTTCAGAAGCGTCAACTTTAGTTACGTTTGTTTCACCAGTACCATCCGATAAATTTGTAAGTTTAGTTACAAATTTTACACCAGAAGTATCAGCAATTGTTTGTGTTGTTACTGTATCAGCCATTAGTTATATCCCGATTCTTTATGTGCCTCTATTACTAAATTATATTTGGCAACATTAGAGTCACTATCTAATAAAATGTTACCAATAACATCTTTAATTTTTTCTTCACCTGGTTTTAAACCATAGTTACCACGTCCTGACAATACAACTTTAGTAGTATTATCATTTTCAAAATAAACTGTTACTTCTCCTGTACCTATAATTTCATAAGCAATATTAGCTATTGAAACTTTAGGTTCACTTGAAGCATTATTTGAATTGACAACATCAACCAATAATTCACCTACTTCTTCACCTACTCCATTTGAGTTAACAATAATATGAAAATTATTATCAACAACTTTAGTAGTTGTTATTGTCATAAATTAATTAATCGTTTTCACCCATTCCGATTTTTTGCAATGTTAACAATGCGTAACCAGTAGCAGATACAGTTACACCTTCAATATCACCGCCTGTAGCAGTTGTATTAGTAGCTGTATTTTTAATTACAGCACCGTAATATATTCCTGCACCTGACAAGTTAATTGCGTCAACATCTGCTGATGCACCTTTGAATTGTAATTGTAATCTACCACTTAAACCGTAGTTGATATGAGTAATATGTAATTTAGCGCCGTTAGCGTGTCCACTCAAACCACTTGCGTCAACAGCCGTAGCTGTAGTAGCAGTGTCATTATCAAAAGTGAGCAATACTTTGGCGTGTGTTTTTGTATCAGATAAAATCTTTGTTGTTATAGCCATAGTTTCTTTACACTCCTAATTGTTCTTTTGTTTCTTTATCAAAGTAATCTTCGATTTCCTTTTTGTTTACATTATGAAATTCGGCAATTTTTTCTATCGCATTTTCAAAATTGAAAATTAAATTGCCATCATTCTTAACTAATTTAAGAACGTCATTTATTGCCTCTTTCATAATAGGCGATAAATTATTAAAACTTTCTGTATCTAATAAATAATTTTCTTTTATTAGATTACTGACCTTGTTCAACGTCACCTGCAACCTCTGGTTCTGGTGTAGCTGCTGGTTCAGCACTTTGTTGCATATCAGCAGGTACAGTTTCAGGCGAAGGATCAATTACTTCTGGTTTTGGGTCAGAAAAAGAGGCCGCTTGAAATAAATTAGAAGCCATATCTTGTCTTTTAACTTCTAAAGCGTCGCCTACTTTTGCTCTTAAAGCATCCTTAAATGCTTCACCAGCTTCAGCATTAGCGCCTGTTGATAATTTATCTATAAAATTTTTTACTTCTTCACTCATTTTATCTCCTTATTTATAACGTTTCATTGGAATTTGTTGGGGCTGCAATAATTCCATCGTCAATTTCTTTCTTAATTTGTTTATCAATATCTTCCATTTCTCTTTCGTCTTGTTTAAGTATATTCTTTCTTACATACTTAACAGAATAGTATTTACCAACATAATCTCTCATTTCATTAGCTAATGCTAATCTTTCTCTCATCATTTCTGTGTTTTTTAACTCAGCAAAATGACCATCTTTTAAGAAATCATATTGAATATGAGCTGCGATTGTACCCCAATCTTCTTCAGCAATCACTCCTTTTAATACTAATTGTGTTCTTAAAATATCATTAAATAGTTCAGTAAATTTTCTTCTTAATCTTTGAACAAATTTAGTAAATTTTAATTCATCTCTAGTAATTTCAGCTGCTCTTCCTAAATTAAATCCTGAAGAGGCTTCCATTCTACTTACAGGCACATTTAAACTTCTATAAAGTTTCTTTTGGAAGTATTCAATGTCAGTGATCTCACCTAAGTTTTGACCACCAGGTAAAGTTGTTATTTCAGTTCCTCTACCACCTTCTCTACGAGGTAACCAGTAATCTTCTAACATATTCATATAATTACGGTCATCTCTTATTTCACCTGTAGCTGCGTCATAGACAAGTTTGTTTCTATATCTTGCCATAACATCTCTTAAATATTGTTCAGCTTTTCCTTTTGGTAAATTACCTACATCAATATAAAAAATTCTTCTTTCTGGTGCTCTAGCAATTCTATAAATTACCACAGCGTCTTCAATCATTCTTAACTGATTGACAGGTTTAATTGCCTTATGTAAGTAAGACAACACCATATTTTTATTTTGGTCAATTAGACCAGAGTTTGTATATGCAATAGTATCAGAAGCAATTTTAATACCTTGACCTGCTGTTGCATTTGCTACACCTCTTTCATTGTAAACATAATATTCATTAAATTCGTTTATTATATCTAACGATCCTTGAGTTCTGTTTTTTCTAACTTCTCTAACTTTTTTTACTTTTCTAGGATCCAGATATTTTAATTCTAACAATCCTGTTCTAGGATTTTCTCTATCAATAATTTTTTGATAATACATACGACCATCAACATACCATCTTCTAAAGATGTCGTGGCCTTTTGTGTTGAATTGCATTAACCTTAATATATAACTAAACTCGTCTTCTATTTTTCTTCTCACTTCATTGCCGAAAGGTAAGTTGTTCAAAACACATCTTACAGGTTCCTTATCACCCTCAACTACAATAGCTTCATTAACTATATCATCTATAGCTGTGTCGCACTCGGGGTGTAAAGATATTTCTCTATATCTCCTAATAAGATCGGCTTCGTTCTTTGCTGTACCTTCAATGTCCAAATATTGACCGAAGTAACCGCCTGTAGCGGCGACGGTTGTTGCACCGTCATCCGCTACTGGAATACTAAAGTTTTGTTTTGGATCATCTTTAGGCTTTACTCTTGTTATTTGAAAACCAAATAATTCTGCCATAAAATAATCTCCTTATACTAATACTTATCCTTGTGGTTAAGTAGTAGTATTTGTTTCAAAGTATTGGTATTTGAAAACAATATTAAACTGCTCAATAGCTGTTTGTTCGTCATACGTTAAGTCAATTGTACCAACTTCAGTAGGGAAAGCCCCTCTCAAAGTGTAAGACTTAATTGTATTTCCGTTTCTATCTAAGTGGTCAATAAATGCGTCCACTTGATAGTCAGCTGGGTTAGTTAAACCCTCATTGTCAGTCATATTATTAATACCATTTTGCCATCTTTCAAATGCGTTTCTCAATCTAAAGTTTGTGTCATTATAAACAGTGATCGACCAATCTGCAAATGTTCTATCACCTGCAATTTTGATTGATCTACCTCTAAATTTGACATCAACTTCACCGATAGTCATTGCTGGTATCTGTGTTGATCTACATAAGAAAGCAAGGTCTTCTATTTCGCCACCAACTTGTGCGTAACCAGGAAAAGGCATAGTCACCTTAAACTGATTGGCTCTAGCGCCACCGCCAGCAAGTTTAGCTTTGAAGTCATTAATGTTTGCCATTTTTTATTCTCCTTTTCTAATCTTAGCTAGCTACTTCTTCAAAAGAAACGCCAGTTCTGGTTGCTACAAATGATAATGTGATAAAGTTGATACTTCTTGCTGGTTTCACAAAGATTTCAGCAATAAATTCATTTCTATCAATTACATCACCTGTATTGTTAGTTTCATCACACACTACTAAGAAGTCTGTGATACCTCTTCGCCCTTGTACTTCTCTTAGGAAAGGCTCAACTATATTTCTAAAGTTTGCTCGAGTAAACTCATCATTAAACTCAAACAATTGGAATTTAGAAGCAGTTGAGATTGCCTTCTCTAAAGTAATAAACAATCTTCTTACGTTGATTCTATCAAAAGCTGATGGAGCACTTAATCCAGTTTTATCACCGAATAGTACAGTACCTTGTCCTGGGAAAGTTACCACAGGATTGATTCTGTTTCTATAAAGATCATCTCTTTGTGTTTTATTTGGATTGTATGCTAACTTAACTGCGCCTCTAACATTTCCTCTGTTAAGGCCAGCTGGTGAATACCAACTATCTGCGATTAAGTCTGTTCTAGCAGCTAAGCCTGCCATATCACCATTTAACGGTACATATCTATACACATCACTATATCTGTCGTACATATATTTGTATCCACTATCGAATACAACATATGAAGATGAAGATATGCTTGAATAGAAACTAATAATATTATTAGTTTGTGTGTTAGCACTTGTAACGTTTACAACGTCTGATCTCTCTGGAGATACAAACGCTATAGCGTCTTTTCTATTTTCTGCAATTGTGATAAGATTATCAATATGTGTTGCGTCACAAGCTCCTGCTACGATTAAACCAATGTCAACAGTTTGACTGTCTTCAAATTTTTCATAAGCAGTTTTCTTTTGACCTGTAGTTACAGTCGAACCATTAGAACCATTTGATAATGATTCATCTGTCGGTGTAGTTACAGCAGTAAAAGTTATACCAGCAGCCGCACTACCCCAGTTTGTACCACTTGAGTTGTGATCCATCCAGAAAACGTATTGTGATTTTCCAAACAATACATCAGCGTAGTAGTTAGTATCTCCTTGTGGAGATTTTGCGTCTGAAGCTTTAGAAGCTTTTTCAAAAACTTCTAAAACAGTATTTGGTGTACCTGAAATAACTCCGTCTTCGTCAATAACGATTACGTGTATTTCATCATTAGCACCACTTCTTGCTGAAACGTAAGGTGAAGTTCCTGGAGCACCTGATACTAAATCATAATATCTCCATCTTCTTTTTACGTTAGCGCCATCTGTTAATGCAACGTGTAATCCGCCTGAACCTGTATCGGCTCTAACGAAAGTAATAGCAGGTGAAGACACAGTAGTTACTCTATATTTGTAACCATCATAGTCTGTACCTGCAGCTGTTGTAGAAAATTCTACAATGTCGCCCACGTTAATACCAGTTGTACTTGTTAAAGTTATAGTAGTATCGCCTACTGCTGTGCTTGAATCGTTAACTGTTGTTTTTGCAGCTTCTTCATAAGCAGTTGCACTAGGACAAGTTGCTACTTTTAGAGAATTACCCCAAGCACCTGCTGTTTTAGCAGCAAATGTTCCTACAGCCGCTTGGCCAGTAGAGTAATTATCCGTATAATCTTCATTGTTTTTAATTTGTATTGCACTACCGCTTGAAGTTGCGTTAGTCAATCCAGTGTTAGTTGCTCGTACTACCCTTAAAGCGTTAGAGTATTGTAGGAAGTTTGCAGCTGAAAACCAGTCTTCAAAGTTTGTTGAATTTGGTTTTCCAAACGTTTCTACTAATTCTTGTTCGCTTGAAACCGTTACGATTTCATCTAAAGGTCCTTTTTCAAATTGTCCTGCAAATGCACCAACACTTGTTGATACAGCTGGAATAACTCTAGTAAGGTCTCTTTCTTGTACGAGAACGCCTGGTGATACTTGAAATGCCATTAGGATTCTCCTTTTATTAATTAGCTAATTTTAACATATATTTTAAATCAAAAATCGTAAGTTTTCTTACGTCCATATTCAAACTTTTCATTACTACTATTTATAAAATACTTAACTTTCGCCTCTTCTAATAGTGACAGGAGACCATTTTGTACCATACTCATCTATAGTATCTTGTTCTTCTTCAGGCGTTCCATCGTCAATAAACCCAAAAGGCGCCATATCTTGCTCTATTAAATTCTCTTGTTCCGCATATAGTTTTGAACGTACATCAACATTAGTTAATTCTTTAAAATATCTTTGATTTGATAACCAACCAAATACCACTAAACAAGTCATTAAGTCATCATTACAGCCTTCTTCAGCTTTAAATGAATTGTGTACTCTGGTAAAAGTTGACATCTCCTCTACAATATTAAAATCATTAATTATCATCTTATCGGATTCTATAATTGTTTTAATATTAGCACAACCTATTTTTTTAACTTGTTTGGTCATACGAACACCTATTTGACTACCTCTTCCACTAAAACCAGCACCTAGTATTTGTCCTGCTCTTCCTTTTTGTACTGTCATCATCATATTATCATACTCTAATTCATAATGAAGACCGTCTGATATTTGAGCACCTAGGTCATTCACTTCAACCAATATATGTGCGTGATTAAAAGCATTACAAGCCTTTTGTATCATATGAGGAAATAGTAAAGGTTTTACATCACTACTTCTATACTTTGCTACAACTCTATAAGGCAATTGTGTAACATCAAATATTATAAAAGCTGAGTAATCTTTTCCTATACCTCTTGCTACGTCAACTGTACAAACATAATGATGACCTTTAACTGGTCTTTCAAATACATCTAAACCACCACTTGATTCAATAGCGTCTTTATAAGGTATCATTTTAATTTTAGCAGGTGATATAAGAGTATCTACTGATCCTAAAAACTCACACTCAAACTCACTAGCAAATTGTTCTTTACTTGTATTTCTTATTGTAGCTTCTTTCCATTCTTCATCTCTACCTGGCACCTCAGACCAATGCACTTCTATAGGCAAATAATCATTTTTTTTATTAATTGCATCCATCCAAAGTTTGTAGTACATATTCATTCCGTGTGGTGTAGATACAATAATCATTTTTGTTTTTTTACCTGATGATATTGTAGGATAAACTGAACTAAAAAATTGTTCTGCAATGGTGGCTGGTACGAAAGCAAACTCGTCAAGGAATATTATGTTATAAGAACCTCCTCGAATTGCACTTGAAGATGTAGCAGCTGCAACCACTTTACTACCATTTTCTAATTCAATATTTCCTTTGTTCCAATTCAAAACACCTTGTTGTAAAAATTTTGGTATATTTTCATATGCAAGTTGTAAACGACCTAATATATCTCTAGCAGTATTTGATTTATTGGCTAGTATGGCAATGTTTGAATTTGGATTAAATAAAGCATAATGTAATAAGTATGAAATAGTTGTTGTTGATTTACCTGATTGTCTAGGAAGTTTACAGATTGTAAATCTATTATCGTGTATTGTTTGTACTATTCTTTTTTGAAAATCATACATTTTAAATGGTACAAGACCCTCATCTAACGATACTATTCTCACATAGTTTTCCATAAAATATAAAGGATCTTTAGCACACTTTTGATATTCTAAAATTTCTTCTTTAGTATATTCGTGCTTAACATTAACCTTTTTTAAATTAGGGTTACCTAAGTAAACTTCGTTATTCATTTTGTTTGTATCCTAACCATCCTGTTATAATGTATTTCTCTTTATTTGCAATTATACCTCTATGTGTATGTGTCCAATCTGAAGGCCATATTAGAGTTACACCTTTAACAGCATTCATTTTCATATTTTGATATAAAAATTCAGTACCACCATTTTCAACTGTATTCAAGTATGTCATAAAAGCAAATTGTCTATTAACTGATTTTATGTTTGTTCTTTCTGAGTGCCAAGTTTTAAATCCACCACCTGGAACATATTTTTGAATATTAAATGTTTCTAATATATTAAAAGCATCAAACTCTGGAGAAATATTATATCTTACTTTAAATTTTTCAATAACACCATTTAATTCATTTAAATATTTATCAATAGGGTATACATTGCAATTTTTAGGATCAAAAGACATATCAATACTTTCTTTTGAATTTTTATCTACAATAGCACCTCTTTTTTTATTTAATACTATACCCTCAAAATGAAATGCCTCATTCTTATTAAAAAAACTTATTAAATCATCACATAAGTTTTCGTCAACCTTATTTCCATATATAAAAGTTTCAATCATTTAAAATTATCCCTTCTATGTGAGTATATCCTAATTGTATAGCTGCTTGTATTCTTTGACTACCTTTATGCAAACTAAATTGTTTTTCTATATATGGTTGTCCATTTGCACCCATTCTATGAATAGGAGATATTTGATGTTTGTAAACTTCTACTGGAAAAATCATATCTTCACCGTCTAATAATTCTTTTAAAGGTTTCATTGATTTAATATAAGTTAAGTCACTTATTTTAAATGTTTTAATTTTTTTACCTTTAAATTCTGATACATTACACTTTAGTATTTTCATAAAAATGTTTTATTCTTAACATAAGTGAATTATCAAAATCTTCTTTATCTCTAATTTTGGATAATGGTTTTTTATCTACTTTCAATCCTTGTACAAAAAATACAATGGTTAATCTATTATTATCACCTGTAATAAAGTTATTTGCTTTATGAAAATAACGACTATCATATATTATCATTCTATTATAGATATTTTTAACATTAATAGTTTCATAAAATTTATTATTAAAATTTTGTATCGCATTTATATAATCAGTATCAGATATTTTTCCATCTCCATAAAATGCTTTTTTTTCTTCATATTGATTGAAAAAACTTATGTCTTTTTCAAATTCTGGTTTTATTCTAAATAGAGATGTTCCTGAATCAGGATCAGCATTAGGTGTTAAATAAATTACACCTGCAACATCACTACTTGTATCTATATGCACCCAACCCTCATTTTTAGGACTTTTTTTATCAGTATCAAATGGATCTATTACTGAATAAGTAACAGAACTATCTCTCCAAGAAAACTTTTCATATCTAAGATTAAAATATGTAGATAAAGCTTTTAAAATTAATGTTGTAGAAAAATGACTATCTATTGTATGTAAAGGTGGAGACCTATAACCAGGAAATTGACCCTCTAAAGTTTTTTGCATAGGCAAATCATTTGCCCATTTTCTTATAATATCAGGTTCTGAAAAAAAGTTATCTATAACAGCTGGAAAAAATTCAGCACTTTCATTTATATTTTTTTCAGTTGGATTGTGTTCATAACTATTTTTCATCTTCATCATCTTTCTTATTCAACATTTTTTGTAATTCACTTGTAGAACCTACAAATAAAGCATTTTTAATATTTTGACTTGTACTTGATTTTCCAGGTAAAGATTTTAAATCTTTTAATTTTTTCTGTAAATCTTGTAATTTATCAATTGTACCCGCAACTTGACCTATAAGTTGTCCAGCGACCTCATAAGCTCTAGGGTGTTGGCCTTCTTTTGCAATATCTAATATTCCATCAATTGCTTCTTGCCCTCTTTCAATAAGATTATAATAGTTTTCTCTACTATATTCATAATCTTTATCTACATCAGGATTTTCTTTATCTTCTTTTCTAGGAACAGGTGGTGTAAACTCCTTTTTTTCTACAGGAGGTGTATCACTTAATCCTAATATTTCATTTACTTTATCTTCTATACTCATAATGCTATTTATCTAAATGTATATACTGCTACCAATCTTCTACCTTTTTCGGGCAAATAAGCATAATGATCTTTATGACCAAAACATACACCTAAAAACTTTTTTGGTTGTGTTGTTTTAAAAATTGTTTTATCATCATTTAATATTACTGTAGAACCACCTTCAAAATCATTTAAATATATTAATAATTGATTGTGTGGAAAATTATGATCTTTATGTATTTGACTTTTTTCTAAACCAATATTCATTGTAAGGTTAACACTAATTCTTAAAATCTCTTTATATTCTATATTATGTTTTTTTGTAAAACAATTTAACATCTCAGAAAAAATTTCATATGCACTAGAATTTATACCATCATTATCATTTCTATCTTCAGGTCTAATTAATACGTTATGTACTAAAAAACCTAAATCATCATTTGTAACTGCTGAGGAGTTCCAATAAAAAGGAAATTTATCTGTTAGTATAACACTATCAATAAATCGTTTATGACCATCTTCTAAAAAATTATCATCTTCAATATACATCATATAAAATATTTATACTAGTTATTAATCATCACCACCGTCTGTAGTTGTGTAAGATTTACCATCTGAATAACTTGTAATTGTAGTTGTAAATCCAAAGTCATCATCTGGATCAGCTGAAGTTGGATTAGGAGTTATAACTATTCTTTGTTCTCTCGCTTTATTTGTAGTATCTGTATCAGTATATAAGTCTGATTGTGTTTGTCTAATAACACCTTGTGTCGAAGCAGGACCAAATAGATATGTTTTTGCTGTAAAACTCAATGTATAGATAACTGCTCTTCTTGTAGTAAAGTCGCCATTATAACTATCATCATATTCAACACTATTTAAAATAATAGGTACATCTCTTTTAATATTTAATTCTGGTATTAAATTTAAAGTAACAGTGTAATCAGGTTGAAAATATGGCAATATCTGTTCTACGATTTGTAAACCGTTTTCAGCAGTTGCTGTAAATACACTTAAAGTATATGTTATATTATATGGTACAGGTGTGTAATTATAATCATAAGAATCATTTGCACCTGTTTTTACTCTTTTAAATTTTTGTACTCTTGTTAATTTTCTACTAGCGTCATAAGAAATACCACTAATTTCAAAACCCATACGAGGTAACGTAACAGCAAATTCTCTATTATCTAAACTCGCTTGTTGATCTAATCTAACTAAAAACTTTTCTTTTGGTCCATATGCTAAAGGGACTCTTATACTTTGTGTAACAGTACCATTTGCGTCTGTCGTTTTACATTGTATATTATTAAACAGTGTACCAAACGCCACTGTTAATTTTCTCATACCCTCATTATAATAAAATCTATTAAACATTAATTAAAATCTCCTGGATCACCAAAAGGGTTAGCTTCAGTGAAATCTAATATATCATCTGAGGTATCTATTGTATCAAAACCTGCTTCAGTTTCAAAATCATTATTATTTGAATAAGTTGATTGTGTTTGAATATCATAAGTTTCTAATAACATATATTGACTTTCATTATCAACACTTAGGTTTTCTAATAATATAGAACCTGTTTCAGCCTCTAATGATACTTGATGTGCTAATTGACTTAATGAATAAGTATCTTCAGCTTCATCAATTGTGCCAACACCTGTGTTAAGTTCCTCGTTACTGTACTCCCAACGTGTTACTCTAAGTTTATAAACTGGTAAATTTCCTAATTGAAAGAAAGGTGATTGATCTTCAACAAACTGAATTTCAAAAAAACTGTTCATTAAAGGCATATAAACAATATCACCCTCATTTGGTCGGCCTTCTTTAATTAATGTTGTTTTTGAATCAACTAATTGGTCAAATCTTCTTTTAGCAATTGTAAATGTAGTATCTTCTCTAATCTCTAAACCAAACTTATTAATTAATTCTTGTTGGCCTGCAAAACCTTCAGTTGTTTCCATATATGCTTCGATTGGAAAAGCACTATTAAATTTACTAGCAACATCTTCGCCTAGTATTAAATCTTTATTAACTAATGTTCGTGGTAAATAATAAATGTCGTGGCCGTATTGTCTTAAGCCTTCTATGATTAAATCTTCGTGTAATCTTTGTTCAGCTGTATTACCTATGCCGTTCCCATTTTGAAAGTAATGATTGACTGGCATAGCATTATCCCATCATAAAATTTGGCATTAATTCATAGTTATCTCTTATCTCTTTTTCAAGTTTTTGAATATCATCTTGTGCTTCATTAAATATTTTTGAACCATTTAATGTTACATTACCTATCATAGTAACGCCGTCAAATTTTGATAAGTTAGCACCCCATTGTCTTTTAAATAAAGCAGTTACATATCTTTTTAACCATATGTCATTAAATACATCTGTGTAAGTTGAAGGATCTAATTTACGGTAACAATCAATAATAATATATTCATCTGTTTCAATATCATTCACCCAATCCATATCAATGTATAATCTATTATCGTGTTGATTAAATCTAATAGGTTTCATACCCACTAATATTTGATCTAAGAAATCTAAGTGTCTTAATACCATATCGTAATTAATAATTGATGTAGAAGTAAAATCATATAAATCATTTAAACGCAATTGATACCTTACATCAAACATATTCATACTTGCTTTGTCTGTAAAAGGAAATATATTAGTAACTGATAAAACAGTTTCAGGTACTACAAGATAATTATTAGCTTCATACCAAGTTGTACTTACAGAATTTTTTGTGGAAGTTTCAGTATTAGGTGTTATTGCTGATAGTCTTGTTTTATCAGCAGCAGTTAATTTATATTTGAGATATGTTCTTCGAATACCGTCATAATGGTATTGAGCATAAAATTGTAACGCTTCATCTATTCTATCCTCTAATTGATCGTTGTCAACGTTTATTTCAATTACAGGTTTACCTAGTGTTCGTAAAGCGTATTGTTTTAAATTTTCTCTTGTAGCTGGTGTTGCCATTATTCATATCCCTTGTTTACTCTACTATTTATAATTAAATAATAGTATTATCCGAGAGCAATGGCTTGTGCAATAGCAAAATTAGTTGAAGCTTTAGAATCTAATTGTGTTTGAATAGCACTTGTAACCCCATTTAAATATTGAAATTCAGTATTAGATACTGATCCATCGGCTAATTTTGTAGCATTAATTCCACTAGATAATTCACTATCGCCAATGTTGGTAATTGTGTTATTACTAGCATTTATTGTTTTATTGGTAAGTGTGTCGGTACTACCAGCAAGTATATAACTTTGTAAGTCAGAAATATTTGCCTCGGTAATTGTAATTGTGTTTGAAGCACTATTAATAGTTTTATTAGATAAAGTTTGTGATGTACTTGTAAATAAAGTATCTATTTGTGCTAAAGTAATTCTACCCTCAGACCCACCATCAGAAGCTAAAAGTTGATCTGTAGTTGCTAAAGTAACACCTGTTAAATCTGTAGCGCCATCAATATTTACGATAGCTTCAACGTTTCCATATTCTAAAGCAGTACCGCCGCTATTAACTTTTAAAACCTGACCTGCTGAACCTAGTGTCGCTACACCAGTTCCACCATATGCGTAATCAATAAATTCGCCTGATTGAAACTCTGCTAAACCTGTAGCATTGCCCTCACCATCGAAAACCGTTCTTATAGGTACTTTTGCTGCCATATATAATTCTCCTTAATCTATTTATCCATTTTTTTTATTCATTAAAACTGAAATAATGTAAATTGGCTACTAGCTGATCCACTTGCCAAAGTAAATGTATGGTTTTTTTGAAAAACCGTTGATTGTGAACCTGCACTAAATTTGAAAGTCGCTGCTGCTGTACTTAAACCACTAGTTTGTGTAAATAATGATACATTTCTCACTGCTAATCCTGTTGTTGCGTCAGCAGAAGCAATAGTATCAGCACCAACTTTTGATCCTGTTGGTAAAGTTGCACCAGTAGCAGATATTAAAATTTGTCCTGTTCCATCACCTGAAATAGTTGCACCGTTAAGGTCAATAGTATTACCTGATAGGTAAACATCTCTCCATCTTCTTTCTGGTGAACCTAAGTCATAAGTTAACGTTGTTAAAGGCTCTAAATTAGTAATAAATCTAGCATTTACTGAAATTGTATCTTCAGTAGAGTCGCCTGAGTTTACACCTAATGTAATATTGCCTCTTAGTGTTGCTGTTCCTGATACATCTAAATTACCTGTACCAGTAATATTTGCAGCTCTAATATTTGAATCTGTTAAAGTTAAATTTCCTGTACTAGCGCCTGTAAATGAACCTGTACCAAAAGTTATTTCATCTGTTGATTCGTCCCAACCGATAAAAACATTATCACTATCTCCTCTTTCTA
>Ga0208019_1000521_pt1 | contig 20764 bp, 16 predicted proteins | sample CB_VirMetaG_5_FD_184540 | JGI IMG/M metagenome (GOLD analysis project Ga0208019, IMG submission 184540) | Freshwater to marine saline gradient viral communities from Chesapeake Bay - CB_1508_1D Viral MetaG (SPAdes) (version 4) | ecosystem: Environmental > Aquatic > Marine > Coastal | place: USA...
TAATGTGTCCGTATCGTATTTCACTTCTCCACTGATTATCAATACCTCTGTACCAACCTGTAGCAAGGAAGATAGCCTCCTTATCCTTACCTGCTTCTTCCATATCTCTTGCGAGCTCGAGCTTGTTGATCATCTTGTGTGACTTAGATGCTCCAAGTTCTCCGATAATCTGTGCTTTACCTTCTTGGGTAGAGGCAAGCATAGCGTACTGATTAAATGGGTCTGTGCTAGGCTGTGCTACAAGTTCAAGAACAGCTTCCTGTGTGGACTGCTGAAAGCTTCCAGCAAAGATGCTCTGAGATGTAGACCTGCTTAGACCAGCAGGTGGTTTGGTATACTCATTCTTCTTTTTGTTGTATCCGTATGTCAAAACATCCTTTAACGCTTCGTCTACTTGATAACCTCCATCGAGCTTGAACGTCTCTTTGGACGGTAGCTTTGCATTAAACTGTGGATGCGTAACACCTTTTTTCTGGAACTCTTCACCCCAATCAAGCGTGCTATTTGTAATGAATCCGCTGTAAGTGTATCCCCAATCTCCGTTTAGAGCATTGTTCAGGTATTCCTCTGTATTTGTCTCTGGTGAAGAATATTTTTTCCAAAAATCAACTTGACTAAATCCTGCTTCAGCCAATTGTTTATATAATGGAACACTGGTTTTAGCATTCGGATTGACGGTTTTTTTACCGCCCACTATTCCGTATCCTTTTGGAAGTATCGACTCTACTATGCTTCTGCGAAGCGGAAAGCTCATCTCCTCTATAATTTTCGCTACTGCTTCAGATTTGGTTGCCTCATTTGAAATCCCATCGATAAAATCTTCAACCAATTCAATCTGCCCAGAATTGTTTATTGGGGCGAGAGACATTAATCTTTTCTTGATATCGTCTGCGGCCTTTTTTCGGTTACCCTTAAATGTGGTAGTGATGGCATCAGCTAGGTACTCAGCAGCATAAAAGTTTCCAAGCATACCGTCTGGGTGCTGCTGCATAACAAGAACAGCAACATCTTTACCCTCGCCAATCTTTTCGACCATATTTCTCACCTTGGATACGCTTAGAAGGTCTGTTGACGCAAATCCAACACCATCTCTAAGGTTTTCCTGTAGGAACGAGTATCCAATACCACCCATAACGTCTTTACCATCAACATTACCTATACCAGTGTTGTCTGATGTAATGACAATTACACGTCCTTCAGTCTTTTCGAATATTTCGTTTAGCGTGTACTGAGGTGCTTCAGCAGTGATTACCTGTTCTTTGCCCGCTGTTTCAGATATACTCTCTCTGTTTATGGCCGACATAACAGAGCCGTCTTCGTTGTCTACAGCCTCTATAGCCTGTGCTTTATCACTAGCCTCTTGACCTTTATCTCTTCTTGCTTTTACCTTTTGTATTTTATCTGGGTCAACTGGCGCTCCCTCTCTCATAGAGTCAGCAATATCCTTTAGAATCTGAACACCCTGTGTGCGTGATGGGATACTAACGTTAAACGGCAGTACGCTTCCCATAACCTCAGCAATCTTGCGTAGGATACCCTTCTCTATTCTAACGTCAATTTCACCAGCAGCAAGCATAGCGATAAACTCAGTTACACCCTCTTCAGAGCGACCCTCTGGATTGTAACCTTCGATAAAGTTTCTGATTACATCTCCAGCAATCAATCCCTCTGGGCTATTTCTTAGCGACTTAACAATCTCACCGAACAGCTTATCATAAGACTTTGCTCCAAGCGTTTCCATAAACGCAGCGTGCGTAGACTCGTGGTATCCTGTTGTCGAGGTCATCGCTGGTGCTAAGAAGTGAACCGTGTTGCCAGACTTGTAGTAACCTCTTGATAGTTTCTTTAGACCAGTTGCTTTTTTGAATGCTTCCGCACTTGTATGCACGAAGAACTTTGCGTTTGGGTTCACTGTCTTGATTGCTCTCATAGCGCCCTTGATAGACTCAAGACCTTTTATTACCGCTTCTCTAGTGGTTCTGAAGCCCTTAAATATATCATCGCCTAATGTCTCTGCATTATTGATGAGATTGTCCAGTGTAGCATCTCTATTCTCTTCTGTGAGCTCAATGGTCGGCTCTACTTTTCCATTCATCTCGAACGGAACGTATAGCTCTCTAATTCCAACATTAGACACAGCTTCTTCAACTTCTGCTTGGTTCTCTGCGTAGAATGTTTCTTCGTCAATCGTTAATGACTCACCCGAGTTGATCTTTCTTGCAATAGCCGCTGCTTCAGGTGTAGCGTTAACTGGGGCAGCCTCACCTGTGATGTCTTTGTATTTTTCCTCTATAGACAGCTTCTCCTTGAACATATCTTTAATCTCAGCTCCAAGTACAGACTTAGCTGTGCCTTCTTCCATAGATTTCCAAGTGTCCACCTTCTTATCAAAACTATCTGCTATCTCGAGTAATCTTGCGTGGTCTTCTGGAGACTGTTTACGAATAGCCTCAAAAAAGTCTACGTTCTGCTTGTTTCTAACAGATTCGTTATATAGTGCTTTTGCAAGTTGCTCTCCGATTATACCCTTTCTTCTCTCGTCATTTTCTTTTACGTACTCGTCCGACAACCTTGTTATAATTGCTCTTGAACGAAGTTTAGTGTCACCTAAACCTAACTTAGAAGATATGTGCAAATTCTGCACTTCAAATGGTGCTCTTACAGCTGTGGTAGTACCCTGTAGTCCAGAAGTCATAAGGATTGCTCCCTCTATAGCCTCGACTACCCTGTCGTTTAACTTTTCCCAAGTAACCTCTTCTCCCCTTGCAAGTATTTCCGCTGTTGTTTGAACGAGGGCAGTAGCAGATTCAGCTATTATCTCTTCGCTTACGTTCCATCCGTAAGCCTTGGTTGCGCCCTTAATAAATTCGGTAAACGTTTGCTTTGTTGCTTGAGTTCCAGTCTTTAAAACTGGAGCAATCATTTTGTTAAACAATGCGAACGAAACAGTTTCTCCACCGCCTTCAGCAAGACCGTGTATAGACGAATACCCGAGCTTACCAATTGGTGATAGTTCTTCGAACCATTCTTGCCCCATACCATTAGAGTACGCTGAAGCGGCAGATATAGTTCCCATACCAACGGTACTCGCTGTGTACTTAGCAAGTGTCTTACTTCCAAGAAGTGTCAATCCTGCTTTGGTAGCCACCTTTTGTGTAGCTCCAACACCCATCATATATGGTAGGGATTGCGATGTAAGGCTAACGGTTTTATTAATCAGTCCAGTTACACTTCCACCTTCTCCAGTTACAAAATCAGAAAGACTGAACCCTTGGTTTTCTACCGTACCCTCCTGTGTTTTCTTATCTAAAATCTGTTGCTTTGTTTCGGAAGCTAACTTCTTAAAATCTTCGTTATCAGTCTGGTCTGCGATTACGTTTGCAACATCCGCAACCATTTCAAATGTGCCAAGAACAAACTGGTTATAGCCTCTCCCAAGAGCCGTTCCTCTTTGGTATATACGCCCATCTCCGTTAAGGTCAACAGAGCTGTTCATTTGATGCATATAATCCTCTATTTTCTTTAGTGCGAATGGACTATTTGCATATTGCTCTGGTATAGTGCCTTTAAAGTTTTTCTGGAACACCTCGCTAAACTGGCTTCCATACTTGCTTCTGTACTTGTCTCTGATTTCTGATGCTTTCTGAACGAAGTCGTCTGTGTCGTACTCTGTCGCCATCTTGACTCCCCTATTCTGGATCTCATTGTTGACAGCCTGTATAGCCCCTATTTGCTCTTTTGATAGTTTTATTTTGCTCGCTGTCATACTTGAGAACGGAGCCCAAGAGTCTTCAAGTGATTTCTTGGATGTTCTTCTTTGTATACCGCTCTTGTAGGCGTCAAGCACACCGAGCTCTTCTGCAATCTGTAAATCTACACGAGCAATAGCGTTCTTATACGGGAGGACTTCGTTCTGATACTCTTCGTCTTTATCGACAAGGAGCTCAAACATTTCGTTAGGATTATTGTACTTCTCATCCCCAATGATGTCTTTCATTAGGTTTTCGTACTCCAAGAAAGAGTTGTACGATACAGCCTGTATTACCTTTTTATTCTGTTCGTTTTGCTGTATGTCATATTGTAGAGCTTGCTGAGATACTTTTAGTGGGTCTCCAACAAGGAAGCTACCTTCCTTCTCAACTTGAGCGACCATTTTTTCTGTCTCTGGAAAGACCAAAGACAATCCTGTAACCTTTGAAGGTGAAGTCGAATCTGAAGATTGAATTTTTTTTTTACGGTCAGCCATCAGTAGGTCGATGTCCGCATCGTCAACACCTCTTGAGTGCAGGTACGAAGTGAGCTTAGCATCTGACGCATTGCTCTTAGCGAGTGATTCAAGGATTTTTTCGTAATCCTTTTGGCTTAGCTTTCTTCTGCGTGCTCCAGTTTCTGTAGATGCATCGCCTTCTCCGTATGCCCCAGTTGAAGTATTGTAAACGTACTTAGAACCGTACTCATTATTCTGTTTGCCCATATCAAAAGTATGTATAGGGCAAATTTACAAAATAATAGCTAACGGACTGACGCTTAATCCATTGGTATGTTGGATGCTATATCGTCTCCAGTGCCAGCTCCAGCAGCTCTCCTTACGTATTGCTGACCTGTAGCCTGCATAACTTTATCCGAAAGCATATTAGACACCCTTTCTCCGAACGTGTTACCAAATTCTCTTGGGTCGTAGACTCGTATCAACTTGTATTTGCTGTCCGACTTATCATCTACAGTGACGTCATCCATACTCATAATATTACTCAAGTCAAGATTTCCTTTACTTTTTGGAACCTTTATCAAGAAGTGGTCTAATCCTCCGTTTATATCGTAGTAAACCTTGTCTACAAACATACCTTCTGCCGCATCGTATGGAACCTTTAATGATTTAACGTCCTGCGAGTAAAGGTCTAAATCTACCGTCTGGCCATCTGGTCTCATAATCTGAGTTACCTTTTCTTCATTCAGAGGCTTGTCTATGATTTGCTTCTCTAATTGACTCAATCCTTTTGTTGGGTCTTCGTAGTCCGCTTCTTTTTGTTCGAATGACTGCTTCATTCTATCGTGAAGGTCTTTACGCCATTCTTTCTGAGCAAGCTCTGCTCCCTTTTCGTTGTTAACGTATTGGTCTACAGCCTTTCTAACTTCTGTATCAGTAAGCTCTCCTGTACCTCCCTTGCGCTTTCTGTAGTAGAATATAGCGGCAGCCTTGGGGAAGTCTGGAGAATCCATATCAACATCTATCTGTTCGCTGATTTTAGACCAGTTTTCGCCCCAGCTTTTATTTTCGTCAAGAGTTGGTGAGTAAATATCTTGAGCACCAACTATTGTAGATATCTTAGGTACATCGCTGGCAATTTGCAATACGTAGTCTGTTTCTCCTGGTCTAATCTCACGAACGTCCGACTCTGGTCTTTCTGACCAAGGCACTTTCTCTCCGTTAATAGTCACATAAGTGTTTCCGTATTCGTCAATATCAACGCTGTCGTATCCAGAATTAATAACTGCATCCCACTGACCATCAACAGCTTCTTGACCACCGATAATTCCATCAAATCCACTATTGTATGCGGCAGTACGAGTTTTGTTTGCAACATCATACTTAGACTTACCCACTGCCATAGTACCTGTCAGTGTAGTTTTAAGAGCGTTGTATTTTGCCAAGTCTTCAGCACTGTTGCTTTTACTCCACTGAACAAAAGCCTGTTCCATAGCATCGAACTGCTTTTCAGCCACCTGCTTATGCTTTAACGGCATAAATGCTGAAGCTTCTGCAAGTCCCTCTGCTGTTCTCTGTTTATCTGCTGCTACTTGTTCTTGCTTAGCATCTTTCTTAGCCTTCATTGCTACTGCTTGCTTGTATGCAGCTTCTCCAAGTTTAGGCTGTTCGAATACTTGTGTACTTATCGGCTTACTTAACATTATTTACCTTTTTTAGCGTTCTTGGCGAATTGCTTAAACAGCTTACGTGCATATGTGCTTTGCTTAGCGATAGCATCCGCTTGTTTTGGATTCAAGATGTATTCACCCCCTGTTGCTTCTCCAACTTTTTCTCCGTTCTGAATCAAGTGGATTGGGTTTGTATCGTGGTCAAATTTGCCGTCAGTCACCATACCTCCTTGCTCCATTCTGTAACTTCCAGCACGATTCATTACATAATCAACTGCTTTTTCCTTTAAGAAAGAACCAGCCTGTTGAAACGGCTGTGCTACGTTTACTCCTTTTGCGGAGTTGATCAATCCCATAGCGCCTTTACCAACAACTGTATCCTTGAATGCTGTAGGGTCTTCTCCGTTCATTTGTTTTGCTAGCTGACCATACATTAAATTTTCAGCCGCTGAGTTAAATGCTCTTCCGATATTTTGCGTACCTGCTTGGAACGCTTCGTTTGCCATAGCTACATCTTGCTGATGCTGAGCAATTCTGTATTGCTGTTCAGTTGATTGTGCTCCAGCAAGTGCCTGACCAGCTGCCATTCGTGCTTGTCTTTCTTGACCGAGCATCTGATTCATACCAGCCTGTCTTCCAGATTCAATAGCTCCAAGTCCGCCAACTACTGCACGTCCACCAGCACCTTGAAGAGCCTCTAGTGATGATGCGTATGCACGATTTATGTTGTCTGCCTCCATTTTTGCGAGCGTAGAATCGTAGGCGTTTTTATAGTTTTCGTAATACTGCTCTGGTGTAGCAAGTGATGGGGCCATAGCAGCCTGTCTTGAAAACTCTTTTTTAGCCTGTCTTCTTTGGTATACACCGTGTGCAGTTTGTGCTACGCCAAGACCAGCCTGTAGCAAACCTCCTACGTAATATTCTTTTGGTTTATTTCTTTTGCTCTTCATAATGCAAATTTAATCTTTTTAGTTGACTCTATCGTTGTGAAGCCTTGACCTGTCGAAGTGTACAGAGACTGCGTGCACCTCGAAAGGCTCTGAATCCGTAGACTCTAATTTTATAGATGCATACACATCTCTAATCACATCGCCATCCACTATAGAGTTGTGCTCAACAAAAACTTTGTCCCCAACGCTTACGTTGTTCCCAGAACATCTTAACGTTCTCCTATCAATGACAGACAGGATACTAACCCCTGTTGTATTAAGATTTGTTCCATTACCTACCCTTAATTGGTCTCCAACAACAAATGGTAACCTGTTTATAGGTGTTGTAAACGTGATATCATTATTTGAAATAGATGCTACTGTCCCTATAAGTATCTGATGTCCTTTGGACCCAGCTGTATCTCTAGGAATCATAGCGTATCTATGACCCTCTCTTTCGTCAAATTCTGATACAAATGTTTCCTGTGTAGCGTTCTTGATTTTTGCAGTCCAGTTACCTCCACCCTCTACTGCAAGAGCTTGGTAAGACTTAATCATAGATGGGTTGAAGTTAGATACAACTTCGAACATAGACTTTTCTTGAACACCGTATATAAGACATCTTACATCATTTGCGTTATGTCTCCATACAAGTCCATTATCATTATGATAGAAGCTGTACATATAGTTGCCTATACTTGCGTAGTTTGAAGGAAGGAAGCTATACTTACTTGACCAAACTCCATCTGAGTGCTTGTAGGATATTGTTCCTCCGCTTGACTCAGCACCACCAAATTTAGTAGATATGTTTCTTCCTCCACAAGTCTGTGAAGGCATAGTAACTACTCCAGTCCCTAAGTTGTATTGAGCTACAGCTACAAAGGAATTTGCAGCATCTGTTACCAATATGGTAACAACCCCTGTGCTTCCCTGGAAGGCAGAGTCTAAATAGAATACTCCGTCTAATTCAAGATACCCATTGCCTACATCATTCCAGTCTTGACAGATGGAATTCCAGTTTAATGGTATTGTGTTCCAGACAATCTGTGTTGATGTGTATATAGGTGTTGGCTCGTACTCTGAATCCTCGTTAACCTCTATTTCGTATACAGTTGGCTCTAGCTCTGGGTCAGAAGACTGTATAGTAATTGTTGATGCAGAGAAATCCTCAACGGTAATCATGTACTCGTTGTTATCTGGGTCGAATCCACCTACAATCTTAGGTATAGCTACATTAGCCTGTAGGTCTGTAAACAAGTTCTGGAAGAAGCTGTCCATACCCTTTTCGCTGATTGGTGTAATTCCGTCAGCGCTTATTCTGATTACCTTTCTTGAGTTTATATCACAGAAATACAGCACGCCAAATCTTTCTACAACAGACTCTGGGTTTGAAGTTCCGTAGTCTCCAGCGTAATAAGAAGGAGTTCCGAGAACATTCTTAGATACCGCAAGGCTTGTTGATCCATCAGCGTATTCAACAACGTTTTTATTGATTGGAATCTGTAGAGTTTTGGTTTCTTGAATAACGGTTAACGCATCACCTCGGGATACAATAGAATAAATGCCTCCGTAGATAATATCAACGTCAGACCAATTTGCAAGACTCAAGTTAAACGAGCTTAGGTTTAATCTGTCTGAGTCGATTACAAATGCATCAGAGTATGTAATAGATGCTTTTCTTCTAATGGTTCTTGAGTCTGGTATGAATGCGTAAGGCTTGTTTCTTGTAAAGCCATCCGACTTGTAGAAGTCGCTTATAGCGTAATCTTCGATAAACTCTACATCAACATTGAAACTGCTTTCGTCCCATTGCTCTAAAAGAAGCACGTTGTTTTTAATTGTATCGTTTCTTCTAATGAGCTTTCTTGGCCTGAAGAATACATCCCCTCTATTTGCTGTGATTACAGCGCTCTGATAGTTACCTACTTGATAAGAAGCTGTCGCTTGTGCACTAACAACTCCTCTGTATGTGTAAGAGTAAGTTCCATCAAGTTCTACTGATACAGAGTCGATAGTTATAACTACTCCGTTTACATTTATGGTATCTCCCACGTATAGTCTATCTGAGGATGTAATTCCCCCAACTCCATCAATAGTGAGCGTAGCAGAAGCTTGCGTTGTCACGTCTCTATCTCCTTGATGAAGACCGCTTACTATATCATAAGACTTACCTACACCGTAGTATACTCTGTTCTTAACTTCTTTTTTAGGTGTAAGGATTTCTACTACAACGTCTCTATCCCACAGGCTATCACCAGAGCGAACCTCATTGAATGAGAAACCAGCCTTGTTTACTTTTTCAAGTTTTAAAACCCATCCGTTCTTAGTTTCCCAGTCCCTTCCTTTTGGCGCTAAGAATCTTTCTGACGCATCGTTTACTCTTTCGTAGCCAATTACCTTGAATTCGTATCCAGTCGGATACACTTTGTTTCCGAGATGATTCGTGTATCGGATAATCTTAAGAATATCTCCTTCGGTGTACTTGTATTCTATTAGAGCTCCGCTTTTCTCAGCGTATGAGTTCTTACTACCCTCGAGTACACTCATAGACACATACACAGCATCAGAAACATACTCATCTTTGTCTTTCGGTATTAGTGGGCTTCCTACGCTGTACTGAATGAATTTCTCTACGTTCTCATTACCTGCGTATACAAGTTGATATTTTTTTGCCCAAGATGGAGGATTGTTTGATATTCTAAAATCAATCAAAGAGCCACCTTTTTTCAATCTGTTTTCGTATCCCTCTACGTATACAGAGTTAATTTTATTTACTCCGCTTGCACGGCCTCTGTCGTCAAAGTACACCAATCCAAACAAATGGTTTGCATCGGACTTAAATGAGCTGTATCCGTCTAAGTTTTCTGCAACGAAAGAAGACGTTCCAGCTATACCGCTGTCTACGTATTCAACACTAATAGTGTTTGGATAAATCAAAGGATTAATAGAGAACCCTGCCTGTCCACCAATTTTCTGAACAGGTGCGCTTACAACCTCTACAGCAACAGGATAAGATGTCAGCGCAGTAGGAAGGTAGTCGAAATCAAGAATCTCTGCATCTCTAACAGATACCGATGCACCAGCAAACTTCAAGTTAAAGGTTTGTATGTTGTTTGCCAGAACACCCTCCTCAAGTGCAAATGATGCAGTTCCTTGTAGCCATACCTTTGCCTTTGCAAACGCATTCGGAAATATTCCGCTTACGGTTTCGTATACATTTGCGTTATCTTCATCGTATCTATCCGAATCTACTATACCATTAAAAGTGTTCGAAGTCAAAAGCGAGTTTATATCTGATACTATATCTGACTTAGACTTTACTGATGTTGTTCTAAAGCTTTCTTTAAATACTACATTTTTCACTGGAAGCTTCCACGACTCAGACGTTCCAGTTTGCTTGATACCAGTTGTGAACACCATGCTATCAGACAGCTTGTTGGAAATTAAATCCTTGTCTATCTTCCAGGAGAAAATCATCTGGTAGTGCTCGTTATTTGGGTCTGCGAATACCTCGACAATTTTTGAAACCAGTACAAACTCAATATTAACTACGGAGCCAGCAGGAAGCGTGGACGGTAGCGATGAGTAATCAAACTTTATTTCGTATTCGTTAGTAGCGTCAGCAACTTTTTGCTGATAATAAGAGTAGCTACCGTCTTGAACGTAAGCTCTTAGAGTGTATGCCTCTTCTTTTTCTCTGTATACATTATTTACTTCTACAGAGATGTCTGTGTTTTCGTAACCCTCTTCGTAGTTAGCCATCATTAGTCTGTTTCCAGCAATGGCTAGGGCTTTCGCTTTTTGAGGTACGTTGTCGTATGACTTGTTTGTTTCTACGTCAGAAAGCGCAGTACCAAGTTTGTTGTTTGTAAACTCTATGGTTTCTGCGTTAGACGTGTAGTTGTTGTCTATCTCTTCTATTTCATAGAATGTCTCAGAACCGAGCTCTCGTGCGTATACAATGATTTTCTTTACCTCAGCAACACTGTGTCTAACAAACACATTAATCTGATTGTAGAAGTCCTTAGAATCGATTTCTATAAAGTCTGATTTAGTCTGTGTGCTTGCGAATGAAAACGAGGACCACTCTGACAGTGCTGATATTTCTCCATCTTCGTATTTGTATCTGTATGCAAATTGAAAATGCTTCTCTCTTATGTTGTTTCTTGTAACAGATGGGTTGTTAACCACAGAGTAAGAAGGCGCTTTATCTGGGCGAGGTTTTGCAATTGTTAGGTTCAGCAGCTTCTCTTCGTCTGTTCCAGATGTTAGTGAGGCTGGATAATCGTTATTAAGCGCTCTGTTGACATTGATCTTCATCGGTGGATTGACATTATCAGTCCAGTAAAGAAGTGTCTCTTCTGCCTCGTTTATGATTATATCACTATCAACAAACGCCAGCTTAGTAAATCCAAGAACAGAGTCTTGATATACCTTTTTAAACGTATTATATATAGAGTCTATTCTGTAGATTCCGTGGTCGCCATTGCTATTCCATAAAAAGAAAAGAACCTCATTGCTTTTGCTGTTATCCACAGAGCCAATTACTCTGTTTTCCCCATCGGGTAATGCGTGTAGTGGTGAGAACGCTGTTACAGCTTCTGTTCCTTTTATGTTCTTCAACACACCAGACGTGCCCTCATCGTTGTTTGATACACGAATGTTGAGGTTGTCTATCATCTCGACAGACTTTACGAGCTTCTGGTCAGTATCCGAACTGAGGTACTGAGGTATGAGTTTATCAATAGCCATAGATTAACCTTTAGGGCTTTGCTTGTAATTCTTTCTAATAGTCTTGAGTGCTTCCTCTTTAGTAAACGACTTGAGGCGAGCATTAGCTAATCGTCTCTCGTTGTAGTACTCTTGGCGAGCTCTCATCTTTTCACCCATCGGAACATTTGCCTTACGCTCAATAAGTCTGTAATAGATATAAGAGCGCAGTGCGTTCTCTGCGTAAATATGGATGGATGGGTTCGTACTTCTTGCTTCATCTGCAATGTATTCTATAACAATCTCATCGTACTGAGAGGTGCTGTATAGTTCTATTCTGTTTTGCTCGTAGTTGATTCTAAACTCTCCAGAGTATTTACCACCACCTATTCCGTATGCACGTCCAATGTTTCCTTCGTATAAAAAGTTTCTAAAGGTGTAGCTCTCGAAATCAGACAGAGTACCTCTTGCGCTTGATTTAAACTTAGCATCCTCTCTGTCGTAAACACCGTCTGAGTCAGAATCTATTGGGTTGCCAGCAGCATCAGTCTTGTACTGCATAGCCATATTCTGATTCTTGTTTTCTCCGAACACATAGATTAAACCGTCTCCACCTACAACGCCAATCTTTGTGTAGTCAACAAAATCGTCTGGCAGTTCTACTGTATCATTGTCCGTGTTTATCTCAAGTTTAAGCGACTTGATTCGCTTCATGATATCAAAGCCCATTTCTCTGATACCTCTGAGCGCATAGTTTCTTAGGATAGTCCCATTTGCATTGTTTGCAAAGTCATCACCATCCATCGTTAGAATTAGGTCGTTAACTATCTGTTCTACTGATATCGTATCTCTTGCCATCTGTTACTGTTTTTGTTGTTGAGCCTCCCCAGAAGAATATGCGTACACATCTTGGTCTCTTAGGTTGATACCAATCATCTTACCAATCTCAAGCATAATCTGTGGTACATAGTGATCTGGAAGTTCGAAGTCTACAGATGTTGTTGGATCGAATACCTCATTTGAAGCGCCTAAGCTAATAGCGTTGTATCTAGGAGATAATGGTGTTCTGTTTCCAGTAGTTGGGTCTATACCCTCTGGTATCTTGTAGTATCTAACCTTGATTTTTTTAATCGTTGTTGGGAATACCTCGATATCATTTGATACTATTGCTACAGGATGTGTAGAGCTTGGAGCTGATAGGTCGGACTGAAGTATGTACTCAATCTTAGACTCATCGTATATAACGTCAATAGGAGTTGATGTAGATGTACCAAAAACATACGCTCCATGCGTTTTCATAGATATTATTCTTGACAAATCTTCTGGCTTTTCGAATACACCAGAGGACTGACTAATAGAAGCCTCCTTAGAAAAATAAGCTAAATCTTCCTCTATACGCTTGTTTAGCGAGAAGTGTGTTTTAGCGTCAATGTTTCTTGCACGGAGGGTTTGCCCCTTTGTCAACTCATTGAATAGGTCATTAAATATCTTGTTCTGTGCAACAGCGGCAAACGTGTTGAACACCTTTGGTGTGATGAAGCCACGCTCGTCTTTGTTAGCCAGACTCTTTAGTGCTGAATAAACTTCGTTTACAGATGCCATAATAATTCTGTTCTATAGGCAAAGATACAAAAAAGAAGGGGGTGCATTTCTGCAACCCCCTGTTCTTTAGTAACTTATAAGTTACCTTAGATTTTATCAAGTTGTGTTTGAATTTCCTCGAATACTAATGCACCTTTTTCTGATAAGCAGAATCGTGTAGCAATATCAATTGTATCCTGTCCTGCTGGTGTAGCCACGATCAATCTTCCGCTATCGAACCACTTTAGACCGTCATTGTCAGAGCGAAGGATTTGGAAATCGATTGCGCTCATAATCACAGATTTGGTTCTTACCATAGGGTTATCGAACATCTGAATAAATCTTGTTGGGTTAGCCTTTGCTTCACGAAGTAGCTCACGCTTAATCTCCATATTCTTCTGTGACGTATTGATACCTAAGTACATTGCAACTGGAAGCAACTCGTCTACTGACTTGTCACGCACCATAGATACGGCTTCGAGTACAGAGAACTCAGACTCAAGTTCTGTTTCTGCGCTACGAGCAGTGTCAACTAATTCAAAGATACTGCCACCGTTAGCCTTGTTGTCTGGATGCAGCTCTAGGTATTTCTGTAGATTTGGTTTGCTGTAAGGGACTATCAAGTTCTTTGCTTGGAAAATGATTTGCTCACGGATAATGTTCTCCGACTGCTCATCAGCCCATACAGAGTTTTCGTTAGGAGAGTATCTAAGCTGTCTAACTTGACCTGTTTCTTCATCAAAAACAGTAATGTTAGTCTGTCTTAGTTTGTACCAGATACCACCACCTTTTCCAATGGTGTATACCTTGTTTTCTTTTTTTGGGTCTTTCTCTACTCTTTTGACCTTTGTTGGAGCAGAGGAAACTGTAGATATAGGCGCTGCTTTTGGCGCAGCTTGAGGACGGCTTACCTTAGATGTAGGTATTGCCGTTGATTTCTTAGTAGGCATTTTATTATGTATTAAATGAAATTAAAAAAAAGGAGAAGGGCATCGCCCTCCTCCCTATATAAGCTATGCTTATGCTTTAATCAACAAGTGACGGTTAGCCGCACGAGTGATAAGGTTCATTTCAGAACGGTAGTGGAACCCACGTTATCTTTAGTTGCGTTAGACGCACCCAAGATAGAACCGATCATCCAGTGCTCCATTTCACGGCTGTAGCCGTTAGCAGCTTTGAAGTTCATTTCAAGAGCAGGAGCTTTGTCACCAGTCTTAGCGTCAGCTACTTGTGCCATTGGTACAGCAACACCCAAGAAAGCAGAACCAGCCAACAATGTTGGGTCGTTCAACAATTTCCAGTCGTGCTTGTGGAAGGTGTAACCACCACGAGCGAATGAACGGAAACCAAGGTTGATTGCAGTTTCAGCAGAGTTGCTGAATGAACCGAATGCAGCAGCACCGACAGTTGTGTTAGCAGTACCAGAAGCCAATTGACCAGCAGCCAACATATCATCGATAGCCAAGTCTTGTGCACGGTTTACGTACAATGCGTACTCAGAAGCAGCACCTTGTTGGTCGAAAATTTTAACGATGTCGTCTACCTCAGAGATAGAGTTGATCAATCCAGACTGAACAAGACCACGGTCTTCGATAGCGCTGAAGTAACCTTCAGAACCAGAGATGCCTAAAGAAGAGTCAGCACGCTCACCCAACAACATCATCATTTCACGCTTGTCCATAAAACGCTGACGTTGGTCAGCTTCAGACTTCATGTACCAACGGTAGTCACCGTTACCCAAGTCAATCCAGCCAATGTTAGTAGCTTGAGAACCAGTAACGCTGTATACCTCTTTCATAATCATGAAAGGATTGGTACGCTTAACGATACCGCTTTCCAAGAACTCGTCTGGTTGGTCAGAGCCTTGAGCGTACAAGTTACCAATTACTGGTACTTCGTAAGTAGCATCAGCAACTGCGTTACCTGTAGCAACTTCCAACAAGTTTGTTCCGTCAAAGAAAGCACGAGTTCCGTCAGCCAATAATACTACGTCATTTGGACGCAATACATCGCCTGTAGCAGCAGTCCATACACCGCTTACAGTTGAACCAGAAGCTTTCTTGTGCAAGCGCTCTTCTTCCCAGTACTGTACTTCGTCAGCAGTAGCCTGTGCTTTTACTGCACCTACCAATTGCAAGAATCCAGTGATACCTTGTGAGCCGTAAGTCTTGATAAGAGCGTCACGGTTGTCTGGTTTGTTAACCAAGTCGTACAACGAAATGTATTTCGCTGCGTCTAATTTTGATACACCAAACGCACCAGCGTTAGTGTTAGTTGTTCCTAATGCAACAGCCATTTTTTCTATTTTTTAGATTTTAAAAGTCAATCCATTATCATTCATTCCGAGAGCTTGTTTGACCTGTTCCTCTATACTCTTAACGTTGCTTTGTGGGTTATTAGCTCCCTCGTTAGGGTTCTGATATTGCACATTAGCAGCTCTTTCGACTAAACCTCTCTGTCCTTCTCCAAGTCCTTGCTGGTAGGCTGTCTTTACTATCGTTTCGATATTATCTAAAACAGCTTGATGCATATTCCACTTTTCGAAGTCCCAGTTTCCGTCTTTGTCTGTGTAAGAGCTAAAGAAGTCTTCAATCTTCTCGTTTTTAGACTTAAGCTGAGCTTTATAACCATCCTCTAAACCAAATGTAAACGACTTGTCTTTTGCTACCTCAAACTCAATACCCTCTAGGGCATCAACTTCGGCTGACATATTGTTTAGCCATTGGTCATCGACAAAGGTTTCGTACTCATCGATATTAGGCTGTTCCTGTTTAACAGGCGCTGCATACTGATTACGTACACTCTCAATCTCTTGTCTTGCTTTGTCTGCGTCCATCTTGAGCTGAATCTGCGATAAACGAACCTCGCTCTCATCATACAAGTCTGCGTCCAGTTTGTATTTATTTTCAATGAGTAGGTTTAAGTCGTCATTACTTAGGTCTCCGTACTGACTCTTAAGCTGTGTTTTTACCGCACTTAAATCATCCATTTCGGATGGATTCATAGCTTGGTATGTAAACCAGTCTTGAGGGTCACGACCTGTTGCTTTAACGAATTCGTTAATTGCAGCTACACGCTCATCAATCTCAACAGACGTATTATCAACTCCTTGTAGGTCTTCTAAACTGCTTACTTCACGCCCAAGCCTTTCGCTCAAGTACTGAAGCATTGCAGCCTCGGCCTCCTCTTCGGAGATGGTTTCATCTTCTTGTAAAGAACTTTGAGGCATTTCTTCTACAGCTTCCTCTTGCTGTGGTTCTGCCTGCACAGTTTCTTGAGACTGCTGTACTGTTTCTTGCACGCTTTCGTCTTGAGTCTCTTGAGTCTGTACCGCAGGCTCAGTATTTTCAGTTGGCTCGTCCATGAAGTTTAACCCCATGTTGCTAGCCATAGCTTCTAAGTCTTTGTTTAAGTCGCTCATTCTTATGTAAATTCAATTAATATCACAAAATTAAATAAAAAAGGGATACAATTTCTTGCACCCCTCTGTTAGTCAGTCTGTTAGATTACTTTCTGTATCTCGCAACCTTCTTAGCCACGTTCTTAGGCTGTCGTACAAACTGTTTGCCTTTTTTGTTACCCTCTGCTTTCGCTCTGTTGGTAGCTGCTTTTTCTGCTGGACTTAACGCTTTCCACGCTGCATCTGGTAAGTAACGTTTTTTCCCTTCAGATTTAGAACCATCTGATGTTCTCCACTTTTGCTTACTCCATTTGCTAAGACTATTAGAAGCTTTTTTAGCCCCACTGTAACCGCCTCCAGACTTCTTGTATCGTGCAACAGCAATCTGCGCTTTACGTGCGCTCCATTGACCTGCACGACCACCCTTAGTACCAGCTTTAACTGCTGCTACAATTCGCTTCCATTTTGCTGGGTTTGTCTTTTTAGCGGTGCTCATAGTTTACTTAGCTGCCACAGGCTTCACATTCTTCAGGGTTCTCCATTGAACAGGTTGGTTGTTCTGCTGTTTCCAATTCGTTGACGAAATCTGCAAAGCTGTCGCTCATAATTTTAGTTGTAAAAAGTTAGACAAAATGAAGGGCTAAGGTACGAATTATAAGCGGTCAATTTCTGCCTGTACTTCCTTAGCATCAACGTGAAGTTTCATATCTAATCCACCCTCCCAACGCTTGATTTCCTTGCCATCTACAAATAGTATAAGCGTAGGAACTTTAGTAATGCTGTATTTGTCTTTTATTGCAGGTTGCTTATCAATGTACCCATTATATACTCTAACGTCATCTATAATCTCTAAGCCATACCAATCGTTAGACTTGTTGAATTCAGCGTTAATGTGTACAACCGCCCTACTTTGAGAGTAAGCGGTGCTGCACAAAATAAAAGCAATAAATACAAACAGCTTTCTCATTTCTGATTCTGTTGGATTTCAAATAGACGCTCGTCAATAACCTTTACATCCTTGCCTATCTCCTCAACTTGTGATTGCGTAGTCATAATCGCATCACGAATCATCTGGTCTTTAAGGTCGTATTCTGTTCGGCTGATGTTAGGCTCAGGAAGTTCCTTGGCTAATTCAATATCAGCCTTGAGTGTAAACCACATACCGATAATTGTACCAAGAAAGAACAGCACGGCTATTATCGTTTTAAGGTCTAGTGTGATTTCTGTATCTTCTCCAATCTTAGCCATTCTTGTTCTTGTGCATTAGATACCACTTCTGTGCAGTGTATCCGATAGAGATTAATAGAAGCGCAATCTTTAGCGCCATTTCTACTTGAGCAAAGGTCACCACAAAGGTGCCTGCGTTTAGGAGCATTACTTTGATATCAGTTTCGTTCATTTTTACCACTTCACTTTGTTTGCCCAGTACGCAGCGGACATTTTACCTTTGGCGATATTCTTAGCGTGACGAGCTTTGAATGATGCACGTTTTTTCTTCATACGGTCAGACTCTCCAGACTTAGGTTTACCAGCTGTTGATGCGCCTTGTTCTCCAAAGCGTATAGTCTTAATCTTGTCGCCCACCTTAGCCACTACGATGTGTGACTTCTTAGGGTGATTGGGGGTACGCTTAGGCTTGTTAAAACCGCTTACTCCTGCTCGTGCTAAACGTGAATCTTTCTTTGCTTTCATAATGTACAAAGGTATAAAAAAAGGGGCTACATTTCTGTAACCCCTTGAGTGTAAGCTTGATAGAATGTTATTCTGCAGCCTCTTCAGCTTCTGCTACTACTTCTTCGTATTCACCTGTAGTTATATCAACAGTAATAGAGCCGTATTTTTCCTCAAGCTCCTTCTGCACACCAATCATTGCTTCCTCCATAGAGTTCACTTGAATCTGTGCTTTAAAAGCTTGGTTAGTAGCTTCACCAAGAATAGTCTTAGCTTGATTAACATTAGATAATGCAGTCTGAATAGACTTCAATTCCTCTTCTGTGAGTTTTAGCTTGTCAGCCATAGTTTAAATATTTAAGTTAATTAACTGATTACAAATATAATACAAATATCAAATATGCGACACAATGGCGAGCCCCAACCACAGAATTGACACTCCGTAGTTTAGTAAGGCTGTCTGTGTGTCATCAAGAGGATATTTTACTGGGTATCCTAGCTTTTTACCTTTCCATTGGAACAAGCCCTTTCCGTTGTGGCAACTAAACCATTCGTCTTTTCCAAACAGCATTCTGCGAGGCTTATCAATAAGGTCGGGCATACATCCCATAATGTACCCAAAGGAAGCGAGCCAGAAGTGACCAGTGAGGTAAGCACCGACTAAGAACATAGCAAAGCAGGTTGCTTCAATTATTGTTGCGTGGAAGCGGTCTTTTAAACCAGACTCACCTACATAATCCCACACAAAGTGAGATACAAAAGCAACAGAGCCACCGAGGATGTAATCCCCAGTGGCTAGTGTTATTGCTGCGCCTGTCGTACCGTGTACGCTAAACCACATTATTCAGCAGGAGTTTCTTCTACTGCTGGCTCTGCTGGAGGAGTGACAGCCTCTACAGTTTCTTTTGTTGGACCTGCAATGTTTAGAGTCACAGATGTAGGATTTGCTTTCTCAGCAATCAATGCATCTACAGAAGCCTTGAGCTCAGCTACCTTTTCTTCGCCCATTGCAGCCTCTACCCAAGAAACTACTTGGTCGTGTGTAAGAGTGTCGTAGCTTGTAAACCCAGACAAATCAGCTGTACTGATAGTCTGTGTTCCAATAACTGTTGAGCTCACGTCTCCGTTTGTTCCTTGAAGAATCCAGTGTACATTGTAGATTACGTTAGATTCTGTTGTACCGTTTTCATCGGTATGTGTTGGATATGCATCTACTGTAGCGCAGCTCCAAGAATAAGTGTTAGCCATTTTAAAATGTTTTTGTTATAACGTTACAAAGATAAGTATTAATTAAAACCCAAAGTCTAGGGCTATTCTACCCCATCCGCTACCAGTCTTTATGTAAAAGTATTGGTCATCATAAGCAAAATCACCTTCTTGCCCATTTATATCTCCATTACCTGTTGGTCCCCCCGATGTTCTAAGTCTAAACTGTCGCATAGCAGTCCCATTAATATCTACCCTAGATGTGGAGTTTGTTACATTAAAACCAGAGTTTCCATTGCTGTCTATTTGAAGCGGTACTGAATTTCCTGTATCATTAATTATTCTAAATAGCCCATCGACATTTGCTATAGAGTAATCTGGATTGCTGTTTGTATCAGTTAAATAAATACGAGGCAATGAGCTTTCAATCCTAATACCATCACTTGTAGTGCTGAATTTTTTTTGACCGTCATAATACAGTTCTATAGCATTATTTGCAACACCACGAATCATCCATTCGTTGTTGAAATCATTATAGATTCCAAATTGATTATTGTCTGGAGCCATAAACGTCCAGTAACCATTAATGCTGTATCCTTCCCAGCCGCCTGAACCGTTACCATACGTTGACACACTTCCATAGTCTCCACCGAGCCCTTGACCGATATGGAACATCAATTCGCCATTGTCATAAAATCTTGTATGGTTACCGTTGGAATGTAAAACTGCCCATCTGTTTTGTGCATCTAAAAGTCCAAAATTGTTGTTTAAGTCGCAAAACAGGTTTCCACGTAAACCGCCATTGGCGTACATTTCAAGTCTAGAAGTAGTATTATTATTCTCAACTCTAACACCATCTGACAAGGTGCTAAATTTTTTCAGATTGTCATAATACAACTCTACCGCATTGTTCCTGACTCCACGAATCATCCATTCGTTGTCACTGTCATTCATTATGCCGAATGAATTAAAATCTGGAGCTGCAAATGCCCAATAAGAGTTGATGTTATATCCTTCCCAATTGCCAACACCAACTCCGTATGTTGCTACGGTTCCGTAGCTACCATTGTGTCCTTGTCCGATATGGAACACTAGCTCATTAGCATCATAAAACCTAGTATAGTTATTATTGCGGTGCTGTATTGCCCAACGACCAAATGCGTCTGTTAATCCAACATATTCTCCATTTTGTCCTATTATGCCCCCGTGATTAGAATTATTACTTCCTTTAAGGTCTATTGTAGTGATGCTGTTATTGTTTTTTACAGTCCACCCCAAGGCACTATCTGAATAAAACAGAACATTGTTCGGTGAAGTTATCTGGATAGTATCTTTTTCGTCAATTAAGAATCCACCTTCTTCTTTCTTTCTCTTTACTAGAGAGGGTAAT
>Ga0208019_1000522_pt1 | contig 20714 bp, 30 predicted proteins | sample CB_VirMetaG_5_FD_184540 | JGI IMG/M metagenome (GOLD analysis project Ga0208019, IMG submission 184540) | Freshwater to marine saline gradient viral communities from Chesapeake Bay - CB_1508_1D Viral MetaG (SPAdes) (version 4) | ecosystem: Environmental > Aquatic > Marine > Coastal | place: USA...
TTCTTTTCGTCTTCTGCTTGCATGTATCCGGAGCACAATCAATTAGATCCAGACAATCCCGACTGCCATGAAGATTCTGCATACCCTGCCAACCCAGATTCGGAGTACGGTTGGGAGAAACTTTTCTCGGAGCGGTTATACTTTGCGTATAATCGTAATTATGGCATTCCTGTTAGGGTTGCTCGATACCATAACATTTTTGGTCCAGAAGGTACCTGGAGGGGGGGAAAGGAAAAGGCTCCAGCAGCAATCTGTAGAAAGGTTGCAGAATTGCCCGAAAAAGGGGGAATCATCGATGTATGGGGTGACGGTAAGCAAACTCGTTCCTTCCTGTATATTGATGAATGCATCGAAGCAACCCGTCGATTAATGAATTCTGATTTCATTGGACCAGTGAATATTGGATCTGAAGAAATGGTTTCCATTAATCAACTTGTTGATATTACTGCTAAAGTTGCAGGTAAAAAAGTAGAAAAGAATCATATTCCTGGACCTCTTGGAGTTAGAGGACGTAATTCTAATAATGATTTGATTCGTGAAAAACTTAATTGGGATTATTCTCAAACTCTTGAAGAAGGAATCGCAAAAACTTATAAATGGATTCGCACTCAATATATCTTAACCAAGAACTAAATTATGACAATTGCATTTAATCATCTTGGCCGTCTTGGTCAATTAGGAAATCAAATGTTTCAGTATGCAGCACTGAAAGGTATTGCAGAAAGACATGGATATGATTTCATGATTCCAAATAATAAAGACGTAATGGTTGATAGTCTTGGTAATAAGTTGCGCACAGAACTATTTGATGCATTTGATCTTGATGTAAAAGTTGGAATTCTTCAAACTGAAAATTATTTGCAAGAACCACATTATGAATATAGTGTAGATCTTGTAAATAATTGTCCAGATAATTTTTCATTGTGGGGATTTTTTCAAACAGAAAAATATTTCAAACATATTGAAGAGCAGATTAGGAAAGATTTTACATTCAAAAAACAAATAAGAGATGAATGTAAAGAAATTGTAGAAGAAGTCTTTGATAATCCTATTGCACTACATGTCCGTAGAGGTGACTTTTTAATTAATCATGCCAATCATCATAATCTTTCAATGGATTATTATGCAGAAGCTTTGAGTAAGTTTGATAAAAAAAGACAAGTAGTTGTTTTTACTGATGATCCTAAATGGGCATTTGAGCAAGAGTTGTTTGCCGATGATAGATTCGTTATTTCTAATGAAGTAGGACCTTATCACGACTTATATTTAATGACTCAATGTGATGATTTTATTATTGCTAACTCAACTTTCTCTTGGTGGGGTGCATGGTTGGCAAATAGAGGAACAGTAATTGCTCCTAAAAAATGGTTTGGTCCAAACAATATAGATAAGAATACGGATGACTTATATCCACCCCATTGGAGAATTATATGAAAAAAGTTGCGATTGCTTACAGGGGATTTTTTAATTATAAAAAATATTCTAAAGAAGGTCTGTATCAAGGATACTTTTCAGAGATTGAAAACGCCTTAAACAATCATAAAAAAATGATACACAGTTATTTTGATGATTATGAAATTGATTGTTTTTTTAGTACATATGATATAGACAAAAAAATTGAGGAAATATATAAAACTAACTTGGAGGTAAAAAACATCTCATACTTAAGGAAAGATGGTTGGTATGATAGTTGGAAACCACTTTTACATCATACTCAAAATTTGATAAATGATATTGAGGAATATATTGAAAGGACTAGGAATCAATATGATTTTTTAGTTTTTACTAGACCAGATATATTATTTAAAAGTCATATAAATTCTTTTAGTATTGACACTAATAAATTTAATATTACACTAGAACATCTATCTGGAAATTGTGATGATAATCTTTGGATATTTCCAATAAAATATTTTCAGTCCTTCAAAGAATCTATTAATGAATTAAATTTAAAAAATATGATAAGTCATGAAATTAATTATTGTCTTAAAAAAAGAGGTGTGAGCATTAATTATATGACAAATTATGCACCTAATCCTGAATCAGATGGATCTGATATGGGACATAAGGTGTTTAGTTTTTGTAGGTGAATTATGAAATTAATCGCTCATCGTGGAAATATTCACGGTCCAAATGAAGAACTTGAGAATAACCCAAATCAAATTGACAAATGTATTGAATTGGGATATGATGTAGAGATTGATCTCCGTTATGATGAACTAACTAGAAATATGTGGTTGGGTCATGACGAACCACAATACCCTGTTACCTGGTACTGGCTATCTCAGCATGTTCATAAATTGTGGATTCATTGTAAAGACTTTAAAACTTTAAATGAATTTGCTTCTAAAACAAATGGATATAACTACTTCTGGCATCAAGATGATGATTTTACTTTGACGAGTAGAGGTTACGTATGGACATATCCTGGCAAAGAGGTTGGGGTAAAATCAGTATTAGTTGATTTAAATGGGGGTAATATTGATCGAGAATGTTATGGTATTTGTAGCGATTTTGTAGGTAAATTAAAATGAAAAATCTAGCGGTAGTTACTTGGACACATACAGAAATGGAAGATGTGTTTCCCGTTTATTTTGGTAATCTTAAAAAATATTTTCCAGAACATAGTTCATGTAATAATTATATCTTAATTGATAAATTAAATGAAAATATTTCTGATGATTATACTCAATTAGTTAACAATGAAAATGATACGTATGCTTCAAGGTGGTTGGGGTGTCTGGAATATATAAAAGAAGATTACTTTCTTTATCTTCAAGAAGATTTTATCTTATTTGATGAAGTAAATGTTTCTGAGTTTGAGAGATGTCTTAATTATTTAAAAAATAGCGATTGTTCTTGCATCAGGTTTGTTAGATCCGATAACTCTGGATTAGAACATAAAAAAGATTTTAATATCTATCAAGAAAAAGAAGAATTATATTTTACACAAGTAGCATCAATTTGGAAAAAAGAACATTTCATAGAAGTTATGGAGAAACTTAATCCAAAAACTTTTAGGGATCTTGAATCTGGTGGAAGTTTTGCTGGAAGTAGGGTTATGAAAAACCTTGGTTATTACTCTTCTTTTTATTTTGACGAATCATCTAATAGAAGAAAATTATTTGAAACTACTGATGCTCATTGGGATGATAAGTGTTTTCCATACACAGCAACTTCTATTGTTTTGGGTAGATGGAATATGCAGTATTCTAAAGAAATTAATAATTTTTCCAAAGAATATAATTTTAACATTTCCTCAAGAGGTACAATAAATTGACAAAACTTGTTATCTTTGATTTGGATGGAGTCCTTATCGATAGTAAGGATTATCATTATGAAGCTCTTAACCAAGCACTTGGACCAGAGTATGCGATTAGTAGGGAAGAACATGTTAGCATCTATGATGGTCTTCCTACTAAAGCAAAACTAGAACTTCTCACACAAAATAAAGGTCTACCTGTAGATCTTTATGATAAGATCTGGAGAGATAAGCAAGAAGCAACTCTTAAGATTTTCAATGAGTGTGTTGCCAAAGACTATGAACTGATGGGTTACTTTCAACAGTTAGTGGATTGTGGTTACAAAATTGCTGTTGCTTCCAATAGTATTCGTAACACTGTAAAGATTATTCTCTTGCGTCTGGGACTGCTTGAGTTTGTGGATATGTATGTATCCAATGAGGATGTTGTTCGCAACAAACCATTCCCAGCAATGTACTGGAAGTGTATGACAGCACTTGGTGCTCTTCCAAATGATACTGTTATAATTGAAGACAGTCATATTGGTCGTCAGGGAGCTTTAGATAGTAAGTGTCATCTTGTACCTGTGGAAGATCGTAAGGATCTTAATCAAAGTAAAATTGATCGAATTAAAAAAATTCTAAATGGTAATAAGAAAAAAGTGGCATGGGAGAGTAAAACAATGAATGTGTTGATTCCTATGGCAGGTGCTGGTAGTCGATTTGCTAGTCAAGGATATACTTTTCCTAAACCTCTGATTGAAGTTAGAGGTAAACCTATGATTCAAGTCGTTGTAGAGAATCTCAATATTAAAGCAAACTATACTTTCATTGTCCAGAAAGAGCATTATGAGAAGTATAGTTTGAATTATCTTCTTCCCTTGATTGCACCAGGATGCAATATTGTTCAAGTTGATGGTATTACTGAGGGTGCTGCCTGCACCACTCTCCTTGCCAAAGAATTCATCGACAATGATAAACCACTAGTAATGGCAAACTCTGACCAGTTTGTTGAGTGGGACTCTAACGAGACTCTCTATGCTTTCCAGAATGGTGAGATAGACGGTGGTATCGTTACCTTCCCTGCGACTCATCCCAAGTGGTCCTATGCTAAACTGGGAGAGGATGGATATGTTGCTGAGGTTGCTGAGAAAAAACCTATCTCTGAACACGCTACGGTTGGTATCTACTACTGGAAAAAGGGATCTGATTATGTAAAGTATGCTGAGCAGATGATTGAAAAAGATATTCGTGTCAATAATGAATATTATGTCTGTCCTGTATTCAACGAAGCAATTAGTGATGGTAAGAAAATTCGTATTAAAGAAATTGAAAAAGATGGTATGTGGGGTATAGGAACTCCAGAAGATTTAAATTACTTTCTTGAAAATTATAAAGGAGGATAACAATGGATGAGAATAAATATACTTCGATGCAAAAATCTTTCTATGAGAGTCAAGCATCGAATATGGCAATAGGTAATCATAAAGAACATAATTCAAACCCTGATTATTGGAATATTCTTTTATACTCTCTTAGTCAAGGTGATTGGTCTAATAAGACTATATTGGATTTTGGGTGTGGTTGTGGAAGAAGTGTTGTTAATGTATTAGAAAAATATACTATTGGTAGGATTGATGGATCTGATATTGGTCCTCAAAATATAGAGTATTCAAATAAACTTTTAGAATCAACAGATTATAAGAATTATAAGTTTTATGTTACTGATGGTCAATCATTGAATCCTGCTCCATCAGAAGAATATGATTTTATATTCTCTACTATTGTACTTCAGCATATACCTGTATACAATATTAGAAGAAAAATTTTAGAGGATATGTATAGATGTTTGAAACCAGAAGGAGAGATTTCTATACAGATGGGATATGGGGATGTTAGTAATCCTGGTCTCAGTGAATATTATGCTAATTGGACTGATGCTTTTGGTACTAACGGACAATGTGATGTAGAAGTTTCTAATGAGTATCAAATTATTAAAGATTTGACTGAGATTGGGTTTATAGATATTGATACTATAATCAGACCTTCTTGGTCTGATGCAGCTCATAAACAATGGATATTTTTTAAAGCAATTAAGTGAAGACTGTATTATTATAAAGCAGAGATTTAATAAGCAAATTTACAAATTAAAATAATTTTATGAAATATCCACCAATTGTTATTCAAGGACCAACCAATTATTGTGAAGAAATTGTAAAATATTATAGTAATTATGAATGTGTTTGGTCTACTTGGAATAGTGAACCAATAGAAAATCTTGATTATATTAAAAATAGTAAAAATTTTACATTAATTACTGATGATTTACCATCATCTAAGTATCATGGACATTATGGAATTTATTCGGCTATATCAACTTTAAATGGATTTTTATTTTAAAAAAAAAATCAATATGATTTTGGAATCAAAATTCGTTCTGATATGCTTGTTGATATTCCTTCACATTTAAAAGTAACAAAATATGATCACTTTAATTGTTGGGGGTGGTTTAGGCATAATGTTGGATATCTTTGTGATTTTTATTATTCTAGTCCTGTTGATTTGATGTGTTCTTTAATGCAAAATTATATTCATTTTTCTAAATCTCTTTCTGATAAAAATGCACCAACGTTTCCCGAAAATATTTTAACTTACGTATTGTTGAAAGAACTTAATTGGAGAAAAATTAATTATACTCTCTCTGAAGAAACAAAATTTATGTGGATAAAAGAAGGTAGACGAGGTAAATCGCAATCTTTCTATATGGATCACGTAAGAGAGGGTAGATGGAATAATAATATAGATAAATATCAAGACTCTGAAAATTCTCAAATAGTGTATAATTATAGTGTTGATTATTTTCCTGATGATTATAAATTGGCATGTTTGTAAATGTAAATTATTAGATTAAAATGAAAGCAGCTCTTGTTTTAGGTGGATACTTTGATTCAACTAAAGATTCCTCATCAAAAGGATTTGATGGATTTCAGCATATTAAAAAAAATATTCTTGAAAAAATAGAAACAGATGTTTTTATCCATAGTTGGCAACCAGAAATTAAAAATACTTTAGTGGATTTGTATAATCCCAAAAGTATAATTTCTGAAACACAGATAGATTTTAGTCATATTCTTTCTGAGAGAAATTTGTATCAAAAAAATTTAAGTTTTTATGAAAATATGGGCAGATTGAATTCTGATAGATTTTCTCATTTATATTCTTTCAGTAAAGCATTTGAATTAGTGAGAAATTATGAAAAAAAAGTTGAAAAAGATTATGACATTGTTATTAAAGGAAGATTTGATCTTGGTAGAATTAACAGAAATACTTCCATAGAATTTCCAGTTCAATGCATTAATTTTGATAAAGACCTTGATATGTCTAAAATATATTTTGCATATTGGAATCAACTTGAATATGGTCCAGCCGATATGTGGTGGTATTCTAACTCTATAAATATGAGAAAATTTGCCAATTTATATAATAAAAGTCTTAATGATTATTGGTACATAGGAAGTAATTTTTATAATAATTTTAGTGATGATCAAAAATTTCAAATTTTTAATATACATTGTGTATTAAAACAATTTTTAATTGATAATGATTTGTGGGAAAAATCATCTTATTTAAAAACCATATGGGAGTGACATAATGATTAAACATGACTACAGAGAAGATTTTAATATATTAAAGTCTAAATTGGAAAAAAATGAAAACTTTGCTTTTTTAAGATTTTCTGATGGTGAAGGATTTATTCTTTATGATCAATATCTTCAATTGAGTGATCAAGGATACAATCTTAATGGTGCTAGAGGATATGCATATTATGGCAAAGAAGAATATAAATTATTTGATCCAGAAAAACATTCCTTTTATAGACAAAAACTTATAGAGTCTTTGGAGTATGTTGCTCCAAATTATTATAAGGGTCTTCCTATGAGGGAATCCTGTCGAGTATTTGGTGGATTTTTTGATGAAATTGTAGAAAATGCTGGAGGAGACAGTGAGTATTTAACCTTTGCAAATCTGTGGAATAATGCAAATTATTCTAAATTTATAGAAGAAATAGTCCCTATTTTTTCAGATAAAAAAATTGTAATGGTATTGAATGAATGTGCCAATATTGCAAAACTTCCATTTGAAGTTGTTAAAGATTTTAGAGTGGGAAGTAACTGTTTTATCAATAATTATGATATAATAGAAGAGATTAAAAATTATATTAATCATAATGATATTAAAGATCATGTATTTTTAGTATCAGCAGCTAGTCTTAGTAATTTAATTGTTCATCAACTTTATGAAATGAATGATCAAAATACTTACATTGATATTGGAAGCACTTTGAATCCAATGATGGATATGACTGGATGGACTGGTACACGGACATACCTAAATCAATATTGGAATTCGACTAATGATAAATCACAACTTAAAATAGTGGATTATTGGACATGAATTTAATACCTAATTCAAAAAAATACTGGCAATATATTCGGGAATTGAGATTTCATCCCGAAAATATTTCTGGATTTGTAATTTCTAAAGAAGTTACAGAAGAGGATCAAAATCATTATATGGAAAAATATAATGATAATTATTTTATTTGCACTGACTCTGATACTCCCGTTGGATTTATTGGAGAAATAGATGGAGATATTAGATTAGCTGTTGATCCTAATCATAAAGGAAAGGGTGTAGGTAAATTCATGCTTAATGAATTTATGAAAACACATCCTTTCTCTACGGCAAAAGTTTTGCATGATAATATTGCCAGCCTTAAAACTTTTTATTCATGTGGATTTGTTTCTCATAAATTTGATGGGAAGTTTTTTTACTTGACTAAAACAGCGCATGGATATTATAAAATCAAACACAATCCGTATCAAATTGTGAGGATGTTTGAAGAATCTATTGCAGATTATACTGGTGCTCCTTATGCAGTTTCTGTAGATTCTTGCACCAATGCTTTGTTTTTGGCGTGTAAGTATCTTGAAGTTAATGAGGTTAGTATTCCTCCAAAAACTTATTTGTCAGTCCCACAATCGATTATACAAGCAGGTGGGAAGGTTATTTGGGATGAAAGTAGAAATGATTGGACGGGTGCATATCAATTAGAACCATATCCAATTTGGGATGCTGCTAAAAGATTAACTTCTGATATGTATATTCCAGGCACATTTATGTGCCTATCATTTCATATTAAAAAAACATTGAAGATTGGTAAAGGAGGAGTAATTCTTACTGATAATGAAGATGCAGTAAACTGGTTTAAGAGAGCACGGTATGAGGGTAGAGGAGAGGTCTTCTATCATCAAGATAATATTAAATCAATGGGATGGAATATGTATATGACACCTCAGGAAGCAGCACATGGATTGTGCCTACTTCAAAATTACCCATTACATGTTCCAGACCTTGGTGAAAATAATGGATACATGGATTTGAGAAAATTTGAATTATTTAAAGATACGGAGAATTGATTATGAGTAAGACAGTAACAGTTATCCTTAATGGATATAAAAGAAATAATTTGAGGGAGCAGGTAGCAGCAATCAATAGACAGACTTATCAACCAGAAGAAATTTTTTATTGGCAGAATACTGTTCCTGGATTTCATTATGATGAGGATACTTATTGTCAATTAAATGCTGCTCTTAGCAATTATAACTATGGTGTATGGGCAAGATTTGCATTCGCATTGAATGCAAGGACTGATTATGTTTGTGTTCTTGATGATGATACTATTCCTGGAGATAGGTGGATTGAAAATAATGTGAAAACTTATGAAACTCATCCAGGACTTCTTGGTGGTATTGGTTTGAGATTTACTAATGGTAACTATGATTTGGATGTTGATGAAAATGGAAAATTGTGGAGAGTAGGTTGGGATGGGACACACTCACACTTTAGGGGAAATAATACTGAAGTAGAGCAAGTAGATATTGTTGGACATTCATGGTTTTTTGCCAGAGATCTTCTTTCTGTTTTTTGGAGAGAAATTCCAGATAATAGATGGACGATGCTTTGTGGTGAAGATATGCATTTTTCATACATGCTTCAAAAGTATACTGATTTGAAAACTTGGGTTCCTCCACAACTTCCAAATGATAGTAGCACCTGGGCTAGTTTGAAAGGATGGGAGTATGGTGGTGACCATTTAGCAACTGCCAATACAACATGTCAGACTGGAGAGATGAAAAAATATTTGACGTATTGTATTGATAATGGTTTTAAATTGATTAGAGATATGTAGAATGAATTTGTATGTTTACCTCCAAGGAGGTTTGGGAAATCAAATGTTTCAATATGCTGCGGGTGTTTCTGCTCTTAAAGAATATCCGCAGTTTTCTAACTTAAAATTGGACACATCTTTTTACGGAAATCAACAAAGAAAGGTCATTGTAAATGGACTGACTGGAAGAAATTATGATTTAGATATTTTTAATATTAAATATGATGAATTAGAAGATACTCCAGAAGGGGGCACAATGCTTCAAGGATGGTTTCAAAATGCAAAAGAATTTTCTAATGTTGTTGATGACATAAAAACACAATTCACTTTTAATGTTGATTTTTCTGATGCGACAAATAAAATCAAATCACAAATAGATAAGAAAGAAACTTCTGTTGCAATACATGTTAGAAGAGGTGACTACATATCAAATCCAACAGCTAATGCACATCATGGAGTTTTGGAAAAAGAGTATTATGATAGTGCTCTAAATATTATGAATTCAAAATATTCAAATCCACACTACTTTGTATTCTCTGAAGACGTTGAGTGGTGTAAAAAAAATATAGTTACGGATAAAGAAATAACTTTTATTGGATCTGAATGTAATGATGTAAATGATAGTGGACATCTTTATTTGATGACTCAATGTCAAAATCATATTATTGCTAACTCATCATATTCTTGGTGGGGAGCTTTCTTGGCAAATAGCAAATTTGTAATTGGTCCTGAGAGGTGGACTAAAACTTCTTCTGGATCCGAATATATGTTAGAGGAATGGATTAAGTTATGATTAATATTTTTTATAACATTGATAGTTATGGTGGAATAACCAGAGGTCCTACAAAAGTAGTCAAGAATCTACTTCAATCATTAGACGATTGTGATATCCCTTATTCTATTAACAATAAATTATATGAATATAATTTATTTTTGCACTGGAATGATGTTTCATATAACCAGTATTTAAAACTTAAAAATAAAAAAAATATTCTAATAGGACCGCAAATTGCCTTTTGGGAAAAATATTGGAATTATTTGAAAGATATTAATTACTCAAAAGTAATAACTCCATCAAAATGGGTAAATGATAAAATTAATAAATTTTTTCCGGAAATTAAAACATATGTATGGCCAGTGGGAATTTATGCGCCTAATATTAATATTAACTTAAAGTATGATTGTTTAGTTTATTATAAAAATAGATCTGAAAATGATTTAAATTATTTGATTAATTTTTTAAATAAAAAAAATATTTCTTATATTGGATTGCAATATGGAAATTATACACCAGATGAATTTATCGAATGCCTAAGTCAAGTTAAATATTGTATTATACTCGATAATACGGAAAGTCAGGGTATTGCCATACAAGAAATGATGGCATGTAATAAACCATTATTAGTTTGGGATGTAAAAGAATGGGATTATTTGGGTGATCAATATAAAGTCCCTGCTACATCGGTTCCTTATTGGTCTGATGATTGTGGAGAAAAATTTTATGAAGCATCTGAATTAGAGCATACTTTTGATAAATTTTATGCTGACATAGATAGATATAATCCAAAGAAATTAATAGACTCTGAATTGTCATATAAAGTTTCTGTGGAAAAATTATTAAACTGTTTTGAAAATTAGTATATGACTTATAGAGTATCACAATCTTGTCAAGTTAAAGATTTAAATTCTGTATTTGTAAAATATTTTGGATATCCTTCTAAAGGATTCTTTGTTGAAGTTGGAGCTTTTGATGGAGAGTCATGGTCGAATACTTCCTGTCTTGCCGATCATGGATGGAATGGAATTTATATTGAACCAGTAAAACAACACTATGATGCATGTCTTAGAAGGCATAAAGATAATGATGTATCTGTGGTTAATTGTTCTATTGGCACAATTGAAGAGGAGATTGATTTATATGTTGGAAGTTTTCTGACCACATCAGATCCGGAACAAGTTGATAGATATTCTGAAATAGATTGGGCTAAGCATGTACCTTTTAGTCAAGAAAAATGTGATCAGATAAGACTAGATACTTTATTAAATCATTTTGATGTAAAACCTGGTTTTGATCTTTTAACTGTAGATGTTGAAGGTAGAGAACCTGATGTATTTGAATCATTTGATTTGAATTATTGGAAACCTAAAATGATGATTGTGGAGTTGGAAGATGAGCATCAATCATTTCAAAAATATGATGACTTGATTCAACGACTAAAATCTCTTCGAGAAAAAATTTTAGGATCTGGATATGTAGAAGTTTATAAAGATGAAATTAATAGTATATTTGTATTGGAGAGTGGTTTAAATGTCTAATCTTACAGTAATTCTTCCTTGTGCCGGAGAGGGAACTAGACTCTCTCTTCCTTATCCCAAAGAAATTCATTCTATTGAAAAGAATAAGTCTTTGATTGATTATAGTTTTGATCTATTTTCAAATTATGGTAGAAAGGATGTTGAATTTGTAATTACACTTAATGAAAATAAGGTAGAACTTGTAAAATATTTGAGTAAATATAAATCTAGGTTTAACATCTCCTTTACATTTTTTAATCCATCAGAGACAGAGTATACGGGATCTATCAAAAGCGCAAAGCATTTGTTTGGTGAGAAAAATCTGGTTCTTTTGCCAGATACATTTATGAAATTAAAATCTTCACAGGATATTGTTGATCTTGTAAGTGATAGTTTGAATGAAACTGGATTTACATTCTTCTTTAAAAGAGAAACCGGTAGTGATATGTTGAAGACAAAAGGTTCTTTATCAATTGATAAAGATGATTTGGTTGGGGAGTATGAAGATAAACCTCAAGAAGACTTAGATCGCTTTAATGCATTTTGGACTGCATTTGCATTTAGGAAAAGAGTATTTGATAATTGCATTGAGTTTATGGAAAAGTCTACATTAAACCATAGATTGGTTATTAATGAGATACAAAATACTCCTATATATAAGTCAAAGGCAATTGAGGTTGATGATTATGTTGACCTCGGCACTTGGGATCAAATTTATAAATTTAATCGAAAATGAAAATAGCAATTTATTATTCTGGTTGTGTCAGAACTTTAAAGCACGTAGTAGATCATAATATAAAGGTCATACGAGATAATGTTGGTGACTGTGAGATACATACATTTTATTCATTCTGGGATGTTACTGATAAACCAGTAGATATTCCAGATGAATGGTGTAGAGCAGTTATTGGTGAATATGGTGAAGAAAGGCATAAAGATAAACCAGATCGTCCAGGCGATGTTCATCCCGAATATAAATCCCAAAATACTTTTTTTCCTATTGAATCTGAGGATAAAATAAAAGAGTGGTTTATAAAATCTGGATCTGATTTTGTAGAAGGTGAAATAGAATCTTTTGACATATCTAAAAAAGTAATTGAAGAGAGTAAATTTTTAAAAATACCAAAATTAGCATCACAATATTACAAGTTACACAGAATCGTTGAGAAATATCCTCCAGAAGAATTTGATTTCTGTATAAGAATTCGTGCTGATACTATAATTAATAATTTTCCTTGTAGGGAAGATCTTGATGAAGTATTGTCTCAATATGGATCAATTTTATTCATTAATGAAGGAGTATGGCCTGGATTAAAATCTAATATATATGGGAAGCACGGTTGTGATGAGATGGTCTGGTGTGCCACTTCAAATATTTTTCGTGATACTTGTAGCATTTATCTTTCCAATTTGGAAGATATTTTTGTTCAAACATCTGGAGAAGTTCCAACAGCAAGACATTTTTTAAAACTTTTTGAAGAAGATGTGATAAAATTCTATGCATACTATGATTTTAAACGTCGGGGTTTGAAATTTGATAAAATGCAAAATGGATAAGAAAATAATAGTTGATTGTGATGGAGTCCTTTTGGATTGGGCTTATGCTTTTGATGTATGGATGGGAGAGCATGGGTATGAGAGGATACCTGATACAGATAAGTATTACAGTCAATCTCTCAGGTATGGTATAACTGATGGTGAATCATATCGCCAGATAAAAAAGTTTAATGAGTCTGGTTGTGTGGGATTTATTCCAGCTTTCAAAGATTCGGTTGAGTATGTTACGAAGTTGAATGGAATGGGTTGGAGGTTTGAAGTTATTAGTTGTCTTGATAAAGATAAGTATGCTCAAAGATTACGAGAGAAAAACTTGAAACACATCTTTGGAGATGTATTTGACTTCATAGATTGTGCTTTAGACTTTACAAAAGGGAAGGAGAAATACCTTCTTGACAGATATGAAGGAAAGGGTTATTATTGGATTGAAGACTCTGTAAGTCATGCAAAATCGGGAGAGAATGTTGGACTTAAAAGTATTGTTATGAACCATCCTTATAATCAAGATTGGTGTGGAATGAGAGTTCGTAATTGGAAAGAAATTTTTTACATTATAGAAAAATCAAGATTTTTTATTGAAAATGACACCACACATTGAAGCAAATGTTGGGGACTATGCAGAAACTGTATTGTTACCTGGAGATCCATTGAGAGCAAAATATATTGCAGAAAATTTTTTAACAGATATAAAACTTGTCAATTCTGTTAGAAACTGTCTAGGTTATACTGGAACATATAAAGGAAAAAAAGTATCTGTCCAAGCAAGTGGAATGGGTCAAGCAAGCCTTGGAATTTATGTTCATGAATTATATAATTTTTATGATGTAGAAAAAATTATTAGGGTTGGAAGTTGTGGTGGTATATCTCCTAATGTGAAAGTTGGGGACATTGTTGTTGCCATGACATCTGCTACTGACAATGCTATGACAAGTAATCTCATCCCTGGATATAAGTTGTCTCCATGTTGTGATTACGAATCACTTCAGAATTATATGAAGATTGATCCCACAGCGCATGTTGGACAAATTGTTTCTAGTGACTACTTTTATAATCCAAATGAAAAATGGTATAAATCATTTATGGATATGAATATTCTTGCTGTTGAAATGGAAACACATGTTCTTTATAGTCTTTCTATGCGCTTTGATAAAAAATCTTTATCAGTAAATACTGTCTCTGATCATTTTCTTGGAGGTAAAGTTATGACTAGTAAAGAAAGGGAAATGGGATTAAATAGCATGATTGAAAAAATATTGGAGAGTGTGAAATGAAAATTTGTATTTTAACGATCGCGACAAATAAGTATATCAATTTTGTTCAAAAACTTTATGATAATATTGAAGAATATTTTCTCCCTGAACACGAAAAAAACTGTCTTTTAATTACTAATCATGAGTGCGAATCCTCTGATAATGTGAGGATACATAACATAGATCATGAACCATGGCCAATGCCAACTTTAAAGAGATATAATTATTTCTTAAAAGAAAAAGATTTTATCATGCAACATGATTATTGTTTTTATTTTGATGTTGACATGAGAATTGATAGTGTTGTTGGTGAAGAAGTATTAGGTGATTTGGTTGCTACCAAACATTTTTATAAACTGTTTGAAAAACCAGAGCAGTTTAGTTATGAGAGAAATCCAAATTCATTAGCATACATTCCTGTTGGTGAAGGAAAATTTTATTATGCTGGAGGTTTTAATGGTGGTAAGACAGAAAAATTTATGGAGATGTCTGAAGTAATTGCTGATAGAGTTAATAAAGATCTTGAAAATGATATTATTGCTGTTTGGCATGATGAATCTCATATGAATAGATACATGATTGACAATCCTCCAACCCTTGAATTATCACCGGAGTATTGTTATCCAGAACCTGAATTGGGCAGACACTCTCAATTTAATCCAAAAATTATTGCTTTGTTAAAAAATCACAATGAAATTAGATCTTAGAGAAATTCCTATCATCTATATCAATCTTGATAAAGATGTAGAAAGAAAAGAAAAAATAGAAAGCACGTTAATTGATTTGGGATTTAAAAATATAATTAGATCCCCTGGTGTTTTGCACCCAACTGGAAATCGAGCTGGGTGCTCTTTAGCACAACATAATGCACTTCATGAGGTTGATCCCCCATTCATTATCTTGGAGGATGATGCCACTCCATATAATTTTAATCCGATTATAGAATTTCCTGATGATGCCGATGCAGTATATCTTGGAATTTCATCTTGGGGCAGAATGAATGGACATTCGGGTCCTTTTGTGCAGTATGAAAGGATTGACTCTAACATCAATAGAGTTTATAATATGCTAGGAACACATGCAATCTTATATTTAAATTTTGAGTATGTTTCTGTATCTAAAAAAATTTCATATCATCAATATGAAATAGAAGATTATATTGATATTGGTTTTACTGATATTCAAAAATATTATAATGTATATTGTTTTGACACTCCATTATTCTATCAATCTAGTTCTAATGGGACTGATGGAAAATTAAGTGGATACCCTTCTCAAGAATGCTTTACTTATCAAAGACCATATTGGTTACCATCTAGAATTTATTAAAAATGACAAAATCATTAGTTACTGGCGGTGCAGGATTCATTGGATCTAATCTTGTAGATAAACTTTTGGAATTGGGACATGAAGTTGTCGTAATTGATAATGAATATTCTGATGCTCATGAGCAATTTTATTGGAATCCGAAAGCACAAAATCATAAGTATGATATTCGTGATTATGAAAACACAAGACCTCTTTATGATGGTGTAGATTATGTCTTCCACATTGCTGCAGAGGCAAGAATTCAACCAGCTATTCTGAATCCTATTGAGGCAGTTAGTATTAACTGTGTAGGCACAACTACAGTGCTTCAGTGTGCAAGAGAAGCAGGTGTTGAGAGAGTGATGTATTCATCTACATCATCTGGATATGGATTTAATTCTCCACCAAATAGAGAAAATCAACTTGATGATTGTTTAAATCCATATTCAGTATCAAAAGTTGCTGGTGAAAAACTATGCTCCATGTATACTGATTTGTTTGGATTAAAAACTATTATTTTTAGATACTTTAATGTATATGGTGAAAGACAACCCATTAAAGGACAATATGCTCCTGTTGTAGGAATATTTCTTAGACAAAAAGATGCAGGAGAAGCACTGACAATTGTTGGGGATGGTGAGCAGCGTAGAGATTTTACTCATGTTTCTGATGTTGTGAATGCTAATATTCTTGCTGCAACAAAAGATGTAGATGATAAATCTTTTGGTCAAGTATATAATATTGGCAATCGTAAAAATTATTCCGTTAATGAAGTTGCCAATATGATTTCCGATAATCAAATAAATATTCCTGCTCGTATCGGTGAGTCAAAAGTTACTCTTGCCGATAATAGTAAAATGATGTCAACTTTTGGGTGGATTCCAAAAGTTAAACTTGAAGATTGGATTGGAGAACAATTATGATACATATTTTTACCTCAGTTGTTAATAGACCAGAATTTGTTATTATTCAAAATAAACTTTTTAAAAAGTTTTTAAAAAATGAATATAAGTTTCACATTGTTGATGACTCTATTGATAATAAAATGACGGAGCAATTTAGAAATATCTGCTCTGATAATGATCTTGAATATTATAAAACTCCAAAAGAGTTGGAGCATTTAAATCCATCAACAAAAGTTGGTAACGTAATTCAATGGGCATTTGATAATATTATTAAAAAATGTTGTGCATCTGATATAGTATTTTGGTCAGACTCTGATATGTTTCTCATTGATGATTTTGATATTGAAGAATATGTTTCTGATTGTGTAATTGCTGGACTTCCTCAACATAGAGGTCATATTAGATATATGTGGAATGGTATTATGTTTTTCAACATGCCAAAATTAATAGCACTAGATCCAAATATTAACTTTAATATTGACTATATTGATGGACATCATTTAGATACTGGCGGAGAAACATATCATTATTTTAAGAGAAATAATATTGATATGAAACCAACTGACGCTAATGGTGTAATTTATCCCACACATTTTAATAATATTGATTTACAAAAAGATGCTGGTGGATACAATATGGAACTTCATCTCGACGGTAAGTTTTTACATTATCGTGCTGCAAGTAATTGGCACTCTAACTGGAGAAGTTCTGATGATCCTTTAAATAAAAAAACAGAAATTTTTAACACTATTATAAATGATTTGTTAGAAGATAATGTATAAACTACAAGTATTTCTTTGGACCATTGTTGCTGAATTAGAATATCAATTGTATCCATGGAAATCATCAAAACCTCCCCAGTGGGCAGTTGATAGATATAATGTTGATGGTGGTCAACATCATGAAGTTTACGAAGAAAAATTAAATTTTGATTGGCTAAAGCATCATGAAGATAAAATAGCAAAACTTCAACTTGAGATGATACACGTCATGAAAGAAATTGATCGATTAAAAAAACATGGATAGAAATAAAGCACTATACAAACTCAAAGGTCTTCCTCCCATATATTATTTGAATCTGGATGAGCAACCAGAAAGAAAAGAATATATGGAAGAGCAGTTTAAGTATTGGGAAATTAAAGATTATACTCGTATCTCTGCGTATGATGGTAGAGATGGTAGAGATCTTGGAGATATATTGAAAGGTTGTTATCCTGATATGATGTCTTCTGGTGAAGTAGGATGCGTAACTTCACATCTTAAGGCACTTAAGTATTTTCTTGAAAACTCTGATGCTCCATGTGCTCTTATTATGGAGGATGATTGTGATATCTCTACGGTAAAATATTGGCCATTTGCATGGAAAGATTTCTTTTGTAAAGTGCCGTATGATTATGATGTTGTGCAGTTAGCAATTATTAATCCGGCACAGGTTCATTTAAAAATGCATCGCAGGTTTGTGAATGATTTTTCTACTGCTTGCTACATGATTACACGCCGTCATGCACAAAAACTTGTTGATCTTCATGTGCGTGGTGATAAGTATAAACTTGATAATGGTGTCAAACCAAGAGCAGTTGCCGATGACTTGATTTATAATTCAGGTAATACATTTGCTATTCCTCTTTTTCTTTATAAGATTGAATTAGGATCTTCAATTCATGATATTCATGTGAATGTATTTCATAAATCAAGTCATGAAGGTCTTTGGGGATTTTGGCAACAGCAAGCAAATCAAGTGGATGATTGGAATGCTATTTTTGATTATGACCCATACTTTGGAACTCTTCCTCCAGGGTTTGAGGGTAAGTAATAATACTTACTATGTCGGGAAACCGTAACAAGAGGGGCTTGACCCCTCTTTCTTTTTGCTATATAATATTGTAACGTTTCTTCACAAAACTACAATGACTGTAACAACTAACGAGCGTGGGCAACAAAACATGTGGGCAACGGAACCCCGTATGTATATCTCGAAGGAAGATGCAGAGAAGTATGGTCTGGAAACTCATGCCGAGCGTGCCGAGAAACTCAATGGTCGCTGGGCAATGATGGGTTTTGCCGCTGCCCTGATCTCTTATGCCACTTCGGGTAGTGTCTTCTTCTTCGGTCTCTTTGGATTCTGAGCTTGACAATGGCACCATATATCTTTACAATAACGAGTGTTGCCTTCTTCGTATTGCTGGCACACTCTGTAAATCAATTAGCAAAGACCTACTAAAAAGAAATGACTTTCAATGTTACTTTCCGCTCTCCCGACAATACCGAAACCACTATCCAAGTTCCTGACGATCAATACATTCTTGATGCAGCAGAAGAACAAGGTGTTGACCTTCCTTACTCGTGCCGCGCAGGCGCTTGTTCATCGTGTGCGGGTAAACTGGTAAGTGGCAGTGTTGATCAAGGAGATCAATCTTTCCTTGATGATGAGCAACTCGCAGCAGGATTCGCACTTCTGTGTGTTTCCTATCCTACTTCCGATGTGGTTGTAGAAACCGAAAAAGAAGAAGCACTCTTCGACTAATGTTTGACAAATCTTTTCTTAAGGACGCAAAGAGTTCTGTTGTTGCCATAGTATATTCTTTCGGAATTATTATTGGCGTATCAGTTTCTTTTAGTTATTTCGGAATACTTTATCAAGCAGCACAAGAACAAATTATTAAGGAGCAAGTCAATGAACGAAAAAGCAGAACGTATTAATGGTTGGGCAGCAATGATTGGAGTCATTGCCGCTATGGGATCCTATGCCCTTACCGGACAACTGATTCCTGGGATTTGGTGATGTTGTTGGCCTCATCAATGTTAATAAGTGGGTTCATATTTTGGGCAGCATTTATGACAGATGACATCAACGATGATGATGACGATGATGATTTTCGTGGTGGAAAACTAATACCAATTTACAATACGACAACGAAAAATTAAAATCAAATGTTAAAGAACCAGCACTTATCTGATTCTTTATAGGAATAAGTTACTATACTCCGTCATATATACATGACGGAGTTTTTTTATATGTCAAGAAATCAACTTACAAAAGACGAGATAAAGTGTTATGTTCTTAAGTTAAAGAATCAGTTGTATCATGAAACATATTCTGATGGAGTGACTTTTTTGGCACACAAATATTTGGATAGAGTTCTGGACAAATTGGAAGAGTACAGGGCTTGACAGGCAGAGAGTATTGCGGTATATTAAGCAGGTCTTCGGGAAAACCGTCAAAACCTCCCCAAATGGGAGTCTCCAAATAGGGGGGTTGACAGATACGGCAATCTGAAGTATACTAAATAAATCAACAACGTTAAGGAATGTAACGTTCCTTAAGAAAAGTTGATCACTTGCTGAAACGGGTCTAACCACCTTACCGAGGCTAAGCAAGTAAAAGACGCCTCTTATATCCACAATGGAGGGTGTTGTGGAAATATCATATACTCGGTTCGTCCCCCCGAACTCTTACTAACCCTTTTTTCAAAATGTCTGCTACTACACTTTCAAAACAACAACAATCAAATACTTGGGATCAATTCTGCCAGTGGGTCACTTCCACCGATAACCGCCTCTATGTTGGTTGGTTCGGCGTTCTGATGATTCCTTGCCTTCTTGCCGCAACTACTTGCTTCATCATTGCCTTCATCGGTGCTCCTCCTGTTGACATCGATGGCATCCGCGAACCAGTTGCCGGTTCACTCATGTATGGAAACAACATCATTTCTGGTGCTGTTGTTCCTTCGTCCAACGCAATTGGACTGCACTTTTACCCCATTTGGGAAGCTGCCTCTCTTGATGAGTGGCTCTACAACGGTGGTCCTTTCCAACTTGTAGTCTTCCATTTCCTGATCGGTATTTACTGCTACATGGGTCGCGAGTGGGAACTCTCCTATCGTCTGGGTATGCGCCCCTGGATCATGGTTGCTTATAGCGCACCT
>Ga0208019_1000523_pt1 | contig 20688 bp, 23 predicted proteins | sample CB_VirMetaG_5_FD_184540 | JGI IMG/M metagenome (GOLD analysis project Ga0208019, IMG submission 184540) | Freshwater to marine saline gradient viral communities from Chesapeake Bay - CB_1508_1D Viral MetaG (SPAdes) (version 4) | ecosystem: Environmental > Aquatic > Marine > Coastal | place: USA...
CTGCGGCCGTGAAAGCCTCACTCCCAAGGCGCTTTTCTGCTGAGAACGCGCGCCACGCGGGGGTCGTAGTGGCCTGGCTGCTCCAGGCGGCTGGCCAGGGCGTCGAAGGCCTCTGCCGGCAGGACGACGAGCTCGCCCTCTGGGCGGTGAGGGGCTGTGCCCGCCTGGCTTTGGAGGGGATGGTTCCCCGCTGGGTCTGCTGTTGCAGGCATCAATTGAACCTACAGCGGACCCTAACCATAGAAGTAGTGTCCATGACTTGAGCGCTTCTGCGCGGATTGTTCTCGGATCTGCTGGACAGGCCTGTAGGCGTGGCTACCAGGCGCAAATCAAGGGAGTAGCTCGTCACGGACGGAGAGCAGGACATCTGGGCTCTTGACATTGGTACCTAGGAAATAGTAAAAGCCCAGACTGCATCTCTGGAGTTACCAACCGTGAAAAACTTAGTTCCATCGTCTTTGAAAAACAACCCCTGCGGACCACTCTCTACAGGCACGGTGACGCCAGATTTTTGTACATAGCTAGCAGTTGAAACGTCCCACGCCGTAGACAAATTGTACTCGTTTACGTCGTCCCCAGATTCCCCATGAATATACATCTTTGTCCCGTCGGGCTTAAAGAACACACTTTGTGGGTTTGTTTCTTGGCTACTGACGCTAAAGCCTTGTGAGTAGCTAGCGGTTGATACGTCCCATGCCGTTGACAGCGCGTATTCACGTACGGTATCTGCACTGGTGCCAATTACATACATTTTCATGCCGTCGGGCTTAAAAAATAAACTTCGCGGCGCACCTTCTTGAGCGGAGACGCTGAAGTTTTGCAGATAGCTAGCGGTTGATACGTCCCACGCTGTAGATAAATCGTACTCATTGACATTATCACTGTTATATCCGGTAACATACATCTTTGTTCCGTCAGGCTTAAAGAATAGCCCTCCCGGAAGAATCTCTTGTGCGGTTATGCTAAAAGATTGCACATAGCTGGCAGTAGTTATATCCCATGCTGAAGACAGGCTGTATTCGTTTACATCGTCCCCGGCACTGCCAAGGATATACATCCTGGTTCCATCTGGTTTAAAAAAGATGTCCTGCGGATTTGTATCTTGTGCCAAAACATTCAAATACTCACTGGTCGGCAGAGTAAAAGATGCCGTATCAATGTTATAAGCGGTCGAAAGAGAATACTGCCAAACCGCGTCGCTTGTTGCGCCCAACATAAACATTTTTGTGCCGTCGCTCTTAAAAAACAACCCAAGAGGAACGCTATCTTGAGACAAAACAGCGAAAGTTCGGACATAACTTGCCGTCGATACATCCCAAGCCGTTGAAAGGGTGTATTCGATCACCCTGTTGTATGCGTCGTCTAAAATATACATTTTGGTTCCTGAGTTGCCAAACCATAAATCGGTTGGTGTGGGTGTAGAAACAGAAAAAGACTGCGTAAAGGATGCGGTGCTTACATCCCATCCGGTTGTCAATGTGTATTGATGCACGGCTTCGGCTACGTCGCCAGCGACATACATCTCCGTTCCATCGTCCTTAAAAAACACACCTCGCGGCGTGCCGTCTTGAGCCTGAACTGAGAAATTCTGGTTGTAACTTGCAGTGGATATGTCCCAAGCGGTAGACAGATTGTACTCATACACGTTGTCACCACTCTGTCCAATAACATACATTTTTGTTCCGTCGGGCTTAAAAAATAAACCACGAGAAACTCCATCTTGGCTCAACACGGAAAAAGACTGTGTGTAAGACGCAGTGCTTACATCCCATGCAGTCGATAATGCGTATTGAACCACTTTGTCAGAACCAGACCCAACTATGTACATCTGGGTGCCATCTGTTTTGAAGGTGAGCCCACATGGCGATGCTTCTTGATCGCCAACATAAAACCAGTTTTTTGGAGTGCCCGTAAACTCGGCATACGCTATATCCCACGACCTATCAACTTCACCCGCACCAGCAGCAGCCCGAAGAAAATGATTCCTCATGCCACGTCACCGACATGCGCCCCATAAAGCGTGGTGCTGATCTTCCACAACTCGATCACGCTGTAACCGCTAGTCGCCAGCGTTGGAGCGGATCCACCGACCCAGGTCATTGTCGGCCACGTCAGCGAATATGCCGTTCCATCAGCAACCATCAGCAGCATCGACTCACCTGCTGCAAAATTGGTGGCGGTTGCAGTGCGGTTAGCACCTAACGTCCACAGCTGGATCGGACCATCAGCAGGATCTAGATCAACACTGGCACCGTCGGTGATCGTAAAAACCGATTCGCTCAGGTCGCCAAGTGTTTTGTTGGTCAGCGTCTGACTGGTTGAAATCGTCGCAGCTTCAACGACGGCGGAGCTGTCGTTCTTCGTAAAAATCGTGCCATCCGCCGTGTTAATCAGCAGCTCAGCAGTGTCGCTGAAATCACCAGCAACAGGGTCACTGGTGCCGCGCTTGTGACGAATGACATTTGCCATTAGAACGTGCCGCCGTCAATCTCACTGCTGTTGGAAAGATAGTCGGTGCCTTCAGTCGCAGCGGTAAAAGCGCTAGTACCGTTGCCCTTCAAAATGCCGGTCAGCGTGGTCGCTCCAGTGCCACCGTTAGCCACCGTAATTGTGGTGCCGTTCCAGGTGCCGCTAGTGATTGTGCCGACGCTGGTCAGGCTGGAAGCAGTAACACCAGATCCAAGCGTGCTGCCGCTAAGAACTGACGTACCAGCAATCTTGAACTCTTTGCCGGAAGCAAGATCAATATGCTCGCTGCTGGTCCAGCTGTCAGTGCTGTCAACCCAGTTGAAAGTTTTGTCAGTTGCACCCTTCAGCGTGATGCCACCACCGTCGGCAGTTACATCCGTCGGAGTAGCAACAGAACCCAGCTCTAGGTTCTTGTCATCCACCGTGACGGTGGTGCTATTCACCGTGGTGGTCGTGCCATTGACGACGAGGTTGCCGCCAACAGTGACGTTCCCGGTCGTGTCAAACGTGGCAATAGTGGCGCCGCTGAAATCAAGCGTCCCAGTGAACGTCTTGTTGCCGCTAACCGTCTGAGTGCCGGTCAGATTGACAAACGCACCGTCACCACCAATCGCAACAATGCTGGTCGCACTACCGCCAGCACCACCCGTGCCATAGCCGTAGTACAGAATACCGTTGCCGGCATCTGACTCGTTGTACGCGATTTCAGCGTTTTCAAGGCTGCCCGGCGCACCAGCGCTTAAACCAGATGCACGACGCTTGATGCGAAGGGTGTTAGCCATGGCTTAGAAGTTACCTCCGTCGGTCAGAGTGGTGGTGGTCCAGGTGGTGTCAGCTTTGAACTGACTAGCGGCGGCGTCGTAATAGACAACGCTTTTGTCCACTTTAGCCGTGCTGTCGATGTCAAAACCCGCACCAGCAACGCCTTGTGGTCCCTGCGTTGTTGCCGTGACGACTGAGGTCTGAGGGACCGTGACAACAGTGCTGCCGCCATTCTCAGTAACGACAGTGGTGTTGTTGACTGAGCTGACGACAACGCTGTTGCTCATGCCGTATACCCCTCGCTGACATAAATAATGCCTTCGAGGTAGTACTCCTTAAGCCCGCTGGCATTGGTCAGCAGTACGTCGTAGTACGCCTCATCAGGAAACGTAGCGGTCTGCTCGTCAGTCAGAGCAATCGCAATCGTCCCAGTGCTGCGATTCGTGTAGGTAACCGCAAAATCGCCGTACTTAGTGGTTCGCCCTTTGTTCCAAGCTTGTGCGGCTGCGCTCCAGTCAGTCAGATTGATGGCATCGCCGTTGCTGTCCTTGAACTGCAGCGTGATGCTGTAATCCGCCCGGCGCTGAAGCGTGATGTTATAGGTGCCAGGTGAAATTGCCATGACTCACCTCCCGCTCCAGTTTAAGGGCGCTAGACCTGTTCAGGCCAAGGCGTAATAGACGCTTCGGTGCTGGTCAGTAGTTCTGCCAGTTCTTCGGTAGTGGTGCAGGCATTGATCTCAGCCTCGCGGGTGCCGCTAGTGGTACGGACTGCAGCGCGATAAGTGGCAACAGCAGCCGGAATTTCAGCGGTGGGATCCTCAGCCTTGCGGGTGACGTACCAATCAGTTTGCGCAAGCAGCGTCCCGGCAATCTGCTTTTGTTCAGCGACCCAAGTGGTCTTTAAACCAAGGTTGACCATCTGAACGCCGTCAGCATCCAGCACTGGATCGCCGTTTTCATCGACAGCGGGCTCATCCTCAAGCCGCTTAGGATTGCCTTCGCTCCAGTAAAAACGGGTATCGACTGGGGCAGGGTCTGCTTCCCAGGTGATGCCGATTGCAGCCTTTTCATCCTCGCTGGCAAGGCGCAGCCAGTTGGACGGGTACTGCGTACCGTCTGCGTCAGTAAAGGGGCGACCAACGCGAAGCGGCTGACCGTTAAGTAGAAATCCCATGGTTAGATCTTAGCGAGCAGTGGCGGGTGAAACACCGGAGCCGCCGACTGGGTTTTCAGCGAAGGCGGCGAAAATCAGCGTCTGAGTATTGCTGTTCCAGTTTGCGTCATTTGTACGGATCTTGAATCCATTAGCAGTGAAATCCACCGCAGTTGTTATTGCTAGTCCGCTCTCAGCGTTTGCAGCATTAGCAACCAATTCATCGCCAATAACGTTGTAGGTGTTTCTGGCTGCGTCGCAGATTATCCAGTTTGCCGACGTGGTTGCCGCCTTGACCATTAAAAACGCCGGTCTGAATCCGCACCATACAAACGGAGCCAAATCCCCGGTTTGCCCATTCCCGATGTAACTGCCGAACCTGCTGTAACCTTCGACTTCCGCCCACAAATAGTTGACGTAAGTTTGAGCATTTTCGTTGCCGTAATTTAAGTCAGGCGGCGTAAATTTAGTTGAAGAGAAGTTAGTGTAACCCGCCCACATAGATACATTTCTGGCATTTGGCAGTTGTAGCCATACGCCATAGTTGCCGCCAAGATCTTTATGCCAAGTGCTCCAACCACCGTCAGTTGTGCCACTACTGCGTTTTTTAGTAATAATAAAATCAGGAGTAACGCCCAAGCTGTGATCGATTAGGCGATTAGCGCTTGTAGTGCCATCTCCCGTGTAGGTCACAATGTCAAACCCCGGCGTGGCACCTTCTTTCCAGCACCAAGCGACAGAACTGCCGGAAGGCGCAGAGTAGGAACCCTCTGCTGCAAGTGTTGGGCAGGTTAATGCCAGGCTCCCACCGCGTACCGAATCAACAAACTGGTGCTGATTGCTGTTGTCCCGGTCCTTAACCCACCACAATCCATTTGAAACAGCCGACTGAGCAGAAGAAAGGATGTTCGCTCCAGTGTCCAAAACTGACTGGAAATAATCCGACCCATCCGCGATGTCCGGGGCACTTAAATTATTGGTGTTCGGTGCGTTGAAGCCGGTCGGCGGGGTGTACTCAAAGGCGCGTTGTCCGAAATTAACTGTTTGCGTTAGTGCTGTGAAACTAGAGTTTTTCTGCAACGGAAACCATGTTTGCCCTGTTTCAAGCGATTGCGCTGAGCCCACAATCGTCCCGTTTTTGTAAAAGCTAACTTCATCATTGTCCGCATCTAAAGCAACACCGATAATGTCTCCAACAGTAAAGTTTGTACTGTTTGCTGTACTTGATCCGCTATTCCAAAAATTTCCCCGACTGTCAATGTAATGACTAAATGGCGTAGAGACTGTCTGCGGATCAGTATTTCTATTTGCCCAGTCGCCAACAGCTATACCGCAAGCATGACCACTGCTGGAATCTCCGCCCGCAAAACCAACTTCCCAGTACCACTTACCCGACGAGGCTCCAAAGCTGCCGAGCATATTGGTTGGATAAGTCCCCCCAAATGCAATAACCAGATTGCCATCACTAGGTGATCGGGTCGTGTTTGATGTAGTGAGCGGATTAAGCGTCGCCCAGTTCGTCGTCGGCGTGTCGTCCATCACGTCCGTACCAGTGCCGGAGGTGGTGAAGTTATTGGCCGTCCAAGTGTTGCTCAAGCCGCTGCTATCAGTGCCGTCGCCGTTGGCAAACTTCAGATAGAACGAGTTGCCGGTGTAGCTGTCTGCGTACTTGATAGGACGCCAGACGCCGTTGTCATCTTCCTCGCCAAAGCTGGTGGGATCAAGGGCAGAGCCGTCGATAAAGTTGACTTCGGCTAGGTAGCCATTGAAGTACAGCGATGCGTCTCCACGTTTTCCAATCGCATGAGCATTAGTATTATTTACCCATGTGTTAATAGATGACCCAACAGAATACGAAGAAAAGGTTTGAGAAACACCGTTAACATACAGCAGCAACCGATTTGTGGAAGTTGCTTGTGTTGTGTCTATTGCTAAGACAATGTGATACCACGCAGATGTATCACGATAAACAGCATTGGTAACACAAGAGATTTGCCCAGATGATGTTCCGCCAACAGTTTGCTGAATTGCTAGCGTATTTCCTGTTCCAAAGAAAACAAGAAACTCATTGTTTTGTGTACCGTCACTAGCAGAAAAAACGGCTTGGTTAGAACTCAATGCACCGCGCTTAACCCACCCGCTCCAGGTAAATGTTTGCCTATTGCCCGCAGTCGCCGGAGTCCTGTTGAGGTAAGCCGAATCCGTTGAGTTAAACCGCAGGCTTTGGTCGATCGGGTACACGGCAGCTTGACCGCCCAGCAGCATCGGGTTAGCGGATCCGGGAACTGCCATTAGCTGAAGTTTGCAATCAGTTGTGCTTGGATGTTAGTCGTAGTCCGCACCGTATAAACCAGCAGATCTACGGCGTTGGCTCCGGTTGAAAGGGTCGGTGGATTACCACCAGCAAAATCCCAGTTCCCTCCATACCCAAGGGTTCTGCTACCCGTTGCATCTTGCGAAATAAAGATGCAGCCCGACTGACCGGCGGTGACGTTGCTGGGGTTTGCCAAGGTCCGGTTGCCGCCCAGCGTCACGCTGAAGTTGTTGGCAACGGCAAAGTCAGCCGTGATTGTTGCGCCATCAGTCAGCGCCGAAATCGTGCCGCGTTGTGCTGCGGTGAAGGTCTGAGCCAGACTCAGCAGCGGGACCGTGCCAGTGGCATTAGGCAGCGTGATAGTGCGGTCAGCCGTGGGATCCACAACCGCCAGCGTGGTTTCAAAGGGGTCCGCTGTAGAGCCTTCAAATACCAGCGAGCCAGCTGTTCCAATTTCAAGCGGACCAGTGACCGTGCCTCCGGCTAATGCCAAGTAGGTGCTATTAGCTGTTGCTGCAGTCAGCAGGCCAAGGTTTGGGCTGTCAAGCGTGCCAACGGTTACCCAATCTGAATTATCGATGAGACGGATCTTCAACGTGGTGTCATCTAGATCCGCAAACCACATGCAGCCGAAGGTGGTCGTCAGGTCAGCGTTATTGCTGTTGTTGGTGGCGATGGCAGACAGCGCGCCATTCAAATCGGCACGGACTGCCGAGCCTGTGCCATTCGCAATTACATAGTCATGAGTTGCCATGTCTCAATCTGCGTCAGAACAGTATTTAACCCACTCTAAGGCTGTCGTCCATATCCGACCGCCTGCCAGGTGAAACTGCGATTGACATTGCTTCCGCCGCTATCCAGCACGTCCAGATCAAAGCCGGTGCCAGTCACGTTGCTGATGTTGACACGTTCACCTGCGCCAAGGTCTTGGACGGTGATGCCAACACTCGGCAGGTAGGCGTTCGAACCGCCAAGGCTTGCCGTGCCAGTGAAGAACGGGTTAGCGAACGTCACGCTCTTGGTACTCGTGCCACTAGCGACCGCGCTGCTGCTCTGCTCTTGCCGACGCTGGAAGGTGGCGTTATAGCCAAGCTGGTCAATCAAAATGTTCTGGGCAGGATCGCCGCTTTGCAGCTGCACCTTGAACTGAAAGCCGCGCCCGTTGTAAGTGCCGTTTTTGAACTCCTGCCAGTTGCCCCAGGTTGGCGTACCAGCAGGATCATCAGTGGTTGAGCGCAGGAACAGTCGGGCATTCACGGCATCAATCGTGTCGCCGTCCCAGTCGCTCCATGTGTCTACCTCGGCTGTGCGGGAATTAATTAGATCATTCGGGAAGAAACCGCGAGTGACAAAATAGCGGGCAATGTCAAGCGCAAAGGTGTTGCCGAGATCCAGCGTATTAACAAACTCGTATTCACCTTGAGGGACGACATTACCGATATAGTTAAACGATGAGATTTCATCAAAATCGGCAACGTCGTCGATTTTTTCGTCACCATCTAGCACCAAGGCATCAAATTCATCGCTGTAGAAGACATCCGTTTTGTTGCCTTGGAAAGGCGGGGCATCTGCATCCTCGCGTCTTTGTTCGATGATCAAGTTGCCTAGCGCATCGGGCAGGTCAACCAAGATGCTTACTGCATTTTCACTTCTGCGTCCGCCGTCATCTTCAAACTTGACAAGGATTTCGCCTTCAACTAACGGCACTACCGCTTCACTGGAAGAACCGGCAACAGCGTTGATTAGATCGACAGAATCGCTCCAAGTTGCAGTGCCATCGGTCACTGGGCTATGGCGAATGATGACGCGACCGCCAACCTTTACGTCAAGCTCGCTGGCTTGTTCCCACTTAAGACGAGCACTATTGGCATTGATTGGTTCGAGTGTTAGCCCACTTACATCGAATGGCACAGCGGTTTTACCGGCCAGTTGAATTTCAGCGTTTGTGGTATCGCTAGGACGATTAAGGTGGCTGTATGCCTGAATTTGAAGTTTTAGCGTTCCAGCGCGAAGCCCTTTGAGCGTGATCGACTTGTTGGTTGTCGTAACCGCTTGAATGTTGTCGTTATCAATCCGGTACTGAACGCGATATTCATTGGTTCGCAGTCCGTTGTGTTGCCAAGTTAGATCAAACGCTGTTAAGACACTTTGACCTTCTTGGTAAAGAAACTCATTGCCGGTGATACTGCTGACTGGATCGGGTTTGTTGGCAAGGTTGGAAATATCACGTTGCTGCAGATTGGTATCGGATTCAATGGCCGCATAGATCGACTCGTTATACGCCAAGGCAGTAACGCCGTAAATGCCGTCGCCAGATTCGGCAACGTTCAACACGCGGAATTGCTGGGATTGAATATCACTGGTCTGAATGAGCCAAACAGCGTTGGCGTTGGGTGCTTCGCTAAATGCACTGCTAACAGTGATTGCGGTGCCGCTGATGCTACTGATGGTTTTGGTTTCAACCAAGCCGGTGGGCATCATCACCGAAAGTGTTGGGCTGTTCGACAGGCTGACCGACAAATTGGTGTCGCTATCAACCGTGATGACGGTGGTTGTTGCGCTGCTGACGCGACCGCTGCGACGTGTACCACCACGGAGGGGATCGGCAACGTCGATCACCATTCCGGGGCGCAGAATGATCCCGCTATCAATCGATACCGAGAATGTGACCGTTTCAGTCAGGTTTTGCTCGGACAGCAGCGCCCACTTACCAGCACGGTGTGCCTGACCTTGGCTGTAGCAGCCCAGCGCCTTGATGTCCTTGTTAATAATGCCGAATTTGGCCACGGCATCTTGGTCTTCGACGTATTCGTAGGCAACTTCGCCTTGAGTTTCGTATTCCTGGTAGGCGACTGTCGCGGTGGTGTGCCGCGCCTTCTGTGATGTGCCCGAATAATTAAAGATGCCATCTATAACATTGCTCGGACCAAGCAGGTATTGAGAGTCGCTTGGCTTGTCCTGCTGCAGTACCAGAGAACCTGCGCCGTAATACGCAATGCCACGGAACAAGCTAGTCATCTCTTGGATGACGTTATACACTTCGTCTCGGCTATTTAGTAGCAAGTTGCAGCTAAACCGTGGCTCCTGACCGCCCTTGCCGTCGCTGACCAAAGCGTTGCAATACTGGCTGATCGAATAGAAGTCGTACTTATCGAGTGACGACTCAGGGATTGATGCCCCATAGTGGGTATTAATCAGCAGGTCGTATAAACACCAGGCTGGATCGTTGGTCCAGGTTGCAGCCTGAAACGTCCCATCCCACACGCCTGAATAGGTGATCCTGCCAAGATAGGTGGTGGTGTCAACCGTCGCGTTGCTCGGGATCTTGACCTTGATGCCGCGAACCAGATACTTGCGGTTTGGAATGCCGCTGAACTGACGCGAGTCAAAACGCAGAAACGCCAGCGCACTGTTGGGATAACGCAGACGTTCATCAATGATTTCTGTGTAGCTGTACCAGTAGGTATCGTTTTGCTGCCGGGCAGTGCCTGGGTCAGCGCTGACACGCACTAGGCGCACATCGACGGGAAACGCCCCAGTCAGCTCGATCATGTAGTCGCGCTGATAAGCGTTGCTGCTTTTGCCGCTGATCGTGTCAGTGAAAACGTCAGTGAAGCCGCCGCCGTTGTACTGAACCTGCGCCTTGATCTGAACAGAACTAGATGTGATGTCGCCGTTGGTTTGGAACTCCTGCAGAGCAGGAAGCTGAACCGTAATCCTTAAACGGTCAATGTCGGCGTTGGTGATTTGGCGTGTTACTGGGAAAGCGTTGGTGAACTCGGTGTTGATCAGCCTTTCGCGCTGGGTGCCATTTAGACCGGAAATGTAAGGCTGGTCTTGGGTGCCGTTACGCAGGATGACGGTGTAACCCTGAAAGTTATCAGTGCCAGAAGCGGTTTGTATTGGCGTGCCATCTAGGTAGATGCCTTTTAGGCCGTCTTCAATACTTTCAATTTCACCTTCAGAAATCAGGTCAAGGACAGTGGCAAATTGAACTGACTGAAGGCTGTCAGATGCTTCTGATGGTGTGTGACCACCGCCGCCACCACCGCCACCTTTGCCGAAACCGCCACCACCACCACCAGCACCGCGAAGTTCAGTCATTTCAGTTGATCAACGTCAAGGGCGGTGGAAATCACACTGGAACCAGTAAAAACACGCCCATAGGCGATGGGCACTGGCAAGCCCTGCTGACTGGTGTTGACGACCCCGCTAAAGCTAAAGGATTCCAGTCGTGCTGCTTCTTTTCCGCGTTCCAGTGGGCTCATCTCAGGCGTCGGAGAAATAGCTTGGGCAATACCTCCAAGAACAAGTGTTGCGCCAACTCCAGCAACTGCAGTGCCAACAGTGCCAATACCCATAAAACCTCCAAGGTGTACACCGGCAGAAGCGATGCCACCAGTTACAACGGCAAGAGCAATCAGACCCAAGCCAATTCCAATCTGAGCGCCACTACTTCCCGCACCAGCGACTATCGGCGTGATGCTGAAAACTTCCTTTTCGCTCCAGGGCAGCGCCAATGCGCCAGCCGTTTGATCGCTCAGCTTTTCCTTGCCAATCGTCACTCGGTAGCTGACGCCATCGCGCTCGCTATCCAGCAACCACTTCGTCAACCAAGGGAAATTAGCGCACAACGCCTTGAGTGCCTGGGCTGGTGTCTCGGCTTCAAACTCAAAACGGCACTGCCCCAGCTTTTTGCGGAGTGCGCCGTAGACCTTAACGACTTTCATGCCGCAATGCCTTGGCGGTGCTCTTCCAATAGTAACCGCCGTAAATGTCCCTGCTACTTAGCCGCCCTTGAACGTGGTGAAGAATCTGTTGGTCACCCAAATAAATTGCCGCATGATTTGGCAGCGGTGACTCCAACTGCATCAAAACTGCGTCGCCGTATTGCAGCTCTTCTAGCGGGATTTCTCTAAACCCTTCGCTTGCGAAGTTGTCCAGATAAAGGTTTTCGCCACGGAGCCAAAACTTGTCACGCCGGTCATAATCACCCAACTTCAGACCAAGCTCACGTCCGTACCAGTCACGGCACAGGCTGTAGCAATCCACTACGCCAAAGCTGAACTCTCGCCCGACGTAGGGCAGCTCCAACCCTGTTGGTTCGCAGTAGCCCCACTGTTCGGTTTGCGGGTTGACGATGTGCCAGGGCAGCCCGGATTTCTCACACGCCACGCGGTCAGCCTGTGACGGGTTGTGATTGGTGGTGGGATGGCTGTGAATGACGGCGATAATTTCGCCTTTGTCTTCTGTTTCGGCGTAGTCGGCTGGGTCAAGAATGAAGTGCTCGTCTGGCGTTTCAGCAATATTGCGGCAGGGGAAATAACGACGGCGACCTTTGACGACAGCAACTAGCCCGCAGGCTTCTCGCGGAAACTCCGCCCTTGCGTGTTCCAGGATTTGCTGCTGTAGGGTTGGTGTCAGCTTCACCGGATCCGACCAACGCCAGGGAAAGATCCATAAGGCAAGCCAAGCTCTGTGCGAAAAGTGTACTCAGTGTTTGGCGCGGTAAATGTGTAAGTTTGCGCGGTAAATGTTATCGCACGGTAGTAGGTAACACTAAAAGGTCCCTTATCGTTATAGGAAATGTTTAGCGGCTCCGGGGTGCTAAAAAATCTAAGCTCGGTTCTGGGATAGTAAGAAATATAAGTACCCTTATGATTTACCGTAATTTTTCTGGCTAGAGTCGAGTATTTACTGACCATAATATCTCCAATGCTTGGGTTATAGCCGCTTGTGTAGGTATAGCCGTGCAGAATATATTCTTCGAAGCGGCTTCTTCCGCTGTACAGATTAAAATAAGGAGTAAGTGTTCCAGTCCCTACGCTTTCATAAATGCCACCTGGGTAGGCATCCCGACCCATCGTCACGGTGGTGCCGGTAATGGCAGTAATCATTGCGCCTTCAGGCGCTAGATACGTTCCCTTCACAACCATTCCGACCTTTAGCCCTGCAACGCTGTCAAGAATAATTGTGCTGGTGTTAGATGCCTGCAGCGTTCCAGATACCGAAACCTCTGTGGCTGCATCGGCATTGGCGCTCATTGTTACTGTGTTGCCGCTGATGCTCGAAACAGTGGTGCCGGTAGGCACAGCAAAACCGGCAATCGGGTCACCTGTTGAGATATTGAACGCACTGTCCAGCACCAGTTGGTTGCTGCCGTTTGTCACTGTGCCCTCAGAGGTAACCTGCCCAAAACGCAGTTCACAACTGGCAAGTCGCTTACCGCAAACGTCATTTGCCAGCGTGCTTTCACCGCCATCATTTGCGTTGAAATAGCGCGTGCCGGTATAGGCGCATTCAGCGCCGCGATATTGCCACTGGCAAACGTTGGCGATTAACTGCCGCTTGGGCAGCATTACACCAGCCAGATCAAACTTGCTAGCCAGTTCAAAACTTACGGCGTCGCGGTTTTCGCTTGCCTTGCGGTCAACAAACCACACTTCATCGGGAAACTTGGCGTGGGGATCAGCAGCCGCTTCGCCGTCTAGGTACTTTTTAAGGGTGCGAATCCGCTTGACCGTTGCGCCACCAAGGTCATTTCCTGCCGTAGTCGCATTGACCAAGATCAGCAGGGTGGTCATCGTCGAATCCAGGTTGCTGATGGTCAGCGTTGGACGCGGTAACGATCCAGTGTTGGTGTAGTCAAAGCCTTCAGCCTGAACTGGAAGCCTTGTGTAGGTGTTGCCGTTCCAGATGATGTTGCCGGTTACGTCGGCATTTGCGCCGCTATGCCATCTGAAGGTGTCGCTGCCGCCGTGCAACGTGGCATCCAGCGTCATCTCAAACAACTCGATGATCGCGCTTGGTGCAATCTCCGCCAGCTCTTCATAGGAACTAGCGACTGCTGTCCACACCACCGTGTTATCGGTGACGGTGCTGCCAATATCAGTGCCCCAAGCTGGTTCACTAGCGCCTGACGTACCAGCAGTCGTGCAGCGAAAGACTAAGCCGCTCGCTTGGAGCGCAGTGGCGCGAACAATGTCACCGACGACGTAGGCGTTTGCGTCAGTCCAAGCTGCGTATGCCATCAGGGTTCAAATACTTGGCGGAAGGTGGCTTGGATCGTGGCGCGGTTCAAGTATGGGATCGACTTACTCCAGCTCTCGCAGACAAACTTAGAGCTTGATCCTTCGCCGGGTGGCGTGAAATCAAAGCTGGCGTTATCGGCAGCGCGAGCATCCAAGAACGTTTCGATGGTGTCGGAGTCGGTCTCGGATACCTCGAAGGTCAAGTTGTAGACCTTGGGGTTTTGATTGAGCCCGTAGGTCAGGCGCTGTTCGTAGCCGTCGCCGTAGCGGACTGTGCGGACTACAGGAGCACTGCTCTTCTGAACGCCGTAGGTCGGATTAATCGAAGGGAAGGTAGCCATTAGGCGAGCAAGCCTCCAGGACGCTTCTGTTTGATCAATTCTTGCTGGACTGCAAGACCGATTGCTTTGCCAAGCTGATTTGCTTGATCGGCGTTGCCCTCTACGTTACTGCCGCTGGCATCGACGTTCACGGTGACGCTAGCTCCGCCAAAGCTGCCGTTCGGGGCAACGCTGCCAGTGCGGCCAGGGGTAAACAATTCAGGGCCTTTCTCGCCTACCAGATAGCTTTTGCCGCCCATTGCAGTGCCACCAGAGGCCAAGGCGCCAGCGGGAGAAATTCCCGGCAAGATTCCAGGAACATTTAGTGAACCAGCCAAGCCAGGTGCCGTCATTGTTGAGGCAGAGAATTTTGGAGCCCCAGGAAACAAGCTTGAAATAATTTGAAATGCCATCATCCGAATGGCAGCATCAATAATTGACTTGGCCATATCCATGAAGCTTTGCGCCACTGACTTGAAGAATCCCGCCAACGCCTGCTGAGCGGTCATTGTTCCCTCCACCATTCCGGTGATTCCACGGCTAAACGCATCAGCAACGGCGCCAGAAACCGCCTTGACCTGCTCTAAAGGATTAACAAGATCCTCAACTTTCTTCTTCAGTTCTTTAAGGTGCTTTGTTCTTGCATCGTCAGCAGTAAAGATTCCGCCAGCTTCTGAGCCGTCAAAAGTCGCTTCTCCTGTCGTAATTCTCGCTCCAGCCATGATGTCGGCAATTTCTTGCCTGATCTGCTTGATTTGGTTGCTGTACTGGAACTCAGACTGTAACAATGCGAGCATCCGCTCTCGCGGCTCCATTTCTTGAGCGAGAATTCGCTCACGTCTAATCAGCTTTTCTAAATAAGCTTGTTCAACTAAATCTTTCCTGTTTTGGGCTTCTAGCAATTTGGCCTCTAGTTGAAGCTGTCGCTCAGATATGTCTTTGCGTTCTTTTGATTTTTTCGTCTCGTCTGAAATCGTTTGTGAGTTCTTTTGTTGAATGTCTGCCTCTTCAGCCAACAGTCCAAGACGATCCTGAATACGGCGGATGTTGTCGTTCTGCAGGTCAAGATCAGCCTTGGCGCTACGCATTGCAGCACCCGTGACTTTGCGCTGATTCTTCAGGTTTTGAATGCGCTGTTGTGCTTGAGCTTGAGCCAAAACACTCGCGCTTAAGGCTGCTTCAAGAGCCTCTCGACTTCCAGATTTAATGGTTTCATTAAGCTCCTTTTGCTTGTTATTGGCTTCAATGATTTTGCTGACAAAGAAGGCAACGCCCGCCGCCACAGCAACCCAAGGAAGCGCAAGCAATGCAGCCTTTAATGCACCGACCGCAATAGTGCTGGCAGTGATTACTAGATTGGTCTGAGTGATTGCGGCGCCTGCCACCGTATAACCAACAGTGACTGTATTTGTGACGCCAGCAAGCCCAGCCAAAGCCGTGCCTAAGCGCTGAATCAATGAAACGGCAATCGCCCCATTCAGAGTCTTAACCGCAAGCGCAAGCAGCCCGACCGCCACTGCCGCCGTGCGAACAGGCGAGGGTAGTTGACCAATAATTTTGACCAAATCAGTCAGCAATTTGACTATTGGAGTCACCGCTGGCAGCAGAGTCTGGCCAAAGGCCGTCGATAGCTCATCAACAGCGTTCTGTAAATCTTTGAATTTTTGAACGTCAGACTGTTGAACTAATTTTGCAATCTTTCCGGCGCCTTCCTTTTCAACTTTCTTCAAAGCCGAAATTAGGATGTCCGAGGTCAGCTTGCCGTCTGATGCAAATTTCTTGAGCTGCCCAACGCTCTTGCCTGTCTCTTCAGCCACAGCCTGCAACAAGCCCGGCACTTGCTCAGCAATGCTTCTAAATTCATCACCCTGCAAACTCCCAGAGCCCAACGCTTGAGCCAACTGAGTGAACGCAGCCGATGCGCCCTCGGCGCTAACACCAGACAGCCTGGCAATAACGTTAAAGCCTTTGTAGGTCGAAGAAATCTCTTCAAGGCTGATCCCTAGCGGTCTCAAGCGTGCATAAATATCAGCAACACCCGCCGTGGCCTCACGAGTGCTCAGGCCAAATGTCTTGGCCGCCTGGCCCGCTAACCGCTGTGCCTGTTCAAATTCGCCGTATTCAGTCGTTAAAAGCTTGAGGCGAGTATTGAGATCATTAATTGAAGCTGCAGCCTGAACAGACCTACGACCGAACTCAACTAAAGCAAGGCCGGCAGCAGCCTTGGCAAGGCCCTGAATTGCGCCCTGAGCCTGTTTTGAAGCCGTATTGATCTGACGCAGCTGGCTGACCGCGTTTGCGCTTCTTACCTGTACGTCAACAACGGCAACAGCCACGGCCCGACCTAATCCTTTGATTCAGTCTACCGACGTTTTATCGACTCCTTACCCGCGCCTTTGCCATCTCTGCTTTTTCGCGCTCGTTCTTGACTTCGTAATAAGCCGCGAACATCACAAACTCAGCCTCCGTCAGGTTGCCGCGTAACTCGCTGACGGTTTTGCCAAGTTCAGTTGCTAGGAAGAACTCAAAGAAAAGCCAAGAGTCTTCCCTCAGCCGTTTTTTGCTTCCTCAAGCGACTCAGCATCGCCTAGGCCGAACAGGAACAGCTCAAGCTCATTCAAAACCGACTCAGGCAACATGCGCTGAAGCTTGGCCGTATCTGCAGCCGCAAAAGGCTTGGAGCCATCTTCCAGCTCAGCCATTTGACACAGCATCTGAGTGCTGATGTCCAGCGCATCATCAGTGCCAGCCAGTGACTGAGCCTTTTTACGGTCAGCGCGGGTGATCGGCTTGAAATACAGATCCCAGGATTTGCCGCTGGGATGCTTCAAAACAAACTTGCGACGCTGGTTTAGGTCAAATGCCTCAACCAATTCATCGACAAGACGTTTAGCCACGGGCACCTAAAGGGGTGAGTAAATCACCCCAAATATACCCCTTATCACTCAAGGTTGCCGGTGATGGCACCGCTGGTGATGAAGTTGCAGCTAACAACGACGAGTTCGCCAACAGTGGAGCTGATTTCCATGTCGGTGATGATGCCGGCAAAGCTGATCGAATCAGAGCCCGAAGTGGAGCCGGTGGTGAACAACTCAAAGGTGGCGTCTGCCGGATCAGCAGCAGTCAGCACATCCTCCAGGAAACCAGCTTGGCCAGTTGCGTCGGGGTCATAGACCAGCTCAACGGTGCCAGAACCGGAGATCAGACTGCCAACAAAGGAGCGGAAGGTGTCGCCATGATCGGTGACATCCAAGGTTTCCTTGGTGGTGGTCAGGCTCCAGCTGCGGGTGCCAACGATGGTGGCGTTAGTGCTGCCAGCTGCGTCGAACTGAACAGAACCTTGTTCGCCTCGGATGATTGCCATGGGTCAGAGTCCCTCGATGGATTCAAAGGTCACACGGACCTGGGTTTGGAAATAGCCCTCGGGAGCTGGTGAAGCCAGAGCCTCTGGACCTGTTGGAGCGTCGAAGAAAACCCCCGACACGTTGACCCTATTGTAGAGATCGCGGATTCTTTTCCCGATGGTGTAGTTAGCACCAGGACCAACACCGGGAGCCGTGAAGATATTGAAAACGACTAAGCCGAAGATCCGGTTCTGCGAGTCGCTGGTCCCGCCCTGGCTGAGGTACTCGTTAGCGCCGAAGGTCGTCAAGCATTGGACCCAGCTGGACGCCGGGGTCGGCTCGTACGCCATGTTGTGAAACACCACCGGGATTGCAGGGCTTTCCGCTAGCTCGGCTGCTAATCGCGCTTCAATCGTGGCGCGAACCGTGTTGAGGTTAATTGCTGCCATCAGTCTTCAGCGATGATGTTGCGCCATTCTTTAAGGACATAAGCCTCAAGCTCCTTACCGATCAGATCGGGGAAACCTGGTTCAGTGCCCTGCCTGGTGCGGTACTTACCACCCCACGATGGCGGGAGGTTGGTGCCGTAGCAAACTGCCTCGGCGTACTCGACGTTATTAAAGACAACGCCCTGGTAAGGGTTATCGGTATTGACCTGCCAGCCCTGGATCAATCGCCCGGTATCAACAGGCGTTCCGACGGGAGGCTGACGGAGCTTTAGCTCTGCCTGCCATTGCAGCGTCGTGCGCTTGACTAGCTTTTTAACCTGATCGTCCATCAGGTCCGGGATCTGATCTAGGCGGATCTGGCGTGGCATCGTTAAGCCCTCAGGATCAGTTCGTAGACAATCGCCGTGTTCGCCTGCTCTGTAATGTTCACCTGAATGATCTGATGAACAACGCTGCTGATAACGACCCGATCCTTGGTCTCAGGCGCGGTGGTAACAGCAGCAGCCGCGATCAACAAGCGCTTGTCGCCTGCTTGGATCAGCTCGTTGACCTCTCTCAGGCTGACGTCAGACAGGACGCCTTTAACCGTAGAGTCTGACTCGCTTTCAGTGATTGTGCCTGTCGTCGTGTTATAGCTGCCGCCCGTCACGATCCGAACAGTCACATCGCCGCCAAACTTGCTGACGACCTTGCTGGCAACTTTGCGTAGCGAGCTAGAAAGTGCCATCAGATGCGATAAGCGATACATGCCCCATTCTGGAGCGTAATGCTCGTGATGTACCCCGCGATATGAGCACCCTGGTCAACGCTGACACCACTGAAGCTGTCGTCAATGATGTTTGTGCTGACGATCGAGTCGATCGTGCTGTTTTCGTAAAAGTCAATGTGGATAAAAGTGCCAGTATGCGTTTCCGTGTCATTGATGACTTCCGCGCCGATCGCGTAGTCAATGCCGGAGATCGCTGAGCCTGCTTTTGCCATGTCAAATCTTGTAAGCGATTACAGCGCCGCCGCTGTTAAGCGTAAAAGCAGTAAAAACTCCCTGGATCACAAACCCAGCAGGTAGCGACTCACCCACAAGGCTGTTGCCGGTCCAGTTTTCTGCAGTAATCGCGCTAAAGCTGGTGTTGTTCTTCAGGATCGAGATCTTGTTCCAGCGCCCCGTTCGCGCAGTCGTGTTGCTGACAAAATCAGCGCCAATACTGTAGCTCGGATCAATCTGAACGCTTTTGTGCATGATCAGAGCCTGTAGGCGACGACAGTGCCGCTGTTCAGTTTATCCGCATTAGTTAGCGAGACTAAGCAGCCCAGGGCAGACCCGACTGCTTACTGGGCGCACGTTGCTCGTCAAGTTGCGCCTGCAGGGCACCCTCAATCTCGACCACCTTCTCAACGCCGAACTTCTCTTTCACCCAACCGATCACAACCTCGGGGGTCAGATCAGCGAAGGGGATCATGTTGCCTTCGGGGCGCTCCAGGGCGAGTGAGCCATAGGCGCCAGCCGAATAGGTGTCGTCTTTGGCGTCCACGGTGTAGTGAACAGTGAAGACATAGCCGTCAGCGGTTTCCCGCTCCATTTGGGCGATGTTCCAAGTGAAGGTGGTTGCCATGGATCGAGTAGCAGTGGCTTAAGGATAAGAGTGGTGCAACCTGTTAAGTAGGCCGGTTGCCCGCCTAGTAGTGAAGGTGACTACGAGTCAGCAAGGCGTTTCATGCCTTCCGCATTGTTCTGGTAAAGATCGTCCAGGGCTTTTTGAGCCATGAACTCGCGTGTCACGGTCAGGGCGTCTTTGTCTTTGTTGCTTTCGATTGCTGCGAGCAGCTCAAGCTTGTAATCTTTCTGGGTCATTTTAGTGAGTAGGACTAGTTGCCTTCGAGAGCGTTCACTTTGGCTTCCAACACCTCGATGCGCTCCATTGCTTCCTGCAGTGCAACCAGTGCCTTTTTAGTCAGGATGGAGTATTTAACAGCCTTGGTAGTGGTGCCAAGATCGTTGCCGTCTTCGTCAAGGTCAGGAGTTTCGTAAACAAGGCCAGGCGAAACAAGTTCAAGCTCTTGGGCAATGACGCCAAGCTGAGTGAAAGTTTCGTGCCCAGTTTCTTCTTTGAAGTTGTACTTACGGAATCGAACTGCTTTAAAGTCGTCCCACTGAGATTCAGCGTCAACGATGTTCTCCTTCAGTTTGATGTCGGAGATAGCGCCGTAGGAGTCGTTAGCGTTAGTAACGTCGCCGTTTGAATTAACATTAAAGGAAAGACTTGTAAAACTATTGAAAACCCCGCTGTTGTAAATCTGGATTGCCCCCGTCTTGCCGCCTGCTGATGCGTTGACCAACCGAAAGGCGTTACTAGAGGTAAAGTTATGCGTAAGTTGACCATCCTGAGCTATACGCAATCGCTCCGTCGGGCTGCTCGCTCCGTCGGCAGTGGTAGAAAAGACAAGCCTGCCCGGCATGTCGTTAGCGCCGGGGGTGCCGTCTACTGCAGCTTGAATAGAGGCAGCATCAATAAGGTTGGTTCCATCTGCAGCTTGGAAACTAACAATGCCGATCTGATCGCCAGAAGAAACAACTGTGTTCCCACCAACAGCAGCACCTCTTGTTTTGCCTAAATTAAAAGTGCTTCCTATTGAATCGTTTGCGCTACGAACGATAGAGGCGGATGAAGTAGCGGCGGTAACGCCTTCAATTTGAAACAGCGGCGTGGCTGTATTCCCATCAAAATTGCTACGCGCACTAGACGTGCCAACTAACAACCTGCCGGAGCTGTCGATGCGGGCGCGTTCGGAGCCAGCGGTTGTAGTTTGATTTGGTGCAGTTCTAAATACAATTTCAGTTGCAGCATT
>Ga0208019_1000528_pt1 | contig 20656 bp, 32 predicted proteins | sample CB_VirMetaG_5_FD_184540 | JGI IMG/M metagenome (GOLD analysis project Ga0208019, IMG submission 184540) | Freshwater to marine saline gradient viral communities from Chesapeake Bay - CB_1508_1D Viral MetaG (SPAdes) (version 4) | ecosystem: Environmental > Aquatic > Marine > Coastal | place: USA...
ACGATTATAGGGGCATTGTAGGGCGTTACAGAGCGTTTTAATGAAGGGGTACTTAAACTTTATGAGAAGTATAAAAACAATTCTAAGTGAGATGAAGCAGGCGGTAGAGGACAAGTCTATCGTCAGTCCGGTGCAATGGTTAGATTGGGGGTTAGAATTAAACATCTTGTGGCAGGATTTGAAGTCGGAGATGACAAAGCACGAGATGGCGTATAAGGCTGAGGTGGTTGGATTGATTGAGGATGGCAAAAAGATATCTGAGAGTAAGTTAATAGTGGAGAGTAAGAGTGAGAATTACAAAATTTATTCATATCTCAAAGGGCGTGATAAGCTAATCGAGGAGTTTATCAGACTCGCGAAGAAGCGCGCGGAGAGGGAAAGTGATTATAGTTAATATGTCAGAAGAAAAAAAGGTTGAAGAACCAAAAGAAGCAAAGTTAGATGAAGTAAAATTACAACAAGAGACAGCGGAACGGATTGCTAAGTGTACGGAAGAATTAAATGCGTTGTTGGAAAAGCATAATTGTACAATGACAGCAGAGATGGTTGTTTCTCCAAGGGGGAATAGTCCAGTGGTGAGAGTTGTGAGTAAATAGTCTATCTAGATCCGTTTCTTTTGTGGGCGGATCTGGCTAGAAGTCCTGATATTTTACTTAGTTATATTCTGTGGGTTATGCTCACATCAGGGATATAAAGGGAGGGAATATCGGGGTTCTCTTTACCCATCGGAGTTTTTATCATTTTCTCCGGTGGTTAAAAAGAATTAACGCTCCTCTCAGGGAATGGTGGTTAAAATCCTTCGTTACCATTCTCTTAGAGGGGTAGTTAGTAGGGCTTCGGCTCTCTCACGGTAGGATTGCCAATATTCTAGTTAGTAGAAACGGCGGGTTCATCCTGAACGTTCTAGATAGGAAAAACCGTAGCTAACTATCCCCATTAAGTAATTTAATAATCAAAACAAATGTAATATGCATGCAGGAATAAGTGAATTATATAAATATCAAATGACATATTGTTCTTTCTTGGTTCTATACAATGAATGTAAGTGGTGGCAATTTGCTAGAAAGAAAACTATAAGAGAACAATTAGATTGGATATATCCGTTAATGGTGAGCGAGAGCAAGGCTTTGGGGAGGTAGATTATTTAATGTGGTGGGTGGCCGTGAATAGGTAACGAAGTGGCTGGAGTAACGAACCAGAACGAGTAGGATAGACCGTCTATCTGAAATTGTAGGGTGCAAATCCCTGCCCCATCACATTAAGTAATTTAATAATATGACAAAAGAACATAAAGACAAGATACACGATTATTTTGGATTGACCTATTCATCCTATTTAGTGCTACAAAGAAGTATACTTCAATCAATGCCAAACGACTGGCAGGAGGAATTTGTAAGACTCCTAAGCGAATTAGAGGAATCGACTAAGAATTTGAAGGAGCTTCCAAGTGGGTATTGGGTGAGGGCTCGAGATAAAGACAATAAATTCGCAATTGACCCCTATTGTGATTATGATAGTGGTAGAAGAAGGGTATTTTGAATATGACAAAAGAATTTAAAGAGTTAGATAAAATGGTTCATGTAATTTACAATGCCATTGATGAGCATAATGCAGGGGAGATATTAAAACAATTCATCAAAGAAAACTTCATCCCTAAAAGTGAGCTAATGGAGATAAAGGAAGAGCTAAGGTGTGAGCTAATTGATTTACTCCACGAACATATTATTGAAGATAATTAAAAACATAAATAGTTAAATATATGAAGTTCAAACTGGCTGACTACAAGGGAAAGCATTTCGTGATTGTTGACGAACTTGGTGAGCTGGATTTTCTTGCGGGTGAGATTGACAAAGAGCAAGCCCTGGACAAAGATTTTATTAAAGCTCACAGAGCATCTTGCGACCACTACGGAATCCCTTGTTATGTTGGTAATGATGATGACATGAAAGAGGCTTATAAATAATATGCTCTCAATAAATAATATAAATATATGAAGAATTACGATAAGGGGCGCAACGAAGATTATTATGTCGTTGAGCTTACGGCAGAGGAATGCGTGGGGATAGTAAATCTACTTGAAAAGGCAAGGGAAGACTGCGGTATTATTTCCGCTATGAAGAAAATAGATGAGCTTTCCAATAAGTTTCGCAGCCCAGATAGATACGCTCGCTAACAATAAAATATGCTCTCACTAATTATTTTAAACTTATATGGACTACAAGCTACATGCAATGCAATCTTATGTCCGCTCTATTATGAGACGATTGAAGCGGAGGTTAGCTGCTACACTAATCAAGTGGCTGAGACCGATGAAAGTCCAGACATCACAGCGAGCGGAGAAAGGGTTTATGTGGGAGGGTTGGCTCAAAACGGACTTAGCTTTGGCACACTGGTTGTCATCAATGGAAAGGTATATCAGGTAAATGACCGCATGAACGCTAAGTATGGCGGAAATCATTTTGATATTTTTATGTGGGATTATGACTTTTGTATAAAATGGGGAAGACAAAAACTAAAAGTAAAAATAATAAAATAGGTTTTTTCTATCTTATAGGGGTGGATAGTATAGGGTGAGCTAAGCCAGTAGGTGTGACTCCTAATTTCTTAGTGTCAGTAGTAATAGTGGCAAATTACCTAAAGAATTAGCACAGCAAGTGAAAATCTTGCCTTCCACCCCTATTAAATGGAAAGAAGTGAGTAATATAGCTAAATCCCTGAAATTAAAACAGCAAAATAAATATGAAATACTTATCACTCTTTTCGGGCATTGGCGGCTTTGAAAAGGGAATACAACAAGCGTATGAAGTTATTGGGGATATTAATGTTCAGAAGGTCGGAGGAGGGGAAGAGACTTCGCAGGGAGAACTACAAGAAGATGGGAAAGGACTACACTCCATTTCAAGCGAAGCAACCATATCTTCTGAAGACAGGGATAATGAACACTCTAACGGGAGCATTAACCAAGGACAACCTCGTTGTATTGGGTTTTCCGAAATCGACAAATACGCAACACAAATCTATGAAAAACACTTCCCAACCCACAAAAACTATGGAGACATTACAAAAATCAATGCAGAAGAACTACCAGACTTTGACCTCTTGGTCGGAGGAGTGCCTTGCCAAAGTTGGTCAATCGCAGGAAAAAGGGGAGGGTTTGAAGATGAGCGAGGGAATATGTGGTTTGAATGTTTTAAAATACTTAGAGCAAAACAGCCTAAATACTTCCTCTTTGAAAATGTTAAGGGATTACTCTCCCACAACGGAGGTAAAAGCATGGAAAGAATATGTGAAGAGCTTTGCGAGTGTGGTTATGCAATCGACTTTGAAGTTTTAAATTCTAAGAACTTTGGGGTACCACAGAACAGGGAGAGAGTATTTATTATTGGCATTAGGTTGGATTTGCTTGACAAGTGTCAAGTCTTTTGATACAATGGAATTATAATAATTAACATAATTCTATGAAAAACGAACTTTATCAAGAGATGTATAAGCATTATCAACTGGGTTATTCATTGTCGGAAGTGGGAAAGATGTATGGAATGACAAGACAGTCGGTATATTCTGGTTTTAAGTGCAGGGGATATAAGTTAAGAGTTAAAAAGAAGCTCCCATTTCAGATGTTTAATGGCAACAAGTATACCCTTAGGAATAATGGCTATTTGGCCAGAACGGATGGCAAAAGAACGCTAATGCACAGAGATGTGTGGAGGCATTACAACGGAAACCTTCCGGCAGGGCATGACATACACCACACAAACCACGATAAAACTGACAACAGAATTGAGAACTTAGAATTATACACAAAATCAGCTCACGCAAAGAAGTTTGCTACGGGCAACAACCAATATGGCAAAAGCAATAGATAAACTTAAAAAAAGACTATTATGCAATCCGAAAATAAAAATGATAGCATTCAACTTTCCACAAGGTATCAACAATACGTGTTCGCTAAGCAACATCTTAGAGGAACAAGTAGACCAGAAGTATTTCCTTTCGGACAAGATGACAGAGTATCTGACAAAGAGAGCGACACAAACAAAGGACGGACACAAGCCGAAGTTAGTCATACACTTAGAGGGTCAAATGTAAAAGCAGACCAAACTTTTATAAACGTAGTTGGCACTTTAGACGAAGGCACCTGGGCAAAAAGAAATGAAAGCACAAGACGAGTTTATGGAACTAATGGATTAGCACCTACAATACCAACTGGAACTGGTGGCGGTGTAATGCCAAAGGTATCTATCCCAGTCCTAACACCCGACAGACCAAAGAAAAGACAAAATGGCAGAAGAATGAAAGAAGACGGAGAGCCAAGTTTCACGCTGACTGCACAAGATAAGCATGGGGTATATGATGGAGCAAAGATTAGACGACTAACTCCAACAGAATGTGAACGTTTACAGGGATTTCCTGATGGTTGGACAGAGGGGGTGTCAGACACTCAACGCTATAAACAGTTAGGAAACGCAGTTACAGTAAATGTTATTAAAGACATAATGCTTAAAATAATAAAATAAAGGTATGGAAAAAAATTATCCAGAAAAAATTACGATCATTTTTAATTCTAAGGAGGGAGAGAAGATTGTTGAATTTCAACGACCAGAAAAGGTTAAAGATTTATTAGACTCTGAGCCAATATTTGACAGCCTGTTTAATGGGACAGTTCTTAACAGAACACTAGAAGGCTTGTTGCAGTCTTGTGGCTTGGGTTTTCGTAGCTTATCCTTGCACTCAGACGGGCGTTGGATTGCAAAAGCAGGCCATGGAGTGTTGCCAACGAAGAAGCTGTTTTCAGCCAAAACCCCCGAAGAAGCACTGGTTAAGTTGTTGATTGCCATTGAAGAAAAATAATAAAATAAATATGAGGGATATTAAATTTAGAGCGTGGGATAAAGCAACAAACGAGATGTTGTTTGAATGGGATACTCAGGGGTGGGGGCATGATTTGTTAAATCCTTTTGAGGGTGCAAATTTTACAAGAATGGAGATTATGCAACACGTAGGGCTAAAAGATAAAAATGGAAAAGAAATTTATGAGGGGGATATAGTGAGCTTCAAGTCCCGTTTTGAGGGTGATGAGTATAGCAGGTGGGGGGAGGTCGTGTTTGGTAAGGCAACCTATGATTCGGGTGTTTATAGTACTCAGGGATACTATATTACTAGGATTAAAAGCAATCAGGAGTACTACGACGATGACGAGGATGGCAGTTCTGGCTGGTTGTTTGAATGTGAGGTAATAGGCAATATCTATGAAAACCCAGAGCTATTAAAATAACAAAATAAATATATGTTTGATTGGATTTTAACAAAAAAGAAGATAGACATAGAAGATGCCAAGATGGATTTAGAGATAGAGAAGACAAGATTTGTTGTTAAGCAGGCAAAAAACAAAAAGCTACGCAAAGACCTTGAAAAGTGGGTTGATGAAAAAGAGGCATGGCATAAGGCAGATAAGGGCAACTATGGTTATAGACACCGAAGTATATGGGGAACTAGCGTTGATGAAATAAAGATGCGTCACGGTTTAAAATGATAAAATAGTATGGGAGAGATAAAAACAAAAAAGTGTAGGTTTTGCGGAAAAGAGTTTACTCCGTATATGAGGAATGGAATGGCTATTAGCAAGTTTTGCATTGATTGTAGAACCAAGCAGGAGTACGAAAAGGCAAAGATAAAAAAGCCCTCTAAGGTTGAGATTCAGTCAGAAAAGAAAAAGCTAGATACAAAGTTATGTAGAGTGTTTTCAAAGTTTATAAGAAAATCTGCGTCAGATAAAGACGGATATGTAAGTTGTTATAGTTGTGGGGCAAGACATCACTGGAAAGAAGTTGATGCTGGACATTACATATCAAGGGCTAAGTTGGCAACAAAGTTTGATGAGAGGAATGTAAAACCACAATGCCGGAAGTGTAATAGGTTTTTAGATGGGGCATCACCACAGTTCGCAGTGCATTTAATGAAGGAGTATGGAGATGATATAATCAAGGGACTGGTAGAAGAAAGCGGAGAGCTAACATTTAATTCTGAACAATGGTATAGGGACCAAATAAAATATTACGAAGATAAACTAAAAGAATATGATTGAATTAGCTTATATAGGATTTATTGTTTGGGTGGTTTATTATTCAATCTTTAAAATATGAACAAAGAGGATAAAATTTTAATGTGGACTATGTTATTCTGTGGTGGGATCTACGGAGTTATGGTTTTTATGCTAATAAGGTTTATAATCAAGAATTTATGAAACAGGAAAGATGGGAAGGGGTTAACATGTCCCTAGAATTTATAATGAGAAAGATTGAGCAAACTCACGAAGAATTGATGTGGGAGGTGGTTGATCATTATGGAGATCCGGATGAATTAGAGGATAGAATCAGAGACAGTAAATGGCTAGATTATCTATACCGATTAGCAGACAAAAAAGTGCGAGAACTTTTTGACGTAGAAACGTTTCTTGTGGAAAAAAATACATAGTGTAAAATTACCCTTTATTTTGCTATTGCTTTTTTCTTAAAAGTATGCTATAATGACAGGGAGAAATAAAAACAAAAATAAGGAGGTATGTTTATAAGAAATTTTAAATTACCTGTAGAAACTCTGGCTGTATATGTCAGGGGGTTTTTTAATTGCTGGCGAAAGAAAAAGAGATCAAGTTAGATATTTATACCCACGACGAACAATTACGCCATATCTGGCTCTGGCTGGCTTCCGGCGTTTATTTGGGAGTACTCAACGCTCTTTAACTTCATTCGCCTGCAGTTAAAAGAATATGAAGTGTTATCTATGCAACCACAAGATTACTCAAGAGGAGTTAGAGGAGCTGATCAACGAAGATGATGCAATAGTTTATTTGGGGGAGGTTTGTAAAAAGTGTTTAAAAGAAATAAAAGAAAATTAGTATGGAAAAAAGAGAAAAATTCGTACCATTTACAAGTGAAGAAATGGTAGCACGTCAGTTAAATGATGAGAGAATGAACATTTTAGGGTTGTTAACTAAGTGTGAGATTCAAGCTATGGGGTTTGCTGAAGAGATTACAAAGACTTCAGCATTAGAAAAGTCAGAAGAAAACGATAAAAAGTTAGAAGAGTTGAAAGATGAATTGGAAAAGACACAAAACCGCATTATAGCTTTTAAAGAGACTTACAAGAACATCTGTGCGTTAGAAAAAGATGCCAAAAAAATCTATCAATAAAAAGAAGATAAGATACTATTCAGGTGGTAGTAGAATTAGAATTGTAAAATATGGAGCTAAATCCAAAAAGAGTCGCGTTTAAAGAATATTACTGTAACCCAGAGAGTGATACTTTTGGTAATGCTTATCAAAGTGCAAAGAAGGCTGGTTTTAGTGAAGAATACGCAAAAAACATCATGAATCAGGGTCAAGAGTGGGTATCAGAAATTATCAGGGACATGCAGATAATAAATAAGGCTGAAAAAAACCTTGATGTATTACTAGAAAGTGAAGACGAAAGAATCAAATCAGACATGACCAAATTCACACTAAGCAGACTAAACAAAAGAAAGTATAGCGATAGAACGGAGCACACTGGTAAAGACGGAGGAGATATAAAAGTAATGCTAACTAACTATGGAGATAAAGATACCGTATCAATTTGAGCCTAGAGAGTATCAACTCCCTTTACTAAGAGCAATGGATAGCGGATACAACAGGGCTGTATGTACATGGCATAGACGAGCAGGAAAAGATCTTACACTGTTAAACCTAATGGCTAAGAAGATGTTAGAGAGAGTGGGACAATATTTTTACTTAACTCCAACGTACGCCCAAGGGAAGAAGATTATCTGGAATGGAATGTCAAAAGAGGGTTTCAAGTTCTTAGATCACATTCCACAGGAGATAAGACGCAGAACAGATAGTAGTGATATGTTAATTGAGTTAAAGAATGGCTCAATTTTTCAGATTATTGGGACTGACAACTACGACAGTATCATGGGAACGAATCCAGTAGGTTGTGTGTTTAGTGAGTATAGCTTGCAGAATCCGTTGGCATGGGAGTATATCAAACCTATCTTAGAGGAGAATGGAGGTTGGGCAGTGTTTAACTTTACACCTCGTGGAGAGAATCATGCTTACGATATGATGGAGATGGCTAAGAGTAATCCGGAGTGGTTCAGTCAGATTCTAACAATTGATGACACAGGGGTTATTAGTAGAGAACAGTTTAACAAGTTGTTGGCTGAGGGAATGGATGATGATTTGGCCGCGCAAGAGTTTTATTGTTCGTTTGCTGCATCATTAAAGGGTGCGTACTACGCTAATCAGATGAAGAAAGCTACTCAGGAGGGGCGTATTACAGAGTTTGCTTATGAATCAACGTTACCGGTGTTTACATTCTGGGATCTAGGAATGGGAGATTCAACAGCTATATGGTTTATGCAAAGGGTTGGAGAAGAGTATAGGTTCTTTGATTATTACGAGAACAATGGAGAGCCATTACAACATTATATACAAGTGTTACAGAACAAAGGGTACATTTACGATAGTCATTATGCACCACACGACATTGAGGTTAGGGAGTTAGGAACTGGTGTTACCCGGTGGGAGACAGCACAGAAGTTAGGGATTACATTTAAGATCGTGCCAAGAACACCTAGTTTAGATGATGGTATTCAGAGTGTGCGTAGTATATTCCATCGGTGTTGGTTTCATGAGACGGGATGTAGACAGGGGCTTAACGCATTAAAGTCATATACAAAGAAGTGGAATGACAAGATGCAAGTGTATAGTTCAACGCCTGAGCATAACTGGGCTAGTCATGGAGCTGATGCGTTTCGTATGTTCGCACAGATACAGCCAAGACTAAGCGTATATACAGAGAGAGATGCTACACAGAGGCTGGAGTATTTCCAAGAGACAACAAAGAAGACTAAAAATAGATTTATATAAAATATGGAGAAGAGTATTTACAGTATTATTAACGAGTATGCGACTGATTTTGAGAATAATGACGTGGAGATTGTGCCAGGTTATGAGTTCAATCAGTTAAATACAGTGCAGAGAATCAATCGGTATTACGCTGGTATATTTGATACTGGTGGGGAAGATGAGTTTGGAAAGAAGTATTTTTATAACTTCATTAAACCACGAGTAAAGAATGCACAGAAGAACATTGATATTGATACAAAGAACATTCAATTGATAGCAATGAAGCCGGAGGATTACAGTAAGGTATGGTTATTACGGAGAGAGTTAGACATCTTTATTCGTGATAGCAAGTTGGGTAAGACGTTGAATGAGTTAACAGCTATGTTACCTAAGTATGGGTCAGTAGTGGTGAAACGCATTGGTGGGGATAGAGTGTTTGATATTGTGGACATTCGGAACTTTAAGAATGATCCGACTGCTCACTCATTAAAGAACAGTTGGCGAATGGAAGAACACTATTACACGCCTAGTGAGTTAAGAGATAAGAAGGGTTGGGATCAAGAGGCTATTGATGATGCTATCGAGAACTTCTCAACATATCGTAAAGAGAACTACGTTACACAGAAGGCTCATAAAGACGAGAAGATGGGTAATGCAAAGTTTATCCGGGTGGTAGAGTTTAGTGCAGAGATGCCAGAGAGTTACTTAACGGACAAGGATGAAGACAAAGATATTGTTCCGCAGATGTGGGTGGTAGTAATGCCAGAGGCTAGTAAGGGTGAGATGAAGGGTGAGGGAGTAGTATTGTTCAGTGAGAGATTGAGTAATGAGGAGTATAGAGAGAAGTTGTATAAGGAGTTGCATTATGACAAAGAGCGTGGACGTTGGTTAGGATATGGAGTTGTGGAAGATTTGTTTGAGATGCAAGCGTTAAAGAACTCACAGATTAACTTTGAGATTAAGGCTATGGAGTTGGCTAACTTGATCTTATTGGCTACTAACGACAAGAACTTCGCAAAGAATGTGCTAACAGATTTAAGCAGTGGAGATGTTGTTCAGGTGGAGGGAGCGTTAACACGAATCCCTACGGATGTAAGAGCAATGAATGTCAATCAAGCAGTGGCTAGTCAGATAAGTGATTTGGCTAATGAATTGGCTAATAGCTATGAGGCAACTACTGGTGAGACAATGCCATCAGGAACACCATTTAGACTTGGGTTGTTATTAAATCGTAATGCTAACAAGTTATTTGATTTCATCCGGCAGAACTATGGATTGTTTATTGAAGAGATTGTTAGTGATTGGGTGTTACCGGACTTAATGAAACGATTGACCAAAGAGCATTTATTACAGATTACAGACAAGGATGAGTTTAAATATTTGGCTAAAGAGGTGGCAAAGAAACAAGCATGGGATTACATTAAGGAGGCAGTAATGGAGACAGGAGAGTTTCCTAGTGCTGATGAGGCTAGACAGTTGGAAGAGTTATTGATGGCTCGTGCTGTTGAGACAAATGGTTTAGCGGTAAACGTGCCTAAGGATTTCTACAAGGATGTACAAGTTAAGGTTGTGGTAACTGATGAGGGATTAGATAAGGCAGAGAGATTGACTACATTGACTACTATTTTACAGATATTGGGTGCAAGTCCTGAATTGATCGGAAGTCCAGTGTTAGCAGAGATTCTTGATTTAAGTGGGTTAAGTGAGGTGGATGTGGCTAAGATGCAAGAACAGCCAGTACAGACCCCTTCAGGAGCGTCTCAGCCAGGAGCACAGAGTGCGCAGCAGTTACAGCCAAAACCAAAGACAGAGGCACAGATAATTAACGAGGGATAATATGGACAACAAGAAGTTAGAACAATTAGCTCGGAGTGATTATTTCGATATGATGAAAGAGTTGATTGAGGAAGAGATTGGAAAGATGAGAGAGGCAGGGTTTGAGAGTGTTGTGGTGGAAGAGGTTGCATTGGAGGCGTTGAGTAGGGAGAAGGCGGTGAGAGTGTTAAGGGGTATTATTAGTTTGATAGAACGTTTTGTTGATGAGCCAAAGGAGGGGGCAAAGCGTTCGTTTAGATAGATTTAGATAGATTAAATAAATTGAGAACAAACTCATAAAAAGTAATTAAGGAAAAAACCTTACAAATTATATGACAGAAGAAAATCAGGAGAATGTAACTCCTAATGAAACAAATGCAGCAGACAAAACTGTAGAAAATGATGTGAACTTTTCGGAAGAAGAGTTAGAGTTTATGGACGAGGAGACTTCTAAAAAGCTTAAAACCGCCATTGAACAAAAGAAACATTGGCGAGACAAGTTTGAGAAACAAGCGCAAGAGTTAGAAAAGTTGCGTACAACTCAACCTGTAAAGGAAGAGAAAAAAGAAGTTACTACGCCCGCTGGTGAGCCAGACAAGTTTACGTTGTTAGAGTTAAAGGTTGAGCATCCAGATTTAAAAATGGACTTAATCAAAAAGGCTGTAGCATACGCTAAGGTTGAGGGAAGTTCGCCAGAAGAAGTTATTAAATCATCATATTTTAAGGCTATGGTGAGTGAGGAGGCGCGAAAAGATAGAGTTGAGGGGGCTACAACTGAATCATCAAGTAGATCTGGATCAGGCTCAATTAGTTTTGAGAAGATTGCAGCTGATGAGACGGGAGAATCTTACCGAAAATTAGACTCAGAAAAACGGGCAGAGTTCCGTGAGTATTTGAAAAGTAACGATTCCAGTGGTGGACTTAAGTTTATGAAGCGTTAACACGCTTATTATGGCCTAGAGGGAAACTTTTATGGCTAATAGTTTAACCGCTCTTAACAAGGAAGTGTGGTCTGATGAAATGCAATTGGTGCGAGAAAAAATGACAGTTGCAATGGAATTGGCAAACATGGAATTGAGAGCAAAATTAAGTGACGGCGACAAGGCACATAAACCTTATCGTTCAAACTTATATGCAGTTAATTATACGAAGGCAACTTCATTAACTGCACAAGATGTATCAGCAACTGACGAATACTTAGATGTTGATCAAATCAAAGCAGTACCGATTTATTTGGATGACATTGATGCAATCCAAAACAGTTATGCATCACGTTCAGCGTTTGCGCGTGATATGCAAGAAGATTTATCTCGTCAAATGGACGCTAAGTTCTTGGCTGAGGTTGCTAACGCTACAAGTGATGTTGATGACGGTGATGTAGGTGGTTCAAGTGGATCTCCGATTACTGTATCAGTATCAAACGTAAGTCAAGTTTTCACATCTGCTTCACGAAAATTGAACCAGTTGAATGTAAAACAAGATGGTCGTTTCGCTGTTATTACTCCTGGTATGTTGGAACAAATCCAATTATATCTTGCTGGTAAAGACACAGCTTTCGGTGATCAAGTTGGTGCTAATGGTAAAGTTGGAACACGATTTGGTTTTGATATTTTCGTTTCAAATAACTTGAAATATCATGCTAAATGGACTCCTGCTAACAACCCATCAGATGCAGATACAATCACTATTAACGGAGTAACATTTGAGTTCAAGACAACTCCTGCTACTGCTGGACAAGTTGATATTGGTGGTTCTACAGCAGCTACTTTGGACAATTTAGTTGCAGCATTAGAAAATGCTAACGGATATGCTCCAGGAGCAGGTTTGGCTTCTACATATTTTGAAGTTAGTCAAGCTGATCGTGCTAAATTAGAAGGAATGGATGCTACTGACGGAACTACAAATGTAGAAATTGATATTACTGGTGGTGGTGAAATCGCAGTTAGCGGTTCAGAAACAGCTGACGTGTGGTCAGAAGAAACAGTATATTGTATGTTCGGGCGAAAGGGTGCTATTGACATGGTTGTTCAAGCAGCTCCTTCAATCAAAGTACAAGATGCTGAGTTGAAGTTAGGTGTATATTTGATCGCTTACGATTTATATGGAATTAAAACATTCTCTGACGGTGCTGACGCATTGGTAGAGGTTAATGTTGTTCCTGTTGTCTAGTTGATATAGGGGAGAGTGCTTAATTGTACTCTCCTCCTTTAAGTAAATAACGTATTGAGACCTTGGGGTAAGGGCTAAATGCCTCTCAATACAAGGAGAATTATTATGAGCATTCCAAAAGGAAAAGCGTTTAACCGACCTGTAAATGCACAGTATGTTGGTTTGAACGGAGAAGTGATTAGTGTTGGAGGAACAGACGTAAGAGTTTTGTTAATTGACGAAGACACTAATGTATTGATGTGTAGTGGTACAACCGCTCCTAGTTCAAAAGCTGGGTATGCTAAAGCATGTATCTTTATTAAAACAGATGCCGGTGCTGGAACAGAAGGGTTATACCGAAACACAGGGACAACTACAAGTTGTTCATTTGAGGCGTTGGACACAATCACTGCTGGTGAAATTGCTTTAGCAACAGGTAGCGTATTGGTTGGAACTGCTGGTGTTGCTGCTGCATTAGATGCAAGCACAGACACAGCTATCTTGATTGGCAATGGTACTACTATTGCTGCTCACGTTTTGAATACTGATGTAACAATGTCAAACACTGGTGCTGTTACAATCGCAGCTGGTGTGGTTACAGCTGGTAAATTGGCTTCAACATTAGATTTATCTGGTAAAACGGTGACTGCTGGTGAGTTGCTTACTAAATCAAACACTGGTATTCCTGGAACAAACGTTACTGCTGTTGAGTATGGTGAAGGGCGAAACCACACAACTGTATTGACTATTTCAGGATTGGAGTACACGATTGCTGGTGCAGCTGATGAAGCTATCGGTAAATTGATTTATACATTCCCTGCCGGAGTACACACGCACGAAGTATCTTATATGAGTGTTGCATTACAAGGTGGTGGAACAATTGACGCTGATACTCCTGAGGTTGGTATTGGGTCAGTTATTGCAAGTGGTGCGGTTGCAACGTTAGGTGCTGTTGGTGCTACTTCAGAGGACTATATCGTTGGAACTGCTGCTGCTGATTGTAGTGGTACAGCAACAGTTGTTGGGCCAGTTGGTGCTACAGCTGGAGTTTTGACAGGAATTTCTTTGAATAAGGCTGCTGACGTGAAAGCAGTTCACTTGAACATTGCTGATGGATGGGCTGGTGCTGACACAGCAACAGCTAGTGGAACAGTTGTTTTAAAATGGACTACAATTGCTTAATGGTTTTTTGAGGGGTTTCCTAAAAACCTCTCTCCCCTTATGGGGGTTACTAAATTATTGTAAAAACTAATATGTATATTTATAAATTAGCAAATGCTGCTGCAAGTAAGATTACAGTTACAGCAACAGCAACAACCTTATTCGATTTGCTTGATACGGCAGCGGGTACGGCCAACGGGCTTCCGGGCTACTTGAATGCAGTGGATTTGGTCGTAGAGGATGGTGATGTACGAATGTTACTTGATGGTAATACGCCAACAGGAACAAATGGTATATTGTTATCTTCTGGGGTTATGTATTCTTTCAGAGGTATTCCTTTGACACAGATGAGATTAGTTCGTGTTACTGGTGATGTTTCAGTTAGTGTACAGGTAGGTAAATCAGAGGCAGGAGAAGGGTCAAGTGCCGCAGCTTTTGATGTTACATTAGAAGCAGGAACAGTGACTATTGGTGGGGTTGATATTACAGAGATCGCTGGAACAGCAGTGAATGTAAATGGTGGCAACAGAGATGCCGGAACAATGACAGTTACATTGGCTGATGACGATCCAGCGACTGTTAGCTTGGGATTATTAGATAACGTTGTATTCGCAGATGAAGACGCTTATACGTTCGGTACGAGTGGTGTAGGGGCGTTCGGAGGTGTTTATAGCGCAGCTGGTGATAACGTAGCAGACGGACAGATTGGTGCGTTGGCAATGAGTATTGCAAGACACTTGCTTGTTCAATCAGATTCTTATGACAGTGGGACAACTGCTGACAAGGGTTATGAGGTGAGTCCAATTAGTACGCATCATGTTGAAGAAAAGACTACGATTACTAATGCAACAAGTGCGGTTGCTCAATATGTATATCTTGACATGGATGGATACAGAGATTTTGGTATTCAGTTCATTAAGACTGGTGGCGTTGATACAGTAACCTTTACAGTTGAAGCAACATTACAAGACGATGGAACGGCTGCTGCATCTTGTTTTTACGAGGACGTTACCTCTGATTGGTTTGGAGTGGCAAACTGGACTACTGGTGACTATATTATGAGTCAAGGTGGTGTTGTTGCTAAGTATGTTAGATTAAAGGTTTTAACCGCTGGCGGTAATAACGATGCAGACTTTACAATACTCACTAAGAAACTTTACTAAATTATATGGCTAATAGAATGGGTAAGGACTATGTCCCTACAGCTGACAGTGCTAATAATGTCGTGATGAGCGATGTTATTGGTAACAAGTCAGACACAACAAGTGGTGATTCATTGGTTGCGCAAGCAAAGACATTGGCTGCACGTTCAGTGCCAACAATTACATCTGGTACATTTAGTTACTTGGATGCAGGCGGACAGCAGACAGTGGACACACTAACAATTACAAAGGCAACAGAGCTTTTCATCATGTTTGATTTAAGCAACATGACACAGGACGGAGACATCTTTATTTTGTCAAAGGTTGATGGAACCAACTTGAGAGGTATTGCTAATTTGCAGGTTAATTCTTTTCAAGACGGAGCAAGCACTGGTCCGATATATGTAAACACTGACGTTGCGATTGCTTATGCTGAATCAGGTGGTGATGAGGGTGCGGCGAGAGATTTACCTTATAGAATCATTCAGATAACAAGAGAGGCTTAATAAATTAGGGGGGGGAAACTCCCCCCTTAAATAAAATAAATATGGCAAAAGATTATAACAAGCTTTGTCCTAAGTTAAGCAAGCATATTGCTAAGGAGGTGGTTGATGCAGACTTAACTAAGGCAGAGAAAACAGCAGAGGCTATCCCTAATTTAACAAAAGCAAAAGTTGAGGCTGCTTATGAATTATTAAAGGTGGACCCTCAACACATTAAGATTGCGGTTGAAGTTGGGTTGACGGTAGAGCAAGTAAAAGAATTACACGCAGAGATATTGGCTTATGTAAATTACATAGAAGAAGAACTAACTAACTAAATATATGGCAATTGATTATTCGTCAGTATGCCCCACTATAAGTCAGTACATTGCAATTGAAACGATTACAGCTGATACTGATCCGACAGAGAGTGTGGCGGAAGAGCCAACAACTTTAACACAGAGTTTGATTGAACAGGTATATGCGATGCTCATTGACGACCCACAGCACTTGAAGATATCAATGGAGACAGGAGTAACATACGCTCAGGTAAAGGCGATGCATGACGAGATTTTAGCCTTTAAAAATTACACAGAATAATATGTTAACTTATCCGAAAATAAATCCGCCCGAGGGAGTGGTGTTTCGTGAGCAGTTTATCAATGACACCTTTGTCACAGACAACGGTGGTACTTTGGTTGGAGCACCAACGGTTAGTAATGGTGTTACTTTGAATGGGACTAACCAGAATGTAACTTATTCTCAGACAGTTAAGAGCGTGAAAAGCGTTAGTATTGTTTTGAAGGCAACAACTACATCGGAGGATATTATTGATTTTGATGGAGGAACACACACCATTGAAGTAAGTGGTGGTACGATTACCGCTACTGGATTCGCAGCTCCAACTATCTATGTTAATGGGGTAGTTTCAAGCACGCTTACAACTGATAAGAGTGTTATTACTGTTACAACAGCTACGGCGTTTGATGCAACTGCACTGGATATTGGACACGAAACTACATACTTTGATGGAACTATTTATGAGGTTGATTTAAGAGATAGAGTTTTAACAGCATCAGAAGTAGAAGATAAATTCTTACAACAAACATTCAAAGAACCAACACCAGAAAACTCAGAGATTTGGCTTTCATTAAGAAGTCATTATTTTGATTCAGGGGTTAGCAAGGAGGTAACTACTAACTTGGGTAATATAAATTCTGACCAGGTGAGATGGGGTGATGGTTCAACAACAACGACATACCCGGCATTATTGGATAATGGTGGTATTTATTGTACTGGAGGAGCAAACCCAGACTTTATTCAAGGTCCAAGTACTCTAAGCACGGTTGAGGGAGAGAGTTATACGTTCTCTGCGTTAGTTCGGGTTATAGGAACAGCTGGAAATGATTATTTGTTTAGTTTCAAAAATGCGAGCAGTCAAGGTTTTGCTGGATTTTTGAATGGTGATACCTTCACCTTGTTTGCTGATTCTGGCGGTGCTGGAAACTTAGTTAGCTCAACTGGATTTGGAGAGGGAGCTGGATTATATCACATTGCTTGTGTTGTGCGCTTTAACGGAAGTGGCTCATCAACAACTAATTATGATTACCTGTTGTATAAGAATGGAGAGCTAGTGGCCTCTACATTGAATCAAGATACGTTCACTGCAAGCACTGGAGACGTTAGATTTAAAATTGGAGTAAACGAATCGAGCAGTAATGGATGGGCAGGAAACATTTTCTCACCAGTGTTTACTAGACAGGCTCTAACACCTACCCAGATTAAATGGTTAAAAGAATATAGCTATAGAAACTTAAATATATGAGCAAAATAAAAGACAAATATAAACCAGACATTGAGTTCGACTTTAGAAGAGGGACTTATTCTGAGCTATCAACTGGTTATCCGTCAACTAGCAATACGACCGGTGCTTATTGGACAAATACGAACAAGGGTCGTGCTATAAAGGTTGCTTCGCTGAACTTTATTAATATTGGTAATGTTGGTGACTTTGATGCGAATGCTGGAGATGGAATCACAATGGCTATTCGGTTTAGAACAACTGCAACGACCACACAGGTTTTTACTAGTAAGTCAGAGGGGGCAGCTAATTATACTGGTTGGAACTTCTATATGGATGCTAATGGCAGACCGACATTTAGAATCTATGATGCAGGTTTGGCCAGTGGTATTAATGTATACATTTCGGAGATTGTTAATGATGGCAAGTGGCACACACTTATAATGACCTACGATGGAACAGATGCAAATGGAGTTACTATGTATTTGGATGGAGAAAAGGGAACGCACACAGTTGTTAATAATGTAGCCTTTGGTGGAAGCACGCTTAACGCTCAAGACTGGAACTTGTTTGAAGCTAGTTATGGGTCACTACACTTTGACGGAGAGGCACAGCAATTACTCCAGTTCCCAGTTGACGTAGTTTTAACTGGGTCGGAGTGTTCACAGCTATACACTGAACTAGAACAGGAAGCACATTATGACGCAGTGGATACTAAGACATTAAGCAATCCAGCAAGGACTTTAATCGCTGACGGTGATATGGAAGAATCTGGAACGACTGATTGGACTGCCGTGAATAACGCTACCCTAACGAAGCAAACAACTACTCCGCATGGAGGAGCTAGATGTTTAAGGGTTGAAAAGAATGGAACTAATTTTCCGTACGCCAAACAGGGCACGGCAGTTATAGGAAAAACATATAGGGTTACTGGATGGGCTAGAACAGACGGAACGGTTGGGGTTGCCAGACTGTTTGTTTCCGACCTAAACAAGCCAATATCAGTTGCAACAACGGCTAATTGGACATACTTCGACCAGACTGTTACAGCCACAGCAAGTACGGTTTTGATTGCCTTAATGGCACTTACTTCTGGTGCAGATGGTGAGTATTGCGAGTTTGATGATGTTAAGGTTCAAGAAGTACCTAACGCTGATGATGTTTATATTGCAGACGGTAAAGGTTGGAACGAGAGTGTAGCTAATGTAACAAGTGGATTCCTAGAGAACACAGGTTGGGAACGACAGTCTGGAACATTTGCGATAGATGATACTGGCACTAGTTTCAATAAAGAGATTACGTGTGTTGGGACAGGAACAGTTGCCAAACCATGCCAACAGGTATCTGGAACGTGGGAGTTTGATTACACTAAACAAGATGGGTCAGCGGTTACACTATATTTTATTGCAGACAGCAAAGATACAAGTGTTCTGAATGGGTACGGTATTCCACTGACAACCACAGAAAGGGTACAACAAAAAGAATACTTGAACGGAGCAGGTAGCACGCCTTGGCAGACTGCTGAAGACACTTTCCCTGTTGGAGTATCTGTTGGTGTAAAGATAACCAGAACAGCCGCAGGGTTAGTGAGGGTTTATTTGGACGATGTTGAGGTAACGACAGCAGGTGGTGGAAGTGGAAGTTATCCTAACACTGATTTGACTTATACAACGTCCAGCTTCTTTGTGGCTACTATGGGCAATGGAGACATAATCAAGAACTTCCGATTCTTACCTTATATCGAATAATTGTTGATAAGTTATTTGATTGCAAGTAAAGAAAGTGATATAATATAATTAAATAGAGAGCTATGTCTAATGGAACAACAGATTATAAGCTGGGAGAGATAACAGCTGAATTAAAGGATATGAATAGACGATTTTCAAAGAACGACACAGACCACAAGGAGATGTTTGATAGCATTTCTGATTTGAATGCTTGGCGCTGGAAGGTTGTGGGAGCTTCAGCCATTGTGGGGTCTATCGTTACGTTTATTGGGTCGCTTTTTGTCAAAGTGTTTATTTAAAATATAGGAGGAAAAAATGGAAAGAGGATTCGTATTTTGGTGTAACTGGTGTCATGGGTTGAGAGATCATTACTTGCTGGCTGGGCATCGCAACATAAAGCGCAACCGCTTGAAGAAGACAACGTCTATCTCAGAGTGGTTTGAGTGCTGTAGCTGCGGTGTCCATAGCTATCAGGAGTCAATGGAGGTCAAAGATGAAGAATGAGTTTCCGTGCATTAACTGCTGGGGGTACACAGATCATCGTGTAACAGTCATCAACAAAGAGGACGAGTGTCCTATCACCAACAAAGTCAAATACTGGAAGAAGCTGACGTGCCGCAAATGTGGTTGTGTTAGTTGGCTGACAGTAAAAGACAATGAAATTCATAACCATAGGAGGATATGATGAAAAGAGGAACATACAAACGCACGGTGATAGCTGGAGACTTTCACGTCTCTGCGCATGACCCGCATGCGTTCAAGTTGTTTATCAAGTTCTTGAGGTGGTACAAACCAAAGACCCTTATTATCAACGGTGACTTTCTGGACTGCTACACGATTAGCCGGTTCGACAAGTCGCCGATGAACAGGGAGACGCTGCAAGAGGAAATCAACGCGGGCAAAGCATTGCTCTTGAAGATTGCCGCTGCGACTCCTGGATGCAAAAGGATTTATGTCTTTGGCAACCACGAGAACCGTCTTGAAAAGTACATGATGCGTAACGCCAGAGAGCTTTACGGAATCTTCACTCTTCAGGACTTGTTGGATGTCAACGGACAGTACGAGTTCATTAACAGCACGTTGGACGATAACTACTATCAACTTGGCGAGCTGTACGTTGGTCACTGGAACAGGGTGAGTAAACACTCGGCCTACACGGTAAAGAACATCATGGCTGACCGACAGGTTAGCATCGTACAGTCGCACACTCACCGAGCTGGAATGTATATGCAGACCGGACTTGGTGGGTTCATTGAGGGCTGGGAGATTGGTTGCATGTGTGACCGCAAGCCGGAGTATTGTGTCCGCCCGAATTGGCAGCAAGGATTCCTTGTTATCGATCCGGTATTTGGTGGTAGGAACTTTCAGGCAACCTTTACGAAGATATTCCACAAACACGGAATGTGTTTCTGCGGGTACGCCGGGAAGACTTTCGCCATCAAAGAGGTAGATGATGAAGTGTAAACCACGGAGGCAGGAGAGATTCCCGTGT
>Ga0208019_1000529_pt1 | contig 20639 bp, 26 predicted proteins | sample CB_VirMetaG_5_FD_184540 | JGI IMG/M metagenome (GOLD analysis project Ga0208019, IMG submission 184540) | Freshwater to marine saline gradient viral communities from Chesapeake Bay - CB_1508_1D Viral MetaG (SPAdes) (version 4) | ecosystem: Environmental > Aquatic > Marine > Coastal | place: USA...
ATAAAAAAGGCATCCGAGTTTGCTCAGGAGGCCGAGGGCGTTTGGTCACAACTTAGTAAATACGCAGGGCTTGCCGACCAGCTTGAGCAGCACATAACGACTGCCAAGAATAAGCCCCAGAAGCCCAAGCTCTTCGGCAAGCTAGAGTTTGGCAACGACACGCAAGAAGCCTTCAACGTCTTTGAGGCCGAGCATAAGTTGATGTCCATAGAAAATGAAATACGCCACGAATTTTTATATGGGGCATTTTGCAACCTTGAAGGTGGCTACGGAAGTCTGGATGGGTACCGCAAGTTCCTTGAAATGCGCAGGAAAATACGGGCAGACCGCATCCGCATGAAGCAAGAGCAACAAGACATGCAAAAAAAGTTCTGGGACGACATGTTCCTTTATGGTGGTGTCTCAGCCGTAGTCGTAGTTGGGTGCGTGGTGCTGTACATGGCAGTTGACTTTATTTTTAGGTACGCAAAATGATCCCATTAGCCGCAATTCTTTCAATTGGTGAGAAGGTTCTCGACAAAGTTCTCCCAGACCCAGAGGCCAAGGCCAAAGCGCAGGTCAGTCTTATGGAGATGGCGCAGCGGGGTGAGCTTGCCCAGCTAGAGGCCCAGGTCAAAGAGATGCAGTCTGCCCGTGACCGGGAGGTTCAGATTGCCACGAGCGAGTTTGCTCCAATGCTAAGCAAGATTGTCACGCCCCTGCTTGCGCTTGGTACGGTAGGGTTAACCTTTATTCTGTTCGGGGTCATCATTTTTGTTGATGTGGACGCCGACTCCAAGGACATTCTTATTTACGTTTTAGGTGCGCTGACCTCTGCGGTCACAATGGTGTTGGGGTACTACTTTGGATCGTCGGCAGGAAGCAAGGAAAAAAGCGCCCAGCTTGATGACATCATGGAAAAGAAAAAGTGAACCTGACCCAAAACTTCACCTTATCCGAAATGACCAAATCTGAGACGGCTCTGCGCTTTGGTATGGACAACACGCCAACAAGTTCTGAAATTGAAAACCTTCGTATCCTCTGCGAAAACGTTTTACAACCTGTGCGGAATTACTACGGCATGGGAGTCAAGGTCAATAGTGGGTACAGGCATCCGCTTGTAAACGCCAAGGTGGGTGGCTCTGCAACCTCAGATCATTGCAAAGGGATGGCGGCGGATATTGAGATTCCGGGGATAGCCAACGCTGAACTGGCGGAGTGGATCAAGGAGAACTGCGAGTTCAAGCAGCTCATTTTGGAGTTCTATACGGTCGGTGTGCCTGATTCGGGCTGGGTTCACGTTAGTTATGACCCTAACGACCTTAAAAAGCAGGTTTTGACCGCAACGAAACAAAACGGTAAAACGGTTTATCTGTCGGAACTGGTGGCGTAGAAACCCTTGCAACCTTAAAATAAAGATACTTTCGAGGAGTTACCGCATGGAAAAGGTTTTGATAACCACTTCGCTTTTAAACACCATTGTTCAGTACTTAGCAAATCGCCCTTATGTTGAGGTTGCCGCAATGATTGAACGCATCCAGACTGAACTTAAGCCAAAGGAGCCTGAAAATGGCGGAAAAGTGGATTCAGAAGGCAATTAGTAAGCCGGGATCGTTGCGTAAGTCGCTAGGCGTCAAAGCCGGCGAAAAGATTCCTGTAAAAATGCTGAATAAAGCCGCAAAAAAGCCCGGAAAGATGGGTCAGCGAGCACGCCTAGCAAAGACGCTGAGGGGCTTTGACTAATGGATATGCAGATTCTGATTAATATTGGATTCGGAGCGGCTGGAGCCTTCGGAATGTGGATCATCAACCGCCTAACGTCGTCAGTAGATAAGATCGAAGAACGTCTCAACGACTTCCCAAGTAAATATGTGGCCAAGGATGACTACAAAACCGACATCGGTGACATCAAAATGATGCTAAGCAAGATTTTTGATCGGTTAGATCAAAAGGCTGACAAATGACTTCCGCAATTAAAACCGATCCGGGTAAGTGGGAGCGCATTAAAAGCGCGGTCACCGCCTCCGATAAAGGCGGCAAACCGGGTCAATGGAGCGCAAGGAAGGCTCAGTTAGCCACACAGAAGTACAAAGCCGCTGGGGGTGGTTACAAAGGCCCTAAAAAGGCGGATAATTCATTGTCAAAGTGGTCGAAGGAGGACTGGGGAACCAAGTCTGGAAAGCCGTCCACGCAAGGACCCAAAGCAACCGGCGAGAGATACCTGCCGAAGGCGGCACGAGAGAAGCTAACCGCTTCTGAATACGCGGCAACTACGAAAGCCAAGCGGGAGGGAACAAAGGCGGGTAAACAGTTTGTGCCTCAGCCTAAGTCGATCAAAGAAAAGGTGTGGTAGATGCCAGTAGCCGAGGTAATGACCTATGACAGTCTGGTGGACGACATCTCCACCTATTTGGAGCGTACCGACCAGGCCACGTTAAAGAAGATTCCTACCTTCATTATGCTTGCTGAACAGATCCTTGCGATGGATCTGAAGTTTCTTGGCAACCTAACGGTAGCCGAAAGCAACATGGTCCAAAACGACCCAGTCATTCAAAAGCCTGCACGGTGGCGTAAAACCGTTTCGCTCAATGTCACAGTTGGTACCCAGAAGTTTCCAGTCTTCTTGCGAAAGTACGAGTACCTGAGGGAGTACTGGCCAAACGCCACCGACACCGAAGTACCTAAGTTTTATTGCGATTACGACTACGACCATTGGCTGGTTGCGCCTACCCCGGCAGATGACTACGCCTACGAGGTTCTTTATTACGAGCGGGTCCAGCCTCTGGATTCGTCCAATCAAACGAACTGGTTCACGCAAAACGCCCCTCAGGCGTTGCTTTACGGAACCCTGCTGCAGGCGATGCCCTTCTTGAAGAACGATGAGCGCATCCCGATGTGGCAGGCCCAATACACTCAGGTTGTCCAAACCCTGAAGATCGAAGACATCTCTCGGGTGGGTGACCGTCAAACCGTTGTGAGGGATTCATGACTTTTACTTCACCATTTACGGGTAACGTCATCCAGCCAACGGATGTCTCTTACCGTGCGATCACCCTAAGCGCTAATACGCAGTTGGAGTGGCCAATCAATGGCAACGCCACCGACAACTACTCCGCGAGGATCATGCAGGTCACGGCCACCACCACGGGGCTACAACTGCGGATGCCGCCTGCCAACCAGACTTCCGTAGGTAACGACGCTCTTATCCGTAACGTCGGGGCAAATGCCTTTACGGTCACGGACTACTTGGGTGGCAACACGATCATCTCGGTGGGCGCAGGCGAGACGAAGTACATTTACATTACGGCTAATCCTGATGAGGAGGGGACCTGGGGAAACATTTCCTTTGGCGTTGGATCCTCTTCAGCAGATGCCGCAACTCTTGCTGGGTTTGGTCTTCTAGCAACGTCTACGACCCTTAATCAGTCACATCCTATTACGACCTTTTCATCAAACTTAACGGCCACCGCGGCGTTTCGAGCGCAGGCTTATGTCTGGACGGGTGGCGCTGGAACTCTTACGTTAACGGCATCGAGCACGCTTGGAAACAACTGGTTCGTTTTACTTCGTAACGCAGGAACCGGCAATCTAACAGTTGCTCCATCGGGTGGTGATCTAATCAACGGTTCGGCAACAATTGACCTTGCGCCTACGGACTCGTGTTTTGTTTGTTGTTCAGGAACTGCCTTCTTTACGGTTGGTTTAGGAAAATCAACTCAATTCAACTTCACCCAGTTAACCAAAGCGGTTACGACGGGAAGCGTTACGTTGACGGCAACAGAAGCCTCTAACGTCATTCAGAAGTACACAGGTACGCTTTCTGGCAATGTGACGGTCACGATTCCTCAAGTTATTCAGATTTACTACATTACAAACCAGACGGACGGCACAGGTGCGGGATACGACATTTCGTTTACAACTGGAGTCGGTGGGGCAACAAACGCCACGGTGCCTGCGGGTCAACAAGTCATACTGCTTTGCGATTCGGTAAACGTTTTCAACGCCTCTACGGTAGCTGCCGGAGCTTCAACTTTGGCGCTTTCTAACGGAACGGTAGGCACCCCTTCATTAAGTTTTGCGGCTGAGGGTAATACTGGTATTTACCGTCCCGCGTCAAGTGAATTTGGAATCACAATTGCCGGTACTCAGCGCGTGAATGTCACGGCAACTGGTATTGACGTAACGGGTACGGGTATTTTCTCAGGTGGTATCTCAGGCGGCACCTTTACATGACGAGTAAAGTCTTTGCTCTGGATACAAAGCCGGGTATCCAACGGGACGGCACCCTATTTGATAAAGACTTCTATACAGACGGTCGGTGGGTGCGATTTCAGCGTGGCCGTCCCCGTAAGATGGCTGGTTTTCGGGTGATCTCAGACCAGATGAAGGGACCCTCTCGAGGGATGTGGGTCTACCCTCAGGACGCTTTTAACGGAATTTTCAGCGGCTACAGCGATGGCCTGCAAGAGCTTTTCATTGACGACAACGGAATTGGTTCAGGAATTACGGATTTCACGCTCTCTGACTTTACTGCGAACCCTAACAATCTTTGGCAGTTCGATGGCTTTTATAACGTCACGGGCGGTGTTCAAGACCTGTTGGCGCACCCTGGACAAAACCTTGCCGCCATTGACAGTACGGTTGATACACCGGTTTTAGTAGGTGACATTAATGGATCAACCATGTCACAGATCGGTGTCTTCACGGACTCCGTGACAACGGCAAGCGGCTCTCCAATTGTCACAATTGCGGCTCTTAACATCAGAATTGGTGCAGGACAGTCGGTATCAGGTGCGGGTATACCCTCAGGAACCACGGTTTCATCGGTGTCTGGCTTAAACGTCACACTTTCAGCCAACTGCACGGCTAGCGCAACCGTCACCGCAACCTTTGATAACAACGTTGAAGTGTCTGGTGGCGTCGTTTCGTTGCACCCCTATATTTTTGTTTACGGCAATGACGGTCTTATCAGGAACTGTTCGGCTGGAGACCCTTCGGATTGGGTCTCAGCAGACGCTAACGAGGTCAATGTGGCGACCGGCAAGATCGTTAAGGGCTTACCTGTACGAGGCGGTTCAAACTCCCCCTCAGGGCTTTTCTGGAGCCTTGACAGTCTTATCCGTGTGTCTTACTCACCTCAGACCTTAGGAGTCTCAGGAACGGCCAACTTTGGCGTTACGAACTTCTGGCGCTACGACATCATCTCGTCGCAGACCTCGATCCTCTCGTCGCAGTGCGTCATTGAGTACGACGGGATTTTCTATTGGATTGGCGTTGACCGGTTCCTGCTTTATAACGGCGTGGTTAAAGAGATCCCAAATCCGATGAACCAGAACTATTTCTTTGACAACTTGAACTACACCCAGCGGCAGAAGGTCTGGGCGACCAAGGTGCCAAGGTTCGGTGAGGTCTGGTGGTTCTACCCTCGAGGCGACTCGGAAGAGTGCAACGACGCGATCATCTATAACGTCAGGGAAAACACTTGGTATGACGCAGGAACGGCTCTAGGCACCCGCAGAAGCGCCGGGTACTTCTCCCAGGTGTTTGCCTTTCCGGTAGCGGCTGGATGGGACGCACAGGCTGCGGAGACGGTTACAACAGAGACCGCTACGGTAACCAGTGGAAGCCCTTTCTTTTATCTGGCGGCCTACAACATCAACGTGGCTCTGTCTCAGGTTTTAAGTGGCACAAATATTCCTGCAGGCACGACCGTTGAGTCGATTACCTCGAGCAATATAAACGCCCTGACAAACCTTGTCGGTGGGTCGTTGTATTCCAATGGGTCTTACACGGACGTTCCGTTAACGGGAGGGTCCGGTTTTGGTGCCACCGCAGATGTTACCGTTTCGGGTGGCGCGGTGACGGTCGTTACGATTGTTTTGAGAGGAGCCGGTTATGTCGCTGGGGATAGTCTGTCTGCTACTGACGCTAATCTGGGTGGTGGCGGTGGGTCGGGGTTTTCAATAGACGTTGATACGATCTTTCCGATGGGCATTGAGATGTCAGCCAACGCCACAGGAACCGGTTCGGTAACGATTACTTTCTCAACGCAAGACGACATTATTAAGGTCTACCAGCACGAGATCGGTGTGGACGAGATTGATGGCCAGAACACTTTTGCCATTGAGTCCTTTGTAGAAACCAACGATCTGAGTTGGGTGGCAGGTGGACCCTCTCAGCAGTCTCCGGTGGGTGAGAATCGTTGGTTGCGATTGGAGCGGGTGGAGCCTGATTTTATTTTGAGTGGCGACATGAATCTTTACGTTACTGGCCGACCTTACGCTCAGTCCGAAGATAAGACTTCTGAACCGTATGTCTTTGATCAGACCACCAACAAGATCGACATGAAAGAGCAGCGCCGAGAGATGCGCCTGCGATTTGAATCGGATGAAGCAGGTGGGAACTACCAGATGGGCAAGGTCATTCTGAATGCAACCTTCGGTGATGTAAGAGGCTACTAATGTCTCAGCCGCTTCTCTACGATCCTCGGTACCACACCTTCGAGTCGTGGGCCTGCCTGTTATGCGAGCAGTACGCCGCCAATCAGGTAGAGATACCGAATCAATACACCGACTGGAAGATGTGGGGCAACGGACTAAAGGCTATTGACATCTTCGTAAACGAGGCGATCCCTGATACCGACAATTATGAGAATTGGTATGACTGGGCAGAGGCCTTGTTAGCCGCAATTAACCCGAGGGTTGCGTAATGGCGCTTAAATTTGACTTCTCAGGTTCCAACTTCTCAAATCTTGACTTTTCGGGCCTCAACTTCTCGGGGTTCAACCCATCTACTTTCGGCCTTGCGCCCATTGACCTTTCTAAGGTTACTGCGCCCTTATCGGATGCGGAGCTTTTTGCATCAGCTTCTCGTGCGGCAAGTTTACCAGTAGTTTCAGGAGCATTAAGCTCTGTAAGCACAACACCCACATTTAATCCAGCCGACTACGGTCCACCCTCTCCAGTTGTGTCTGCACCAACAGTAGACGAAAACAAAGTCATTCAAGATTATGTCAACGCAACAATGGCCTCTAACCCTAACGACTGGGTCAATATAGTCGCGCAACGAATGGATGAAGTGGGCGTATCTCCATCAAGACTTCAACAAGCATTCCCCGATTTAAGCGTTGAGCAAATTCAACAATCCTACGAAGAAGCAAGACCAACTGGAAAGTACTCAACACCCGCAGAAACAATCACGATCAACAAAGACTTTACGCCTGCACCGCTTAGTAACGTTGAGACGCTCAACATCAATCCGTATTTATATACAGTCAAACCAACGACGACATTTGATCCGGGTGAGTTCGTTGGTCCGGTAGCACCAGGCTCACCAAAGCCTTCTCCAACAACTGCAACAGACCTGACCCTTACGCCATCTTTTTTAAGTCAAGTGCAAGCTGAAGAGGATGTAAGGCAAGCCTTTCAGCGGGTCTTAGGACGGCAACCCTTTGCGGGTTCAGGCTCAGGATTGGAGTTTTGGACCAATGAACTTGTAAAGGGCAACGTCACACTTGCTGATCTTGATCAAGCCATTGCTTTTGGCGCTCAGGGTGGCGACAGACTTGCCGCTAACAAGTTTCTTGGCACCAACTACTTTAAGGTTGCTGATCCAACGACAGTGCCTTACGCCTCTCTTTTACAACCTACGACAACAGTTACCGATCAGCCAAGCGTTGTCCAGACGTATAACCAAAAAGCGCAGGAGCGCGTAGAGCAAGACAAGCCTCTTTTCAATACATGGGAAGACCTTCCTAATATTGACGAGACAGAGATACAGATGGCCAAGGACGCTGGCTATCAGTCACCGGGCGCGTATTTTTTAGCAAAGGTTGAAAGTACTGATCCATCGCTTTCTTCATGGCGCGAATCAACAAGGCAAGAAATTTTAGGCTCTAAAGATCTTAAAGATCAGTACGAAGATCTTTATAAACCACCTATTGACAGAGACGCAGAAGAAACAATTTATCAAGAATTAAAAAGGCAGTATGAGGTTGCTAACGAAAATGGATTTGGGTACAGATACGAAGGCGATCTTGAGGCGATTTGGCGCAGAGAGGCAGGAATACTTGCTGCAAGCGGTGTTAAAAGCATTTATGACATAGGCACTCGATCAGTTGACAGATCTTCAGTCATAGAGGTAGGAAGTTCTAGACCTAATTATCAATGGATGACAGAACCGTCATCAACTATACAAAATGTTTATAAACGTGGTGATGATTATTATTACGAGTCAGGGGATCATGAAGGCGCTCCTGATAGATTTAAAATCGACCCAGCTCGGATTCTTGATGTCCAACAAGATGTAAGAAAAAGTTATGACGGTGAAAGCGGTAACGAATCTGTTTATTACTCTGGAATCAAAATCCGAGTTAAAGATGACCCTCGCACTGAGTTAGTCAACAAAAATACTAATGACCCTGTTTATGATATAGAGCTGCATAATGAGTGGCGCGATGACCCCTCAGCATACAATCTTATGGGTCGCTCGGGATCTGACATAGTCACTATTGATTCTAACCGTGGCTTTGACAGGATTCACACAAACTACGGCGTAAGGGGTGCGGCAGACTTATCTTTTCAGATGATTCCTGATGGGCAAGGCGGTGAGATTCCGTTTATCTTGCCAATTTACAGGAGTACAAAAACTGACCTTACTCCGCTTGTGTTTCTTGCAAGTGCGTTTCTTGGCCCTTACGCCGGAACAATTGGCAAGTCATTGGGTTTTACCGGGGCTACTGCGTCGGCAGTTGGTGCAGGGGTAATCTCTAGCGGCACGCAACTTGTTGTTAACGGCAAGATTGATCCGGGCAGTCTTTTTTTGTCTGTGGGAGGAGCGTATTTGGGGGCAACCGGAAACTTGACTGGATCAGATATTGCCGTTGATGCCGCTCAGCTTGCAGAGCAAGGATTAAGTTCGGCGCAAATCGCTGAGACCCTTACGTTTACTGGTGTAAACCCCGTCACGGCCAACCTTGCAGGCACCTTTGCATCTGCTGGTATATCAGTAGAGATCGCTCCGATGATTATTGCTGGCACCCAGAACATGGGCCTCACCGCACTAGCGATGGGCGAACTAGACGCTGATGCCCTGACTCAATCGTTTTTAGCCGGTGCATCTGGTGAGGCATCTAACCTTGCGGTGGACAAGATTATTGGTGACGAAAATCTTCAGGCCATCGCGGATGCTACCGGATTGTCAAAGGACCAAGCCGGATCCATTGCCACATCGGCGCTTACCAATGGGATGAACGCGGAAATTCTTGGCACCGACAAAAGTTTTTTAGACGCCGTTACAGAGACGCTTGTTGTAAGTGGTGTAAGCACCGCAACCGCCAATAAAGTAGCGACGGCTCTTGATGACACGACATCAAGCAAGGGCAGGGCGGCCATCGTAGGTGCCACCAAAAATATTATGGATGTCGCAGGAACGGCGGCATGGAATGACATGGATGTCGGAGATGCTTTAGAGACTATGGCACCCACCATCATCGGGAGTGCATTATCGACTTACGTTAGAACTCCAGAAACCGCTAAGACAGATGACAAGGCAAAGGTTGCAGAGGCAGAGGGTGTGGAAGTTGCTGGCCCTGCAGATCAAGAAGCTCTTGCGGCAACTCGCAATCAACCACTTGTTGGCGAAACTGCATCAACGCCTGTCACCGATGATAGCGGCACAACCCGTCGAACAGTCTCTGGCGAGAACAACGAAGGTCAGCCCTACAGTTACACCATCGTTACAGATTCTGACGGCAATGTCTCGTACAGTTACCAAACAACGACCGGAGACATGGTCACGAGCGCTACCCGACCAAATCTTAAATCGACCCGAGAAGAGGGTGGCGTCGAAGTTACACCGGTGACGATCAGCAATATTGAAGAAAAGGCTTTAGAACCTACGGTCAGTAAAGATAAGGCACTTGAAGAGATCGGCAAGGAGACGACCTTCTCAGGGGCATTTGATAAAGCCAGAGACCTGCTTGGACCTGGCGAGACATTTGACTGGAAGGGTAAGTCTTACAGTACGGCCACCGCAGAAGAACGCCCTGACCTCGTAACGGTTAAGCCTGGCGACAACACACAAACCGATACCGGTGCGGCGTTCCACATGAACGTGGGCAGAAAATACACCGACGCGGAAATGAACATCTTAAATGCGTCGTTGAATGACCTTGTTAACAACGTCAATCAAGTCAACGCGCCAACAAGTGAGATGGATTTCGTTACGGCTGCCGCAACGGGTCAAGAGGTCCCCGTTGTTGGAGACAAGATTAGTTCGGACATTATCCGACCTTTTGTTGCAACGCTCGGTGCCGCAACACGAGGTGCCGCTGAGGTTGTGGACTACACTCGAGGCACGCTCGAGGGCATGGAGGTTATTGATCGAAATAGCCCGTTATGGAAGGGAATGACGGACATGGCTGACGCCATGCAAGAGACGGCAGACTTCCAGATCGGTGATTACCTTAAAAGCAAAGAGCAGAATTTAATCAAGACCGTCAGCGACGCTGATTTAGCAGACAAACCAGCCGCGTTGGTTAGAGCCATTTACGAAAATCCGACTGCGCTACTTACGATGGGCATTTCCGAAATGGTAAATGAGGCACCGTCGATAGCGGCAATGGCTTTGCTTGCTGGTCCAACTGCAGTTTATAAGGTGCTATCACTTGGGGCAGGAGGTCTCACCAACTTTGTTGAGACCTTTGGTCAGTCATATAACGAAACTCGTGATTTAGGGGTTAAATCCGGCATGACCGAGGATGATGCTCATACGGCGGCTCAAAAGAGCGGTGTGGCGTCGGGCATTCTCAGTGCCACATTAGGAACGTTGGCAGAGGTTCCGCTTGTTCGTAAAGCATTTGGACCGGGTGGAATCTCAACATCAATTAAACGAGAAATGGCCACGGAACCGTTTGAGGAGGGTGGTCAGCAAGCCGTCATTGAGTACCTAGCAACAGGCAAGGTCGATATCAACAACGTCGCCACCGCCGCAGTCATTGCGCCTGCAGTCGCTGGAACGACTACGGGCATGATCGGGACGGCGTTGAGTATTGATAGTACAGGTGAAGCCGCGAACGCCGTTATCTCAGCGAATGACCCAGAAAATAGCTCTGCGATAAGCCAAGAGGTCAGCAACATCCTAGGGTCCTCTACGAACATTCAAGATGCCACCCAGTCGATCACAAACACCCTGACTGATATGGGCATGGACCCAACCGCGGCAGTAGCCGTGGGAAACACGGTGGCCGCTGAACAGGTAGTCAATAACATTAATTCGCAGTTACCCGAAGACTCCAAGTTCTCTGTCAACAACCTGAACACCCTTGTCGGTGCAACGGACCAGGGCGCTCCGGTGACCTTGGGTGAGTACATCGGATCGTCGGTCTCTAACGTCGGGCCTAACATCTTTGTATCGCCAGACATTGCCATTGGAACGAAGAATGACGGTTCGATTCTGACGGTGGCTGACATCTCTGGCTCTCTGGATATGACCCAGACTAAGGGTGATATCACTACTCAGACGACCACCCAGACGAACCCTGAGACAAACACTACGATCAAGACCGAGACGAAAACTGGTCCTGATACGAACATCACAACGACCATCGAAACCAACCCTAACACCAACACACAAACCAATACGGTTACGAACACCGACACTAACATCCAGACCGAAATTAAAGTTGACAACAACACGGTTGTGGCAACAGAGACTAATCTTGATACAAATATCAAAACTGACATTACGACCAATGTTGACAAGATCATTGAGGATCTTGTTGATACTGGCGTAAAACCTGCAGATGCCCTCAAAATAGCGGTTGAGGAAGTCAAGGAAGACGCAAAGTCAACAACAACACGAAAATCTGGTGCAGGCACAGCATTAACAGGAGCGGGTATGGCACTTCCAGCGCTAGGATCACTTGTCGATGAGGGCAGAGACTTGAATCCCCTCGTAACAACCGGAAAACGAGAATTTGAAAGCCCACTTGCCGCGTTTATGAGGATGGTAAGTGGCGAAGAGAACGTTGAGCCACCACCAGTTGAGAAGAAAGAGCCGTCTATGGACTATTACAGTTATGGGAAATCCGCCGAAATTGACGACGTTTTAGGGGATGTAACTCCCTCCGGATTGCCTAGTTTTGAGTTTGCTGAGCTTGGTGAGATGGGGCCGTCATTCCAGATGCGTTCTGGTGGTCTGGTTCCCCCCTTTGCAGGCGGTGGACCATTAACCATGGCGGCTGGTAAGCTCCGTAAAGACTACCGGCAAGGTGATGCCGTAGAGGGTCCTGGCGACGGCCAATCGGACGATATTCCAGCAATGCTTGCAGACGGTGAATTTGTGCTCCCGGCAGACGTTGTAGCGGCTCTGGGTAATGGATCTAACAAGGCAGGTGCGGATAAACTATACGACATGATGCATAACATTCGGCGTCAGGCTCGTAAAGGCGATCCTAAAGACCTGCCGAAACCGGCCAAGTCGCCGTTGCAATACATGACAAGGAGATAGAGATGGCGATTACGCAAGGCGATCCGTTACCAGATATTACCAAGACGACCACGACGGAGCAGCAGGCTCCCGATTACTACACCGACTATCTTGAAGGTCTTTCTAAGGCTGGCGAAACTGCGCTTGGCCTAACTGGTGCCGAGCTAATTGAGGGTTATGATCCGCTCCAGACGACCGGTTACGATAAGATTGAAGATGCCGCTGGAGCTTATGAAGATCTTATGGATCTCGCGGAGACCACAGGCAAGACCTTTGGCGGAATTGGTGCCACAGACATCAGCGCTTTCCTCGACCCGTATCAAACGGGAGTTTTAGACGAACTTGACAGACTCTCTGCTCAGAACGTCCAGAGGAACCTCTTGCCGGGGCTTAAAGCCGGTTTCGTGGGTTCTGGAGGCTTAGGTAGCCAGAGGTATGCCGGAGCTTTAGGGCAGTCTCTAGCAGACGTTGAGCTTGGTTTAGCAGGCCAGCGAGCCGGGTTGATGTCCAAGGGCTACCAAGACGCCATTGCGAACGCATTCAAGCAGGCTCAGGAAGAGCGTCAAGGCGCTGCCGCTCAGGGTGAATTAGCGACACTGGCACAAACGCTTGGGTTGCGTGAGGTTGGCGCACTTACCGGTGCTGGCGCTGAAAAACAAGCCTACGAACAGTCCATCATTGACGCACCCCTAAAGACTGCGATGAATGTTCAGGGCTTACTGCGTGGTTATACGGTGCCTCAAACCGAACTCGAGACCTACGTTGGACCGGGAGAGCAGGGCCAGTATCAACAGTCCGATCTTGCCAACGTGCTTGGAATTCTTTCGCTTATTGGTGCGGCTACTGGAAATGTTTCTAATGTTCAACCGGGCGCGGTTGGTTCAACTCAGTTGGGTGGCTCCGGATTGGCAACGCTTTACAAAGAAGCAAAGGACTTCTTTAAGGATACCGACATATTTGGTACAACACCGTCTTACGAATTTGGTGAAGACGCCGGAAGCGCCGATGTCACTGACTATGGATACTATTAGACGGGGAAAATCATGGCAACTAAACCAACGACCACCATCGGTGCTCTGCCGTATCAGCCTGTGTTACCTGGCGAAGTGATACCAGAGCAAAACATTGCTACTGAGCAGGCCCTTGAAAACATGATGGCGGCCTTAGAGCGGCGCAAACAAAAGCCCTTCTTCGATCCAACTCTTCTTAGTGTAGCGGCTGGATTTTTAACGCCTACAAAGACCGGTGGGTTTGGAGAGAGTCTGGGCTATGCCGCGCAAAACTTAGCCGGCGGGATGGATGCTGAGCGTAAACGTGAGGCAGAGAACATTGCTTTTGAAAGCGGCGTGTTAGGTCAGGCGGCGGCCATCGAGCAGATGAAAAGGCGTGACAAACAATTTGCAAGATTGCTTGGAGATACCGGTGAAGACAGAGCACCTGCTGGTGTAGATGAAATAATTGTCAAAAGTCGTGCTGGGCAAGGTCAGCCCATTCCCGGCACGGAGGCGTACACCCCACCCGGTTTGCCACCCACTATGGGCACTCCGATAATGCCACCAAATAAAACTTACCGTGGTCAAGTTGAGTTTTTAAAAAACGCTCATGCAGAAGGAAAACTTAGTGCTAGCGACGCACTAAAACAAGCTCAAGAATTGGAGCGTAAACGCTACGAGGTCAAAGAAAGAGGAGTGGTGGATTTTGCGACTGGTCTGCTCTTTGAAATTCCAAAAGGTGAGCTTGTTGAGCGTCAAATAAGAAATCCAAAAACTGGCACAACAGAGACGTTCAAGATTCCCTCTGGCACAGCATTAAAACTTGATTTTCTGCAAAGGTATGGCAAGCAAGATGAGTATGATGCGCTTGCACGCAGAGCTTTAGGTATGGGTGACGCTCCACCGCAAAGAGGTGTTGATGCCTCAGGTCAGCCAGTTGCAAGATCCCCACGACAATTTGATGGGATAAAATCCGAACGTCAAAAAGCCATTGATCTTGAGGCTCAAAAAACATTGGCCACTGAATTAGCAAAAACAGAGGCAGAACAACAGACGGCCATTGTCAATGAAGGGCGTCGAGCAGGACCAACCATAACGCTTGGTAATCAACTCATTCAATTAGCAAGCGCACCTGATGCAAATGAGATTTATGGATTGGCTCGAAATGACAAAAATTTAATGGCAATCTTTACGAGCTTGATAGGTAGTGGTATCCAGTTAGGTGGAGGCTACAGCATAAGCGTTCCTGAGCTTTCAGAGATCTACAAGACGTTTAAGTTAACGCCTGAGCAACAACAGCGTTACCAGTACGCCCTTCAAAAATTCCGTGAGATGGCAATTAAGATGTCGGAATTTGCAAAAGGCTCGGTCTCAAACTATGAGCAGACACTCTTTAGTCAGGCCAGCGTAAACGAAAACGACCTGCCCGGAACAATTCGGATGAAGGCTGAAGCGATGAAGGTTCGTGCCGAATTTGAAAAAGAACGGGCAGCCCTGCTCCGATCTAAAGATGCTAATGGGAAAAGGCGATTTAGCACCACCGACGATCTTTATGATTCAGCGGAGTATGAAAACCTTGTTGCTAAATTAGACAAAAAATATGAGGCCATTCTTAATCAAAATGGCTTGTTAAGACAAGCAAGAGAAGTTGCTCCTGCTGCTCCAGGCGGTGGAAGATTAAGCGCGGATGAAATTTTGAACGAAGCTACAGGCAGGGGTTTCTAATGGACCTAAGCAAATTAACCGATGATCAAATAAAGATTGCAGTTTCAGTCGTTCAGGAGGCTAAGCGCCAGGGCGTCAACCCTGACTTAGCCTTGTCTGTTGCGTTTGCTGAAAGTGCTTTCAATCCTAATGCCGTGTCACCAAAGGGTGCCATCGGTGTCATGCAACTTATGCCGGGTACGGCGCAAGATCTCAATGTTGATCCGAGTAACCCGCAAGAAAATATTCGGGGTGGCATTCAATACCTTAAAAATCTTAGCGCTCAGTTCGACAATGACCCAACGCGAGCGCTTGCCGCATACAACGCCGGACCTAACTCAAAGTTCTTTCAAACGGGTGACGTAAAAGATTTGCCTGACGAAACCGTTAAGTATGTGAAACGAATTATTACGATGTCAGGTGGTTCATTACCGCCCGTTACCATTGATACGCAGGATGCTCAACAACAACCGGCGGCTCAACCTCCTCCGCAAACAACTCCACCACCTCAAGTCAAAAAGCCGACCATGACTGATCAGGCCGTTGATGCGGCAAAAAAGGGTCTCTCTTACTATGAACCCGAGGAACTTGAGATGCTCGCAGGCATAGCTGGAGCGGGAGTGGGAGCATTTAAACGCAAGCCTCTTGCCGCCCTTGCTCAGCGCTCTGTAGTGCCTCCTTTAGGTGCCGCTCCTTCAGCCGCTCCTGCGGTTGCCCCTACCGCCGCTCCTACCGCCTCTCAAGCACGACCGGGTCCTGTAAGACCTCCTTTAGGTGGCACAGGAACACAGAACTACGCTAGAGCCTTTGGGTTGGGTGATATCGAGGCTGGCAGAGCGGCAGATATGACTAAGCAAGCTGGTGGCGTCCATGACCTTACGACCCAACGTCGGGCAGGCCTACAAAAGATCAACGAGTTGTTTCCGAATCAGTTTAGGGAAGACCCAAGGTTTGGCGGTTTGATGACCCCAGAGGAGCGCCCTGGACCCGGACCACGCGGTCCCACGGGTCAGGTCGGTGGTGGCAAGCCTCCACCCCTAGTTAAACCACCTAGCCCTTTAAAACAGATCACAAGCATGTTTCAAGACATGGCATCGGGTTACCCGAAAACGGCTCGCAACCTCTCAGTTGCGGCATCCAAGGTACCCTTAGTTTCGTACCCACTTGCAGGTTTTAACATTGGTTCAGAGGGAATGGCGGCGGCTAGAGAACTATCCGCAGAAAAACCTGACTACCTTGAGGCGGCGCTTAGCGGTATGGGTGCGCTTGGTACCGGACTTTCGATGTACCCGCCCACCGCGCCTTTTGGTATTCCGATGGCTACCGTGCCACCGATTGTGCGTTACTTCAGAGATCGACCACCCGAAGAAGACCCCTCCCTCGGGTTGGCCATGCCGTAGTTTCACCCTGACTCTCCTCAGGGTTTTCCTCCTCTCCTGTCACAGGGAGTTTCCCCCCCCCTTTCGAGGGGGTTTTTTTATGGAGCACGCAACTTGTAGCGGGGTGAGCAACTGACATCCACCGCTACATTGACGAAGGTGCCTGCAACCTTTACAGGCGCTCGGGTGACCACCGCCCGATGATTGTTGGACTCGCACTCATCGATCCCAAGAATGACCTCGTCACGGGTCAGAGGGCGCATCTCATCCATCACAATCAGGTTGGATGTTGGCGGTTTACTGCTTGAGCATCCGACGAGGGTGCAGATGGCGATAGTGGTTAATATCATTTTCATTTAGTCCTCCGTTTTAAGGTTAGCGAGGATGTAAGCCTCGAGCTTTCGTGCAAACTCAAAAATGTCAACTTCTGCGTACAGACCCTCAGGGTTGTCGTTTTCGCAGTGCATAAAGACCTGCTTGATATCGTCATCAGACATTGTCGTTTTTCCATTTCTCCCACCGGGCAATTGCCGACCGAGCGATGCTCTTCTGAGGAACGCCATGGTAGGTGTTAGCAGTGCTGTTTAAGAAGGCATCAATCGTAGGCAGGATGGCCAGATCCGCCTCGTGTTGTTCGGCTTCTTCTTGGCTAGTAAAGATCAGACCGTCGGTGGTCATAAACGCTTGAACCGGTTTCATTTGTGTTGGTTCCTTTCTTGCCAGAACTGCAGTAGGTTAGTAAACATCCGAAAGCCTCTCTGAAGGTCGCGTTCGGTCCACTCGATCATTTTGGTTAGCCCTGCCACGCGACGACTTACAAAGACATTCGCGCATTGCGCCTCGGGTAAACCCAGACCTACCCGGTAGGCGGCTAACTGCATCAGGTGCTCGTCATACGCCTCAACCTTGTCTTTCTCAAAGAAATCCTTCGTTTTGATATCCAGAACGATTCCCTTGTCTTTGGTCGTGTGCAGGTCCACCTTGCCACCGTAGCCAAGCTCATGAGAAAACGACCGCTCAGCAATCCAGAACTGCTCACCAAAGTTTTGAGTGATCTCCGTGTCAAATGCATAAACATGCTGATGGAAGTCGTGCGGCCTCTCTTCGTAGAACGACTGGATGGCAGCATGAATCTCGGTGCCGGCATCTGCCGCGGCTCTACCCTCTTCACGACTGTCACGGATGATCCGATCGAGGTAAACGTCTTCTGCTTCGTCTTCGCTTCGAGGTAAGGTAAGCGCGGCCAGTAGTAATTGACGTTGCTTCCACGCCTCGAGACCAGGCTTAGCGGCAACATTTAAGACAGTCGTTACCGAGGGTACGAGATCCAATGCACGGGCATCTCTCAGGGTTGTAGGGCGCTGGTTGCCATTCTTGGCCTCCACCGTGTACATCGGCACACCCTCTCGGGTATACCAATGGGTACTTTCTGCGGCTCTAATCATTTGCTCTCCACGGGTTGTTTGTTGGCCCAGACTTCTAGGCAGGTTTGCTCTAACTCAAATGAAACTGGGCTGGTTCGTAATGCATCCTTAACACCTCTTTTATAAATACTAATAAGCTCTTCAGCCCTAGCCATCTCGGAGTCATCTGCAATATGCGGCTCAGATAACAACCTTTGCGAGGCCAATGTTGTAAGAATGCCGATTGTGAATCCGAGCAACCAGTTACCGACTTGTCGTTCCATCAGAATCCTTTCGTATGTAGCCACCAAGCGCCCAGTTGACCTCTGCTTTTAGCAACTCGATGGTTTGTTTGTGCTCATCCTCGCAAACCTTCCAAGCGTCGCTAAAGCAGATCCAAAAGGCCTCCTCGTTTTGTGGGCGGTGTTTGGCTGCCCACTCACGCCAAGCCTCCTCTTTAGTCATTAGGAAGCGTCCAAGAAGGAAATGGATGGTTGCTCCTTCCTGAGCGCGTAGTACTCAATTTGCACCTTCGCGGAGTTGATCATCTTGCCTGCGATGTTGGCAAGTTCCGATGCTTTTTGGGCTTCAATTTCACCGGATTCAAGATTATTGAAAACGGTGGACAAACGATCGCGTAAGTCAGTTACATTTTTCATTGTGAACTCTCCTTGAGTTTGTGTTGAATTTTCCTCAGTTCCTTTACTGCATCAACAAGCGATTGAGGAATATCGCAAGCTGAATAACTGCGGCCATGCCGAATGGTTTGCTTTACATACGAATCCCGAAGCTCTGCTCGCGCTTTTCTCTGATGAGTAAAGTGCCTTAAACGCTCACGCTCAATAACATCTGGGCGTTTTAAATAGACCTCCATATAAGCGCGATGGTATTGCTGGTAATGCTCAAGATTAGCCTCGCGCCACGCAGAGTATTCGATCCGACGCTTCTCGAGGTACTTGGCATAAGCCTCCGGATCGTCACGCAACGTGGCACGTTGCTCACGCAACTTAGCATTACGCTTGGCGTTAATTTCGTCACGCTTTGCGTAGTACCGGTCCAAAGCCTTTTGCCTTATCAACTCTTTGTGTTGCTCTTGGTACATACGGTTGTACGCAAGTTTTTGCTCGGGGTCTTTGCGTGGCATGATGTTCTCCAATATTTTCTGGTAATCACTTTTCCTCCTTTCGTTCATCAAGGGAATAAAACCAGTCGTCACCCGTTGACCACTTGCGGGTGCCGTCCACCGTCCAGAACGTGCGAGCCGCTTGGAAGTCTGGCCACTTACTCTCAGAGGCAACAAGCGCTTGGTCGTACCAGAGACAACGGTTGTTGGGTTGTGCTGCAAACTGACCGTTCTCAAGACGGATGAAGTTAAAGCTCTTATGCTCCTCGGCCTGCTCTGTGAACCCGGTATCAACGTCCATACCATCCGCACAGAAGTCCACCGTGAACAGGTAGTGACCAAAGTGCCATTGCTTATCCTTGCCGAGAAACTTCACACCAAGATTACGCAGGCCAACTTTCTCAATAACCGTAAACCGGTAGGACATGCAGTCCCACAACTGCAGTACATCAATGGGTAAGTCACCTTGGAAATCACTTTTCCACACATAAGCGTGGATAGGTAGCTTGTCGTACAGAGCACCGTACTGAGGAAGCAACGACTCGATGCGAAAGACCTGGCCTCTCAGGGCTTTGATGCTTACCCAGATCGCAGGCTCAAGTTCGCCATGGCCACTCTCAAAGTTGTAAAGAAACTCACGCTTCACAAAGCACTTGATCGGCGGAATGCTGGCAACGATGTAGCTCATAGCGACTTCAATTTCTCGGTGATGGTTTCCATCCGAGAAAGTAAGAAAGTACGAGCATCCTCAAGCGAACGGATCTGTCGCTCGATCTCACCGACCTCAAAGGTCAAGCTCAGCATATGCCGCTCAAGCGGATGCGCGACTTTTTTTGGTGGTGGATCCGACTTTTCTAACTTAATATCAGGCAGAGAGACTTTGGCATACTGGCCACTCAGCTTTTGCTTTATTACGCGCCCATCCTTCGTAAGGTCATTAACAATCTGATAGGCATTTTTTACTCCAGACTTACGCATCAAATCGCATATACGCATCGCCCCGTGTTGTCTGAGGATGTCAATTACTTTTTCGGTGTTATTCATTTTCGCTCCTTTGGTTAGTAGATCTCTCCTGCATCATGGCGTCGGCAACTGCATAGGAAACTTTCGCCAATTCTTGGTAATCGAACTTGGCAAAGCCAAACCGATTGAATGCTGACTGCATCGCATACATAGCGAGCAGATCTCGCATAGTCATTTCGTTGAGGTCGGTCATTTAATTGCCCTCATCACTCGTTGTGGTCTACCGGAGTTACCTGCACGACGCTCACCGGTATCCTCAATGAAGCCCTTATCGATGAGAGCTTTATAACGAGCCGTGACGCTGGAATAAGGTAGGTGCGCGAAATGCTGCCGTATCTCATCGCTGATGCAACCACGCTCACCAAAGAATCTGATGGCGTCATACACCATCCCCTCGAGCTTACTGGAGTCAACTTTCTTAGCGCTTGTGTGACTCGTATCTGGATCGTCTTGACGCACAAGTTTCTTTGGATGCGTTCCAAACGGCTTACTAAAAAAATCAAACTGAATCATTTTTCTTTCCTTTCTGCGGTAAGAATCCTTCGAT
>Ga0208019_1000532_pt1 | contig 20475 bp, 12 predicted proteins | sample CB_VirMetaG_5_FD_184540 | JGI IMG/M metagenome (GOLD analysis project Ga0208019, IMG submission 184540) | Freshwater to marine saline gradient viral communities from Chesapeake Bay - CB_1508_1D Viral MetaG (SPAdes) (version 4) | ecosystem: Environmental > Aquatic > Marine > Coastal | place: USA...
CGTGCCCAGAGATAAGGTCTTTGTTCTTGATACAAACCACCATTAGTTTGTAGAACCATGATGGGTTTACCATTTGCACGACCAGTCCAAAACTCCTTCGCAATCTTCCTTTGCAAAGGATTAAACTTAACCTCTGGCATCTCTCCATGGTACTCAAGATTATACATCTTGCTCCAGGTCTCAACCAGAGGAAGTTTTTTATGGATGTGATCCGTGGTAAAGTAAGGTTCGTTTGCAAAAAGCAGAGAATCCTGATTTTCCACATAAGTTTGATAGAAGTAACTGGTGTTACCCATCTGGTATACTCTATCAACAAATGGAAGATTCTGGAAAATCTCTGGATACACCGCACAGAGAATGAGTTTTCTGCTTGGATGATTATTCTTAATGCATTTGGCTACTGCTGTTGCGGCAATGTGTTTTCCAAACCCACCTTGTACATGAAATATAGAATACTTAGTTTTTGCCATGAATTAAATTACCAAGGGGTTGCTTTGTTTACCGTGCGAGGAGCAGGTGGATTGAGAACAGAATTGATCCAAGCAGTATGACCTGCCTGAGCACTTGCTTCTTGAGTGGTCAGTTCTTCACCCAACCAACCTTCTACGGTTTCTGCGGTGAGACTACCGAATGCTACGAAACCATCAGAATCTGGAGTTACGCCTTCTGTTTCCAACTCAAATCTGAAGGATGAATCAATAGTGGTTCTTTCCTGATCGGAATCATCATAAGAAACAAAACGAACTTCTACTTCCGTTACGACATTATTACCGTCGTTCAGAACCTCAAGATTCTCAATGGTTCTAGAGTGCTGAATTGCCATTGTTAGTTTTTCTCCTTAACTTTTTTATTTATGAATACCTTATTGTTCTTTGTGGGTGGTGCTTCCAATTTAATAACATCAGGAGTTCCCCAAAACTCAAGACTACTTTTATTTTGCTCATAAAGATCAAGAATCTCTGGGGGAAGAACTGATGCTGGTGGAGGAGCAGTCTTTTTCAATTCAGAACGGACTTCGTGCATATCACTTAATCCATAAGTGAATAAATCATCCTCCCTGTGAATATTTGATAAAGAATCAAAATCGTGTTCATAATATTCCTCACCCAGAAAATCATAGATGTCTTCCATAATTTTTTCTGGGTTACTCACCAAATCATTATAGTCCACAAAGTGCATTTTGTCACGCACGTTCTGTGTGAATCCTTCCATTATAGCATTGAGTGATTCATACACAATACCACCACCATTCAGAAGATACATACAACGATTATAATCATTGATGGGAGTATTAGTTTTTACCAACTGCTCATCAACAAAGTTAATTCTTGGTTGTCCTTCTTGGAAAGGATTGCGATGAACCATTGTAAGAATAGACGTAAGAATCTCATCCACCCTACGCACAGGGACAAGAATCTTTGCCTGCTGACCGATGTATCCCTCAATATAAGGAACTCGTGCAGTCCAGGCACGGTTCTTATCAAAGACTACTGGTTGCTGAACATCACTATAAAAATGATGAGGAATACTTCCGATGATTTCTCTTACTTGATTTGGTTTCGGATATCCAGTATAGAGTTCATTATTGGTAAAGTTTTCCTCCACCGCATACATCGCACCAAGCACAGGACTTGATGGACCAGAATAAAATCTTGGGTTTTGATTTAGAATGGACGAAAGCAATGTGCTCCCTGAGCGTGGGAGCCCTGCCATAAAATAAAATGTCTTCATATCAAAGATTGAAATTAGGATTCAGATGCTTGTAATGCTGCAATGTGCTCTTCACAAGAAACAATATCTGCCTCTACACTGGCAATTGATTCTTGAACTCTTTCATACATTGGATCTTCCTCAGTTAGACCTTCCAATTCTTCACGAAGACTTACAAGATAATTTTGATTATCAGCAATTCTATTTTGATGCTGCTCAATATCCCACTCTACGGTATAAGGAGGTGGAACTGGATGAGTGATTGTTGCTTCAATTTTGTAGTTTCCCCCATTTTCTTGAATTAATGCTGCTACTTCTTCAAGAGTATAACCAGTCTGATTATTAGCATCTGCTGTTAATTGATATAAGTGATTCAGGGGCAGTGTAAGTGTTGTCGTTTCCATTAAAATTTCCTCCAAAGTTCTTTTGAAAACTGAATCCAGTCTTTTGTTCTAGTTTCCCAGCTGTAATATTTATTAGTTATTTCTACTTGAAGGTCACTATTAAATTCCCCATTTCGATATTCTGTAATTGTGCGTTTAAGTTCTCTGGCAAATCTTTCAATATGTTTCTGCCTATCAGGAATAAATCCATATTGACGAGCAAATCCAAGTCCAGTTTCGGGAAGAGCAGCAAGATTACTGGAAAGAACTGAGCAACCAGCAGCAAGTGCTTCAATCATACAGATACACGAAGTTTCCAGGAAATATGTAGGATAGGCAAAGATATGTGTATTCATTAGTTGCTCCCGCACTTTGGAATTATTTGTTCTTGTGTGCCTAACTACTCTACTATCCTGATTGGCAAGTCTCAAACAATAACGAAGAAATTCTTCTTCTTGTGGGGGTACGTGAGAATATTCATAGGTTTGAAGACCTTGCTGGTATTGTTTTTTTCTTTCATCAGGATCAAGTTCATGAAAAATATGAAGTTCAAAATCTTCTTCGGGAAGAAGTTTGATAGATTCCAGAAGAATATCAAGACCACGAATTGGATTTGGATGAAACATCAATTGAAGTTTTCCTTCTGGTTTTTTATGTTTTTCAAATGGATGAATAGCATTCTTCAATACAAAACATTTTTCTGCTGGCAGTTTAAATCTTTGTACAAATCCTTCATACTGCCAATCAGATACAAAAACATATGCCTTAAAATGTTTCTGGAATTGTTTATCCATCAAATCTTCTAAACCTGGTTCCAGATGATGGGAATGCAACCAAACGATATTAGAACTATCGGGAGCAATTACATTATCACCTGGAATTACACACCAATGCCAATCAGAAAGGTCAGGAGCAGCAGGAAGAACTAAATCTTGCCAGGCACGACCCATAATTTCTGTGCCACCAGTTCCATCAGGATTCAACACTGCCTCTAACAAGGGTGGCATATTATTGTGAAGATATTCTGGTTTTGTTACGATTTCATTTTCCATTTTATAAAACTCCTTTGGAAATATTTGTGTAATTAAATTTCTAATATCTTGTGGGAAATTTAAAAGATTGTAAAAACTAAATTGTTTATTCTCATTTTCTCTTTGAAGAATATCCTTTTTATTCTCTACCAATTCTTCAATCATCTTTTGATTATTGATTTTTTGATGATTGAATTCCTGATGAGCATATGAATTTAATTTTTCTTGTATTTGTTTAACCCCACCAAAAAAAGTTAAGTGCCAACCAGCATTTTGAATTGATGGAAACTGATAAGAATGTCCTCTAAGAAAATCTGCTCCTTTTTCTAAGGCAGTAGCAACATCAGTAAATACTGTCCCACCCCAGTTACTATCCTCATAAGTATAAAAATTATAATACAGATTATCACATCTCGCAAGAGCAAGTTTATTTTCTGGTAATGGATTTTCTTTTAAATACTGAATGACTTCTTTTCTTGGAATTTCATCAGCATCACTCAACATAAACAAATCAGAAGAATCAAATTGTTCAAGAGCAGATAAAATATAATTTCTTTGTCCCCTCTCTAACTTCCAGAATCCTGACTCAAAGTTACATTCTGTTTTGTTAGAGAAATCATAATCACTAATATCTGGTTCATAATAAACTGAAATAATTTTAGATTTTAATTCATCATCAAAATCATCAATAACTTGATTGAGATAATATGGTTTTTCTTTACCAGAGTGAGTGTAATTACATTCAGAAATAACAAAGTAGTCAACAACATCCCGAAGATATTCTAAACGAAGTTTGAGAATATCAAACTCATTAAAGAAAGAAAACCCATCAATTACTTTCATTCAAGAACCTCCTTCAGGAAGCTTTCCATCGGAGACTTCTTGAAAATTTCAAGACCTTTTTCTGCTTGTGCATCAAGTTCTTCTGGTTTTTTGAGAAGTTTATAAGCAGTATCCACAAAACGGTTATAGGTAGAAGTGAATACTGTGTCTTCCATATAGTCAGGAAAATCTGTATCAGGATTTCTTTCCGAAAGAACTGGAACTTTGTTTTGAATCAAATGAGTAACTCTAACCATTTCAAAGATTTGATTGTCATGATTATGAAGATTAATGACTAGCTTTGCTCTTTTAATTAATTCATCCCGTTCATCTCCATAAGTTGATTGAACTGCAACAAAGTTAATTTTTTTGTTATCCGCAAACTGCTTCATAATGTGCTCTCTTCTTGGTGAAGGAGACATATAAGCAAGAATATCAATATCTCTGTCTTCTGGTTTATTCCTTTCAAAATATGAAATCTCTGGAACATAACCAATCTTGAAGTGTTTGATATTCTCTACACCTGCTTTACAAAGCACTTCAACATTTCTCATTGAGTAGTCCCATACTTCAAGACCCCGATACTTACGACACCAACGAATACACTCTGGGGCATCCCTCATTTGTTCTAATGAGTAGATAATTGTATCTTTTGGAATATCGTGTCTGACTACATCTACTGGACAGTGATGCATTCCAAAGACAATATTTCTTCTGTCCTGAACAAAATCATTCACACTGTTTGTTACATCATATCCCAATCGTTGGAGTGAGAAGAATACTGCTGCTTCAATTTCGTGAAATACATTTGAATGAACATAAAATCCATTGTCAGGGACAATTCTTACAAGATTAAATTTCATCGAATAAATTCCTCAAAGTTTTTGTTAATTTCATTAATCAAATTGGCATCCTTAGATATTACACCAAGACCATTACAATGTTTAAAGTTTGTTTTTGGTAGATTTATTTCTTTGAAGAAGTCCTTAACACCAAATCCATCAACCATTGTATCATGCATAAGTATGACACCATTTTCTTTCAAGAATGGTGTCCATTTTTCAAAGTCATTTTTGACTGCTTCATAAGTATGTAGTCCATCAATATGAAGGACATCAATTTGTTTATTCCAGGTCTTAACTACATCATCAAAGAATCCCTTGATAAAAGTAACGTTGTCAAGTTCCAATTCATCCTTCTTCTTCAGAACAAAATCATAGGTTTTTTTGACACCTGCATGTTCATCTCCCTCAAAACTATCAATACCATATACATGTCCTATTCCAGGAAGTGCAAAACAGAAAGTAGAGTATCCATAATCAACACCCAGATCAACGACAGTTTCTGGTTCTTTTCTTCTAATCAACCAATCTGCAAACAGTCGATGGTCTCTCCAGGTAAACTCTCCTGCAGCACCAACTTCAGTGAGAGTATGAATCTTACTATACCTTCGATTCTCCTCATCACTCTTACATGATTCGTCATACATCTCTCTAGGATAGTAGATGAAATATCTTTCAAGACCTTGATTATCATACTGATGATGACGACGATAATGGAAGCAGTGCTGTTTGGGATTACCAGTAGCCATCCAGAGCTCAAAACAATAACGATAATTTTCTAACTCTCTCATCATTGCATCAACATCCATATATTCATGGATCTTGATGGGGTGTTTTAGTTTACGGATGTATTCATTCTTTGCCCACCAGAAGTTTCCCGCATAATGTTGAACAACAAAATCAAGTTTAATATCATGTCTTTCCACCCAGTCAACACCACAACAATCGTATCCTTCATCAAGTTTAGCAATACAATCTTCCCACTTTTCAATATTATAATACTGCATATAGTGCCTCCAATCTTTGATTGCACCAGGAATGTGTGTAGTATATGAACTCATTCCCTTGTTATGGAAGTAGAAGACATATCCATCATCATTCTGACAATGCTCATATATTTTTTCCAATGTCTGCCCTTCATAAATGTTTGGTTGTTCGCCAACATTTCTCATATCAATAATATTCACAAAAGGATACCGATCTTTAATGTATCCGGTAACCATGGAATCATATGAATGACCAGTTTTGGAGTTGTAAAGACCCAATGGCATTGTAATGCACATATTAATCGTTGCCTTATCAGCAAGACCTGATGATTTTAGAAGACTCATTTGCTCATCAACCCACCAAATCCACATATTATTGGTGTCGGGGATAAACAAATGATAAAAAACTGTGATTGTTTTTGCGACTTTCTTTTCGTTACTATAATTTAACATACTACATTACTCTTCATATGACCAACAATAATCGCAGGATCAACATAAACCTTATGACCCTGCTCTGCGACCCTCTCACAGAAGTATAAGTCTTCTCCGAGTGGAAGTTCATAAGTGATTCCATCAACCTCTTGTAGGACCTTACCAAGTCCAAACCAGGGTCTTTTGAGAGATTCAAATACACCAGATTTCACACACATAAATCCAAGACCGACACCATAAACTTCAATTGGTTCTTCAAGTTTTTGAAGCAATTCTAATTCTTCTCTACTTGTTGGACGAAAATCATTTTTGTTTTTATGTATCATCGCATCATTTCCTTGTGCCTCAAAATAAACACCAGAAATAACATCCTTATCCGACGAGTAAAGTCTTAAAAATTGCTCTGGATTCCAAAGAATATCACTATCAATCATAAAGAGTTTATCATAAGTATATTGCCCCTTTCCAGGAGAAGGATTAAATACTTCTAAACTGCGACTTCCTGTGATGGTTGCTTCTCTTGCGTTTGTAATAATGGAAGCATATTCACTCTGGTAAATCCAGGAAATATTATTTGCCTGTAAAGTATGAATTGTTGCCATTAGACACTTCACATACTCGGCACACATCTTATTGCCTGGTGTTGCGATGACTACATTAAAGTGAAATTTATCTGGTTTTGATTGATTAGAGTAATTTAGCATAGTTTTAAAGAATAATCATTTTCTGATGTCCGACTCGAACTTTTGGATTTACCCAAATATCAAATCCGTATTTCTTAAAATCTTGGCACATTGATATATCCTCAGATTCAACATCTTCAAGAATCGTCCCGTCAGGTTTTTTAAGTTGAACAACACGGGGCACAAACCAAGGATAAGGTATTTTCTCATATACACCTTTTTTAATTAGTATCCACCCAAATCCACAGTAGTCAACTTTAAAAGGTTCAGATCTCCTTGACATATCCTCAATGGTTTCATAACGATTTGATCCCTTTTCATATAATTCTTGGTCATCCATTTTTTCTACAACAGTGGTTTTATTTGAAGGCAAACCACCATTAGACTGAACATACCAACCAGCAGCGATATCTTTATTCATATTCAAAAGTTCTAAAACATCTTCTGTTTTAAAAACGATATCACTATCAATCCACATAATATAATCATAAGGAACTTTACCCCTAAAGGGAGTCAGCATTGTTCCAGCATAATTATCTGCCTGAAGACAATCAGTTCGTGCGTGATTCACCATTGAACTGTATTGTTGGGAGATATAAAAATTAATTCCCAAATTCTGCAAATCAATGAGAAGACGAATCATTTGAGTCATAAAAGTTCCAGAATACATCAATCCTGGAAGACAGAATGCGATTGTTTTTCCTTTGAAATTATTTTTTGACTGATTTGTATAATTAAGAGGCATACAGTAAAATCATCATAAACATCATTATATCATATCTAGACAAGTTTTACCACCAGGTAATTCTTACATATCCATCACCACCTTTTCCACCAAGTCCAAACTTACCCCCTTCGGGAGAATGTCCTCCACCTCCTCCTCCACCACCTCTGGTGCCGTTTCCTCCATTTCCTGCTGCGAATTCTGAAATTAATGAATAAGAATTAATTCCACCTCTTCCAGAAACTAAATGAATACCATTTCCAAAAGTAGTCTTGTATACATCTCTGAGATTTTCAGTATATCTTTTTGTCCAAACAATATTATCAGTAGATGTCTGTATATAACCACCACTATATCCAGCAACATATATATCATTTCCATATGAAATTGAATATAAAGTATTTCCAATACCCCTAGTCCTCAATGTCCAACTAATAGTATCTGTTGATACTGCTAATGAAGTGCTGCTAGGCCAAGTAAAATAAATTGAGTTTTCATATGCTACATTATAACTAGACTGAGAACCATATCCAGTGGTTCTTAATATCCAATGAATGGCATCAGTTGAAGCAAATAAAGAATAAGAAGCACTATTTCCAGCAGCAATAAAATTACCACTACCATAAGCAAGACCTCGGATATCAGTACCACCAACCCCAGTAGTTCTTAGAGTCCAATGTATTGTATCAGTAGAAGTTATTATAGTCCCACCATTTCCACCACTAACATAAGTTCCTGTTCCGTCATAAACAACAGGAGAAAATAGACCTTGTGTTGTTCCTGTTGTTCTTAATTGCCAGTGAATAGAGTCTGTTGATACTTCCATTCTTCCACTGGTGTTAGTCGTAAAGTAATTACCACCATAATAACTAATATCATATGGATATATTTCTTCTGCTCTGGTCCTTAGTTGCCAAGTAATTGAATCCGTAGATGTGACTAGTTTATAAGCACTTGGTCCAAAATATGCCGAAGCAAGATATATTCCATTCCCATAACCAAGAGCACTGATATAATCCTCATTGGCACCATTTGAGGTGTAACTAAATATGGCAGTTCTTGAATACCAACTACTTAATCCAGAACTTAATGCACCTCCACCACCTCCACCGGAACCATAAGAACCTGAGAAACTAGGATCAGCTCCATCAGAACCATTTGGATTGTATGATAGTGTTGAAGACAAATTTCCACTTAGACCACCAACAAGATAAGTATTATTAGAGTTAGAAAACGTAAGGGCATATATGGTTTTGGTGTCACCAAAACCAGAAGTTCTTAAAGTCCAATGAATTGCATCTGTTGAGGTATTCAATCTTGAACTAACAGAATAATTTCCACCACCAGCAAGATAAGTATTGTTTCCGTAAGTAAGAGCATTAATATCAACACCAAAACTAGCAGATCTTAAAGTCCAAGTAATAGCATCTGTAGAAGTTGTTAATCTTCCACCACCTGCACCACCAGCAACATAAGTATTGTTTCCGTAAGTAAGAGCATTAATCTCATTGGCACCAAAACCAGAAGTTCTTAAAGTCCAAGTAATTGCATCTGTTGAGGTATTCAATCGCCCAGTTTGACCAACAATTACATAAGTACTATTTGCGTAAGTGAGAGCATTAATATCACCAGTAGAAAAACCAGAAGTTCTTAAAGTCCAAACAATGGAATCTGTAGAAGTTGTTAATCTTCCTCCATCACCACCAGCAACATAAGTATTGTTTCCGTAAGTAAGAGCAAAAATACTTAAGGAAGCAAAACTAGAAGTTCTATAAGTCCAAACAATGGAATCTGTAGAAGTTGTTAATGTTCCAAAATCACCACCAGCAACATAAGTATTGTTTTCGTAAATTAGAGACCTAATGGCAAGAGCAGCAAAACCAGAAGTTCTTAAGGTCCAAGTGATTGCGTCTGTTGAAGTATTTAAAATTCCACTACCTCCACCGGCAACATAAATGCCGTTACCAAATGTAAAGGAAATAATATCTCCAGCACCAAAACCAGAAGTTCTTAAAGTCCAAGAAGTTAATATTTCTGTCGAAGATGGTATATAACCACCACTTGCGGTAGAAGTAGTTCCATAAATATTTGTCTCAACTGATCCACCACTGAAAGAACCGTTTGCTCCACTTCCACCACCACTAATTCCAAAAGTGGTTAATGGTGTTGGAGATAATCCGGATCGTAATCCGGTAGATGCATTTGCTCCTTGTTGTCCGGCATATCCAGATAAAGTCAAATAAGATCCCGGAAGACTAGCCCCACTACCACCAGTCGTTGAACTAGGAGCACCAGCTGCCTGACCAATAAGACCCAAAGACCCACCAACATATACAGAAGAAGTACCTCCAGATGTTCCTTGTTGTGAATATCCGTTAGCAATCATAAACTTCAATCCATAACTTACAGAATATACCTGTGCGTTAGATCCAGTGCCATTCAATCCTGTTCTAAGAGTCCATTGAATTGAATCTGTCGATGTTATAATTGAATGTGTTTGGTCTGGATAATGCCTTGCGGCAGCAACAAACTTACCATCCCCAAAAGCAATACCATCGAAAGGTATAATGTTGTTACTAGGACTATTAGTTGGAAATACTCCTGTCGTTCTTGATTGCCAGTGAATTGTATCCGTTGATGCCGTAAGATCTCCATACTGGTGGCCAACAACAAAATACCCATTTCCAAATTCACAGGTATAAGGTGAATTGTTAACAGCATTCGTTCTTCTTGCCCAATGTATCGAATCCGTTGATGATGAAATTATACCTTGTGCGGCAATTAAGTAATTTCCATTACCATATGCCATATCATATACCACATTAGTAAAACCCCAAGTTCTTAATGTCCAGGTAATGGAATCAGTAGAAGAACTTAACATTCCACTATCTCCTGCAACAAAATAGGTATTATTCAAATAAGTTACATCATAAAGAGATTGACTCGTAACACCAGCAGTTCTTGCCGTCCAGTGAATTGTGTCTGTTGATGCTATCAATTTTGGAGTTGTGGTTCCACCAGCAAGAAATATACCATTTGCATATGTTGCGTTATATAAGTATCCACTTGTAAGTCCAACTGTTCTCCGAGTCCATTTATTTGTTCCACCTATGGAACTGACTACAATACCATTGTAAGTGGTGAGAAGATATACATCATTTAAAGAAGCATCTTTGCCTGATGCACTTCCATAAAATGGATAACTATTTTCTATTCCCTGAAATTCTGGTGTCCAAGAAATTCCATCATCACTCACAGAAACTCCTAGATTATTTCCACCTGAACCACCAGATCCGACGTTTGCGGTCATCGTAGTAGCACCATCAAGTTCTTCTTTACTTATCAACCAAGATGAGTAGGCACCACTACCTCCACCAGCACCAGAATAAGGATTGTTCCCACTAAGATTATATGGATTACCACTAGAACCTCCCGATCCACCACCAATTACTTCAATATAAAACTGCGATGCTAATGGTGGAACAAAAAATGTATAAGTTCCAGGAGTCGTGAATTCTTGATATCCTCTTGGAGAATTTTTATCTGCCAAAGATGAAGTGCTAGTAGTATCTCCCCATTCCTTTATACGACCAAATGATGTTGCGATAGTGCCACTAGTACCACTTATTGCTAAAGTATCATCATTACTACCATAAGTGATGTCATAAAAAGTTGTGGATCCACCAAAACTTCTTAAAGTCCAGACAAGGGTATCGGTTGAAACCAAAACCCCATATTGAAGAGTGGCAAAGTAATATCCAATATCACTAAAATATTCAAAGTTCCGGATTACGTTATTATTAATTACTGTTGTATCTTGTTCCCAAGTGATTGCGTCGGTTGATGTGGCAGTTCCATAAAAGTAACCATTATTATAAACTTGACCAGTAATATAAAACTTACTATTCATATATTCAACATCATGCCAGTCGGAAGCATTTCCAGCATTTGTATAATACGGGACAGTTCTCATAGTCCATACAATCGTATCTGTCGATGTTGCTACATTTAAATAGTCTCCGACAAGCACATAAGTATTGTTTGCATAAGTAACAGAAGTGTGCTTATAGGTAAATCCAGATGTTCTTCTTTGCCAGTGAATAGTATCTGTCGAAACTTCTAGTCTACTAGCATCCCCAGCAGCAATATAAAGACCATCTCCAAATCCTATTTCGTTTACTGATGAAAGATTAGAAACTGTTCTTAATGTCCAAGAAATACCATCAGTAGAAGTGTTTATTGCCTGATAAGAACCTAAAATAAAATTATCATTAATATAATCAATAGTAGTAATAGCATAAGCAGAAGAAATTCCAGAAGTTCTTAATTCCCAGTGAATTGCGTCTGTTGAGGTATTTAATCCTCCATTACTAGCACCAGCAACATAAGTATTGTTTCCATGAGTAATACCAAAAATAGTCGAAGAACCAAAACCAGAAGTTCTTAAAATCCATTGCTCAGTAATATCATAAGAAGAAACTGATAAAAAATTTCCATCTTGTCCAGCAGGACTTGGCAGAACATTCTCTACATATTTTCTGCTTACAGCATCATTGTTATTTGAAACAAGTGTTACTCCGGTAAGTTTATTGCTATGTAGAGTTGCCATCTAATTCTTATTTTCCCTTAGAGTTATTTATTACCACCAGGTAATCTTCACATAACCATCACCACCATTGCCACCATTACCAAAAGCAGATCCAATAGAAGCACCACCACCTCCACCACCTCCACGAGCACCATTACCACCAGTCGCAGCAATTGAAACACTTGCACCACCACCTCCACCACCAGAACCAAAAGCAATTGCAGTATAAGCAGTTCCAGTCAAACCATTTGTTCCACTTGAAGTTCCACCAGATGCTGATGTAGAGATTCCATAAACATTAATCTGTCCCCCATCACCACCAGCAGTTGATATTCTAGATGCTCCAGCACCACCTCCCGTTGATTGATATGATGTTGTTTGAATACCTGCGTTTGGTTGGGATTTATATCCACCAAGACCACCAGAAGTGCTGTAATATACTTTAGATAAAATATTTTCTCCAGCAGCACCATCCTGCCCTCCACCAGAAGCAGTTAAACTATAAGATCCTACTGGACCAGTCCAAGATACGGTAGTTCCTGCTCCAGGAGATCCAACAGAATTAACAGAAGATGCTCCAGCACCACCAATACCAATATTTAATGTAATATCAGACGACATAATTGTCTTTGGCACATACCAAGAAGCATAACTACCACCAGCACCTCCATTACCACCTTTTTGAATTTCACTAACAAAAAATGTATTATTTGCTCCTGCCACTATCCAATTTCCATCAGCATAAAAAGATCTATAATTATTCCCTCCTGCAGTTCTTTGAGTCCAATGAATAGAGTCTGTTGATGTTTGTAGCATTCCATAGTTACCCACCATCACCCAGTTTCCAGACTCATATCCAATGTCATATGCCTGGGTGCTGCCAATATTACCAATGGGTGCTGTTCTGAATGACCAATGAATCGCATCCGTTGATGCTGTAAGACCTATCGCATAACCAGCATTTAAGAATATTCCACCACCTGCTCCAATTGCTTGTCGAATTGGATGTGATCCGGGTGCTGTTCTTTGTGTCCAATGAATCGCATCAGTAGAAGAACTTACAGCATAAGATGCATATCCTGACATTAAATAGAGAGAATTTCCATAAAGAATTCTATATCCTCCACCATCACCTAAACCAGAAGTTCTCAGAATCCAATGAATAGTATCAGTAGAAACAGAATAATAACGACTACTTGATCCAACAGCATGAAATTCACTATTTAAATATTTAATATCGTTAAGAACCACTGTGGTGCTCGAAGTTCTTAAATCCCAGTGAATTGTGTCTGTTGAAGCAGTAATCTTACCATTATAACTACCAAAAACATAAAATCCACCACCATAAGCAAGAGCTGTGCCATAGTCTGTGATTGCATTTGTTCTAGAAACCCATACTACAGTGTCTGTCGATACAAGAGTTGCTGCGGAAGAAGTTGGTGAAAGAATATAAAATCCATCACCATATGCGGCAGCAAAATGATCGCCAGAACTTCCAGTAGTTCTACTAGACCATTCTATTGGTTCTCTACTATTATCAAATCCGGCACTTCCCCCACCACCAGCACCAGTTGCTTCAATATACAATAAATTTGCATGACTCGGCACATAGAATGTATGAATACCTGCGGTCGTATATTCTTCTGTTCCAGAAAGATATTCCCAAGTTAAACTAACCCCATCAGTTGTAATCAAAAACTTATCGGCATTTCCAGAAACAGATTCTATTGCTGGTATATTATCATCAGTATATTGCTTATTAACAACATCACTTTTTCCAAATACCGTTGTCGTTATTCCTGAAATGTAATTCGGACCCATTGTTGCCATTTTTTATTCCTCCTTATACCCAACTAATGCGGACATAACCATCACCACCTCGACCACCAGGACCAGTAGTATTTAATATATTAGAAATTGAACCTCCTCCACCACCACCACCTTTGATTCCATCACCACCGTTTCCGGTACGCAACTTTACTTCCGAAACAACAACTTGACCACTATTTCCAGTAGTTACATATATATCATTTCCATAACTAATAGAGTATCCTTGGCTCATAAGATTTGTTTTATTAATCCAATGAATAGTATCTGTAGAAACTCTTATTTGACTACTAGGTCCATTAATAAGATACAGACCATTAAAATATTCTAAACCATAAATGACACCAGATGCAACTCCTGAAGTTCTTAATTCCCAAGTAATTGCATCTGTCGAGGCACTTATCATTCCACTAGTTCCACAAATCACATAAAGATTGTCACCATAAGCAACACCAAATGGACTTACATTAACACCTATAGTCCTAAGAGTCCAAGAAATTGCGTCTGTTGAAGTATTTAATTTAGCAGTGTTACCAACGGCAATGTAAATACCGTTTTCATAAACCATATCATTAATGTAATCAGTAAAACTAGAAGTTCTTAATTCCCAAGTAATTGTGTCTGTTGAGGTATTTAATCTTCCAATTTGACCTCCAATTAGATATAAATTATTTCCATAAGTATTACAGTATATCGCATAACTACCAAAACCAGAAGTTCTTGAAGTCCAAGTAATTGTATCTGTTGAGATTGCTAATCTTCCACTAGTTGTATTCGCAATAAAATTATTATTAAAATAATTAAGAGAATTAAAATAAATTGTTTGAGAACTAAAACCAGAAGTTCTATAAGTCCAAGTAATTGTATCAGTTGAAGTTGCTATTCTTCCACTATCTCCACCAAAAACATAAGTATTGTTTCCGAAAGTAGAAGACCATATTTGATTGCTACCAAAACCAGAAGTTCTTCTAACCCATATTTCAGCATCATAAATGTCTTGGGCACCTGCTCCAGAACCACCAAGACCATAGGCAAGTCCATAATCAATTCCAGAACTACCATCAATTTCACTCGCATTGTTATTAACTGTATTTGAATATCTTTGTATTCTTCCAGCATCACCACCTAAAGCAGTACCACCAGAAACAAAAGCACCACCACCACCACCAGATGCTGATCTTACATTAGAATTATAAACTGCGTTTTTTCCAACAGAAGGTGAAACTACTGCTTCTCCACCACTTGTACCATCATATGCTAACCTATAATTTGATAATATTTCAGGTGCTGTTGCTCCCGATCCACCATTTCCACTTATACTGTTTTTTCCAGCACCACCACCAGAAATACTAAATGAATGAGAACCTGCTGGTCCAGTCCAAGATATAATTGTGTCTGATCCTGATGTTGCTGATACATCCAATGTTGAAAGAGTTGCTGATGCTCCAGCGGCAACATAAGTATTGTTTCCAAAAGTGAGAGTATTAATCGTAGTGGAAGAGAAACTAGAAGTTCTTAAAGTCCAAGTAATAGCATCTGTTGAGGTATTTAAGACTCCACTAGCACCACCAGCAACATAAGTATTGTTTGCAAATGTAAGAGCATTAATTGTAGTAGCACCAAAACCAGAAATTCTTGAAGTCCAGTGAATTGCGTCTGTTGAAGTATTTAATCTTCCACCAAGACCACCAGCAAGATAAAGATTGCTTCCGAAAGTGAGTGCTTGAATACTAGAAGAAAAACCAGAAGTTCTTAAAGTCCAAGTAATTGTATCTGTTGAGGTATTTAAGACTTTACCATCACCACCAGCAACATAAATATTGTTTCCGGAAGTAAGAGAACGAAGATTAGTAATAGTACCAGAAGTTCTTAAGGTCCAAACAATGGAATCTGTAGAAGTTGTTAATCTTCCACTCTCACCACCAGCAACATAAATATTGTTTTCATAAATAAGAGACCTAATGGGAAGAGCAGCAAACCCAGAAGTTCTTGAAGTCCAAGCAATTAAATCAGTTGAAGTGCTTAATTTTCCACTATTACCACCAGCAAGATAAACATTATTTCCAAAAGTAAGAGAACTAATAAAAGTTGCCCCAAACCCAGAAGTTCTTAAAGTCCAAGTAATCGCATCTGTTGAGGTATTCAAGACACCATCGACAGCACCAACAATATAAGACCCATTTGCAAAAGTAGAAGTATAGATATCAAAACCAAAAACAATACTAGCAGTTCTCAAAGTCCAACTATCAGACCTCATTTGCCCACCAGCACGACCACCAGTTCCAACAGTCACATTGAGAGTTCCGTCTGTAATGTAATCACTTACAATATCAAACATTCCATATGCTCCACCTCCTCCACCAGAACCACTAAATCCATCAACAAACTCAGCAGCAGAATAAGCAGCACTCCAATATTGACCAGCAAGAAAATAAGTATTGTTTCCATAAGCAGAACCATTAAAAGTGTATGGTCCTCCATCTGCAGTTCTTACAGTCCAATGTATTGAGTCCGTTGAAAATCCATATCTTCCGCTCTGTGCACCAGCAATATAAATCCCCCCACCAAAAGATAAAGTAAGTATAGTGATATTACTTCCAAAACCAGAAGTTCTTTGTTCCCAATGAATCGCATCTGTTGAAGCAATTAGCATTCCACTATTACCACCAGCAAGATAAGTATTGTTTCCATAAGTAAGAGAATAAAAACTTTGACCACTAGTACCAGTTCCTGCAGTTCTTAAGGTCCAATGAATTGCGTCTGTTGAGGTATTTAACCTTTGACTGTTAGTACTGGCAAATACATAAGTATTACTAGTGCTTTCGAATAAAAGTGCTTGAACATTTACTCCACCTGTTCCAGCAGTTCTTAATTCCCAGTGAATTGCGTCTGTTGAGGTATTCAGGTATCCAGAATTAGCACCAGCAAGATAAATACCGTTTCCGTAAGTAAGAGAATAAACTGGTTGGTTAGCTGTTGAGACAGTTCTTAAAGTCCAAGTAATTGTGTCTGTTGATGTCCCTAATCCTTCACTAGTACTACCAATAAGATATAAACCATTTCCAAAAGTTGCGGAGTAATGAGTTGGACTTCCTCCTCTCGGTCCAGTTCTAATTGACCAAGTGATTGTATCTGTTGAAGACATTGTGACACCACTTTGACCAACAGAAAGAAAACGACCGTCTCCAAAAGTCGCTGCCTGCTGAGTTTGTTGATACCACTGAAAACCTGTAGTTCTTATTGCCCAAATACTTGCTTTCGTATAAGTGCTTCCATCAGAATTTCCAGCCGCACCACCGCCGCCAGCACCAGATGCCTCAATAGTCAGTTTTCTTGCTCTGGATGGTATTGAAAAACTATAACTTCCGGCAGTATCATATTCCTGATAAGTTGCGGCAACTTCCCAAGACAACGTGCTTCCATCGGTAAATAAAAGTTTCCCAGTATTTCCAGCAGTATCTGGTATCGTTACTCCTGGTCTATTATCGGCATATTCTTTAAAAGCAATGTCGGTGGAATTAGTTGCTGTCGTAATTCCACTGACGTAATTTGGTCCTAGTGTAACCGACATATCAACCCTCCTCCAATCTTCTCTCTAATTCATCTATTCTTCGATTCTGTTCTTTAAGTGCTTCAATTAAGAGTCCAACCAAGTTTCCATAAGCAACTGTTTTTGTATCTGTTCCATAGACAACCTGCGGAATAACTTTCTCAACTTCTTGTGCAATGACACCGATTTGATGATCTCCATTATCTATACGATCAAACTCAACTCCTCGCAATGATAAAACTTTGTTAAGAGGGTCATCAATAGTTCTGATATTTTCTTTTAGTCTTTCATCAGAAGACGAAGTTACCAATGTAGAAGTCAGCTCTCCTGTTGATGGGTTAAATGTAAGTTTCGTTGATGATACATTAACAGAAGATACTGATCCACTTGTAGATTCGTCAAATATAAGGTATCGAGTTGCATTAGTTGTAGTATCATCTGTTAAACTCAGTCCAACATTTTGAAGTTGAGATCCATCACCATAATAAGTGATAATACCAGAAGATGCCGTTACAATACCTGAAGCATTGACCTGTAACTTATCGGCAATCGTTACATTAAAGGAACTATCACCAGCAATCCAACGGTTGGTTGCCTGACCGATTGCAAGTTGATTACTACCTGTTGCGGATGGAAGTTCTACATCGTATCCAATAGCAATGTTACAAGAACCATCGGTATTTGTATTGCCAGCCTGACGACCTAGAAAAACATTATCATTACCAGAACTCAATGAAGTTCCAGCACAACATCCCAATATAAGGTTGTTGCATCCCATTATAGTTCCAGAGGTTACTGCAGCATTTGTTCCAAGAAAGATATTATCATTACCTCCTTGTACATTACAACCACTCAATAAACCTATCGTAATATTACGACTACCCTCCGAACTTGCAGAATATCCCTGTCCAGCACCGCAACCTATGGCAATGTTACAAGATCCTTGACTATAGAATCCTGCCCCTTTTCCAATGTAGATAGTACCATCTCCGCCAGTGAAACATTTTCCTGCATCTTGGCCTATGGCAATTTTATCACTTCCACCCCAATTACTGTAACCGGCACATCTACCAAGGAAGACATTATCAGCACCACCCCTGAGTTGACTTCCGGCAAGTTTACCTATACTAACGTTACAACCACCCTCTGAACTTGGCTCAGATCCCTGTCCAGCACAATCACCTATACCAATATTATAACTACCTCTAGTATATCGTCCAGCACCAGCTCCAAGGAAGGCATTGTTACTACCACTAGACTGACATTTACCAGTGTTAGCACCCAGCATAATATTGTTGGAACCAGTTTTTGATATTGCCTGTCCAGCAGACTGATATCCTAAGAAAATATTGCAAGAACCAGAAGTCAGACACTTACCTGCATCTTGTCCAATAGCAGTATTATTACTACCAGTAACACCACCAGTACCACCATAACCAGCACAGAAACCAAAGAAGGTATTGTAACATCCAGTGGTGTTGCAGTATCCTGCAGCACGACCTAAGAAGTTATTATAACCAGCAGTATTAAGTCTTCCTGCACAATGACCAAAGAAGTTATTATTAGTTCCAGTGATGTTATATTGTCCTGCCTTAAAACCTAAAAAGTTATTATCATTTCCGGTGGTGTTACACCATCCTGTTTGATGTCCTATGAAGTTATTATAACATCCACAAGTATTATTAGATCCTGCAATGTGACCAAAGAAGTTATTGCCACACCCAGATGTATTTGATTTTCCTGCATTACACCCAAAGAAGTTATTACAAGACCCACAAGTATTATCATATCCAGTACATTTACCAAAGAAGTTATTCCAACTTCCCGTGCTGTTGTTTCTTCCTGCCTCATCACCAAAGAAGGTATTATAAGCACCAGAAGTCAGACACATACCTGCATCGTTTCCAATAGCAGTATTATGATTACCAGTAACACCACCAGTGCCACCAAAACCAGCACAGAAACCAAAGAAGGTATTATGACGTCCAGTGGTGTTGCATTTTCCTGCACGATAACCTAAGAAGTTATTATAACATCCAGTGGTGTTGTCGAATCCTGCTTCATCACCTAAGAAGTTATTATAACATCCAGTGGTGTTGCAGTATCCTGCACCACAACCTAAGAAGTTATTGGAATATCCAGTGGTGTTGAAGTATCCCGCAAGATTACCAAAGAAGTTATTATTACAACCAGTAGAATTACATTTTCCTGCATAACGACCAAAGAAGTTATTACAACCACCAGAAGTTAGACACTTACCAGCATCTACTCCAATAGCAGTATTATGATTACCAGTAAGACCACCAGAGCCACCATAACCAGCACAGAAACCTAAGAAGGTATTATAACAACCAGTGGTGTTGCAGCATCCTGCAGCAGGACCAAAGAAGTTATTATGACATCCAGTGGTGTTGAAGTATCCTGCTTGAAAACCAAAGAAGTTATTGCAACTTCCAGTGGTGTTGCGGTTTCCTGCATTACGACCAAAGAAGTTGTTACTAGATCCATCAGTGTTGCAGCATCCTGCATAAGAACCTAAGAAGTTATTATAATCACCAGATGTAATACTATTACCGGCATTACATCCTAAGAAAGTATTAAAACAAGCAGATCCTGTTGCTGGATCATAAGAACCACCAGCACCAGTACCAGCAAAGAGGTTTGCGTCTGCGTCTTGTGTGAATCCAGTCCCACTCAAATATTGCCCATCACCATAATAAGTAACGATACCAGTAGTGGCAGTTACAATTCCAGAAGATATTTGTACCGTTCCTAATGTAGAGACACCCGTTACATTTAACTGTCTACTGTCATCAATAACAGTTGTGCCTTGTACCTTAATAGCCATCTACCGTCCTCGTATACACTGGGTAGTTTTATTACAAGTATTTAGA
>Ga0208019_1000536_pt1 | contig 20381 bp, 23 predicted proteins | sample CB_VirMetaG_5_FD_184540 | JGI IMG/M metagenome (GOLD analysis project Ga0208019, IMG submission 184540) | Freshwater to marine saline gradient viral communities from Chesapeake Bay - CB_1508_1D Viral MetaG (SPAdes) (version 4) | ecosystem: Environmental > Aquatic > Marine > Coastal | place: USA...
AGAGGCATAAGCTGAGGGCCAAACTTTGTATCGTGATTTTACTTTGTGATAGCAGGCATCCTTTTCGCCTGCCGCTTCGTCAAATTCTTCTTCTGTGATTGCATCTTCTTTTACTTTTTCTTTTTTCTCATCTGATGAGTGTCCAAAGTATTTGTGCACCAATTTGTCTAATTCTGTGTGAAAAGCATCAATTTCAGCATCTGTTTTATCTTCTTCCATTGAAGCAGAAGTTGGTCCTTCTGGCTTTAACTTAGCAGGTGATTTGATCATTGCTAAAACTTTGTTGATTTGTTCAACTGATGCTGATTTGGCCCAATCTTTTACTTTGTCTGCCACAGCATCAGCAACTTGATCTTTCATTAAAATCATTTTTTCTACAAGACCTTCTATGCCTTCTGACTTCACAACACCATACTTTTTATTGGCAATTTTTCTGTAGTCTTCTTTGTCACCATAAGACATTCTGTCCCACACCTTGCCATCTTTCTCAGCAAGTTCACGGGCATACTGTTCAGCATACCAGGCATTGAGATCACCCTCCAGTGTGTGTTCTTCACCATCTGATGTTTTGAACTTGGTGCCTTTCTTGGCGCCTGTGGCTTTGAGTTGTCTCACCTTTTGAGCAAACTCATTGCCTTCTTCTATGATGAGTCCCAGTTCATCCAACTTGTTGACCAACCACACATATGGATCACCATCACGTGCTTTCATCGTGCCATATGGCATTTGGTCTGAAGCATCTGATGATGAAAAGTAAGCAAATAATTTTTCATATATGGTTGGAGCATCCATTAGATCTCCTGTGTCCATGAACTTCTTGTATTCGTCTTGATGTTGTTGAATGATCATTTGAGCATAGCCACGATCCTGTGCTTCATCTTCTCCCAAAGTAAATGATCTCATCAAATGTTTGGCAGTATCATTGACCCATTCATCATCGTCAATTGCTTTTACGAGTGCCTCAATTTTTTCATCAGCACTGTTGCCAGGAATTTTTTTTGCTGTCACAATCCTTGATCCACTCTGCGGTGATATACCAGTGAACTGTTTGAGTTGTGGAAATTGATCTGACCACAAAGAATCATCATTGATTGCATTGATTAACTCACGCAGAGTCACTGCGGCATCGTCACTGCCTATGCTTTTTTTATATAAATTTCTAAATTGGTCTAAACTTCCTTCATACATTGAATTCAAAGTTCTAGATTTTCCTTTGCCAATTTGGAAACCACCAGTGGCACCCATGTTTTGTTTAAACTTGGTTTCTGCATCTGGTTCAGCAAAATCAAATCCGTCTTTTTGTAGGATGGCCTTGATTTCAACAGTACTCATGTTTAACATCTTTGATATGTAATGAAGTATTTCGTCCTGCTCCAAGTCTGCCTGTGTGCCTGAAGCAAACATTGTGACGATCAAGTCATGGAAGCCAGGTGACTGTTTGATTTTTTTAAGTGATGTGGAATCTTGTCCCATGGGATTTATAAGTTGAGAAAAATCATCATATTCATCTTCGCTCACTGAATCCTTGTCCATTCTTCTTCTCTGTTTGTTGGCAGAGTGTTTGATTGATTTTTTTACCACGTTCATTGCTCGTTTGGTCAAAACTTCTGGTTTGGCATCTCTGCCTTTTTGTTGTGGCACATCCTGTTCACCTATTAATTTTTGTATGATTTTGTTCTGGGCAAATTCAGGTTTTTGTTTCACCAACTGCTCTAAAAATGTGCGTGGTTGTAAACCTTTTGATTTGGCTAGATCACGCAGTTGCTTTTCAAATTCAAGAAACTTGTTGGGTTTGGATTGTTTTTTTGGCTGTTTTGCTCTGTCAATTTCAGTGATCAATTCTTCTAGGAAACTCATACTGCTATTTATTACAGTTTACGTGGTATGTGTTTTCGCTAGAAACTGCAAGTTGTTTGTAAAAACCATTGTGTTGGATGTCGAATACATCTGCATCTAGACTGCTTTCATATGAAAATGTTAATTTGCTGTGCTCAAAAGGCAGTCTTTGATCAATGAACAGTTCTTTGTTGATGTACAGTCTTAACTGTTGTTGAGGGTTGGATTGTATCACCAGTGTTTTGGTTTTGAGCATTACCTTTTTAAAGGTGCACCAAAGATAGAATGCTTCATGTCAAGAGCATTGTCTGTGGGTTTTTGTTTTTTTGGCTTTGGTTGTGGCGGTGCTTTGGTGCCTGATCTACCAGGTGTTCCTACATAGGATTTTTTGCCACGTGCTCGGCCGGGAGATAAATGTGGATTGGCAATAGAGGCTATGTTGCCTGAAGATGTTGCTCCTGCTGTGGCTTGTTCAAGGATATCTTTGAGTTTCATATGTTTACTTATTTTAATTTCAAAACTAAATTAGTTGCACAAATCATTTCTTTGTATGCATTTATCCAGTCGATGGGTGAGGCAATATATCTTATTAGTCGTATTTTTTGCATACTGACTGTCTTATCACCAATCATACAGTAATCAAATTTCTTATCAGAATTGAGCAATGTGCTACACACTACATGGATTTTTTTTGAGTTTCTATAAGTCAACCAATTTACAGGATCGAATGTGTTTTGAATTCTGGCATAGGAAACAAAATAGGATTTTGCAACATATTCAAGGCGCGGAGTTCCCAGTCTAAAGCATCTACAGGTCACAGAACTGTTTTGTCCAATGCACTGAATTGTGTTGTTTTTTATGTCTTTGTTTGCAAAATCTACTTTGATGGAAAAATTATTCTGCATGATTCCTTGCAGTCTATGTATTCCTAGGTCAGTTTCGATCCATCCAGAATCACGTTCATTGAAAAATATAGATAAATGCTGACGATCTGAAGTCTTGCCCACTAGTGCAAAAGGCACAGCAAAAAAGTTATTATCAAAGTGTTTAAATTTAGTTTCTAACATACATTTATTTGTGACATTGTCTTCGATGGGCAACAATAGAAAATTTTTAAAAATAATTGGTTCACGTAATTCACCGTTGACTGTGTAATTAAACTTTGGCAAATAATCACAATCATTCATTATGTACACAATGTACCTGTTTGCATCAGCAATTGAAAGATGTTTGTACATTATTTTTTACGACCTGACTTCATGTTGGCACACCAATGATACATTTTGGCTCGTTCGCCAGAATACTTGCGAGCCTTTGCTCGCAAACTACTTACAGAACCTTTGCAGGATGCACCTGCTCGTTTGACTCTGCCTGGTCTGCTTTTGCCTTTTACTCTACCGTCAGCAAAGTTTTCACCTAATTTCTGTTGTGCTCCAACTTTTTTGGTGTAATTGGAAAGTTCTTGTGATGAATTCCATACACGAACTTTAATGCCTTTGGATTGTAACTCTTTGAGTTTTTCTGTATTTTCTGTGGAATCTTTTAACACATGAGCCTGCATGATTTTAATGTCATTCACAATAATCTCATCCCAATCTGGATCTGGATCAGGTTCTATCAGAGCGGATTGTAATGCTTGTGCTACAGGTTTAGCATATTTGATCATTATCGCATATACACCATCTATATAATCTTTGATTACAACAGACAATTTTTTGCTGTCGCCGTCAGTGGTTAATTTTTTTCCAAGTTCTCTCCATTTATTGGTAGTAAGTACATAATCATCATATTTGTCGGTATAATCCATATCAGGAGCGTGTTTATCCAGCAACCTTTGAATCAGTTTACCCATGTCGTCGTACATTGGCTGTAGATCGTTGCGATTTTTTCCTGAAGACTCTATCAGGGCGTACAGTGTAATCCATCGCCTTCCGCTGTCGTCTACAGAACTTTCAACATCTCGATTGAAGGCACCAAGCACATTAGCATCCAGTTCAAAGACTATGCCACCACCTCCACCGCCAAAAATGCCTTGACTAAAAAAATAAGGATTCATATTTAGGAAAGCACTGATACTTTTTTTCTGTCCTTGTAGGCTCAGCATATTAGATATGTTTTCTACTTTAGTAACGTGAAATACCCTTGCTCTTTGTTTAGGCATAATTTTATTCACTATGCTGTTTGACAGAGGAAGCCACAATCCGTAAGTTAAATCTGCTTCATTTTCTAATTGGTCTGGTTCAAATACCTTTTGAGATAGACTTGACTGATATTTTATTTTTTCCGTTATTTTCTTGCCATCAGCAAAATTTTCTGCAAACAATTCAAACAGTTTCATCGTTTCTTCCTGCCTCTGAATCCTGCGCCAGTCATGTAGGGACGAGAGAACCACAGTTTGAACCATTCTTCTGTGCCAGGTTGAATTTTGTTTTTGCGTTGTAGGCGTGCTTTTTCTGTGCCTGTGATGGAAATGTTCTCTTTAGGTTGAGCATACACATCAATGCCAGCAAGTTTACGCAGTTCGTCCAGTGTCATTGTAGTATTTACTTGGCAGAGCGTTTGCGCCTGCCAGCACAGTGAGCTCGCTGTGAAAATCCCTTGGGGTTAGAACAGTTGATTGATTTTTTGTATTTGTTGCTCCACTTCTCCAACAGTTCAACTGTGTAGAGTTCGTAGAGTTTCATTGATCAAAATTCAATGCCCATGGATTTCAGCATTTGATAGACCATCTCCAGAGTGTCTTCACCATCTTTGCCAATGGTGCCAAACATCTCTTCAATTTCATCGTGCATGGCTTTGGTTATGGGCATGTACTTCATTACTTCATCAATTTCCATTTCATCCGCTTTGTCTTGACCAAACTTATCTACCACTGCCGCCCATTCATTTTCTTCATAGGCATCTGTGAGTATGCCTGTGTCTGTCCATGCTTTGATCATTCCCCAAACAAGATTACTATAATTGTTTGATTCATACTTGCTGTATTTGTCATACCATGCCTTGAGTTTATTCTTGTCTACTGCTTCTGCAACTGGTTGATCTTGTGGAGTATCCTGCGGTTGCAGTTTGTTCCACTCATCGCGTGATTGTTGTACTAACATGTTGTGGAATGTTTCTTTAGCTTTGTCTTCGTCACCAGCTACCAAGTGGTCCAACACTTTGTCCAAATCGCTCATCTTATTCTCCTGCTTTTGATATTGTGATGTAGTATTTGCTTCCTTCGTATTCAAAGGAGTCGTCAGCACTATCTATCTCAGCACCAAGTGTTTTGAGAGATTCTTGAATGTTTGATTTGATAGCAAGTATTTTTTTTGCATCTGCTTCGCCCAACTTTTCAGCCTCTGCCGCAATGTCATCCAATGCTTTGTACAGTTGTCCTGAACGTTCTGGTGATGCTGTGAGATCAATGAGATCCAACTTGTTGGTGATGTCTTTGAGTGTTTCTGCATATTTGTTAGTCATTTCTGATCATTTCACAACCACCAAATGTGGCAGTTACTTCTCCAAACATTTTGTCACCTAAGTCTTCATACATTGATTTGATTTTGTCCACAGCAGACACATAGTCTGCAAAGAAGTTTGCATCGCTAAGATTCAAGTTGTTTAATTTGTGTTTAACAGGAAATGCACCGTTGCCATCTCTTGATAGATATGGAACTTCACCGGCACCCACTTGACCAACAATCTCATCGTCCACAACATGATAAGCAACTCTGTATGGAGTTGTTTCACCTTCCCATGAACCGTCTTCTGCTACTAGTCCTTCTTCGCCTTTGTCAACAACTTCTGCTACCACAAAACGTGAACCATCATACATGACTTCGTCTGCAATAACTCTTGCTGATGCAGTTAATCCTAGTTGTGCTTGTTTGCCACCAATCAGCATCAATTCATACTGTTTGTTTAATTCAGCAATCAATGAATCTGTGTCTGAGTAAGCACTTTCTTTCTTTGCTTTGTCTTTGAGTGCTTTTTTCATAGGCTCTTTTTTGTCGCCATCTTTGTCAAAGTCCAAATAGTCTGGCTTTGATTTGGCTTCTTCAACACTTTCATCATATTGAGGATCGCCTTTCATTTGTCCTTGAACTCTGTCCCAAATGTAAGCATACTTTTCACCGTGTGCTTTGATGAATTCTTCTTTTGACATGTCAGCTGCGTCATCTTCCATGTCCATCATCATGTCCTTGACACGACCTTCAGTGAATGGATTATCTCCATGTGTTGCAGAAGCAGGACCCATGTCTTTGTTGGGCACTTTGTTTCTTTTCAATTCAAAGTCATCTTTGTCTAAAAACTTTTCATCTGGTTGATTGTCAAATGCTTCTTGTTCTGGCTCATCACCTGGCATGTCTGGTGCAGGTGCATCTGGAGCCATGTCCGGTGCAGGAGCATCCATTGAGGGTTGCTGTTGGATGTTCATCTGCTGTGGATCAAGTCCAGCATTTTTAAGTATAGCCATAAGAGCAATTTGATCTTCCAATGTGTCTGTTTGGATGCTGATGCCCTCACTCAGCTTTTTCTTGTTTGTGTCAGTCATTGTTGATTCTCCTATTGACTCTTTCTTTTTGGGTAAACCTTTGTGTTTGGTGCCCGCAAACTTTTCTAGATCTTTTATGCTCATCTTCATCATTTCTTTGGATGCCGCTTCAAGATCTGATTTTGGTGCATCGCCACGCTTGGCGGCTAGTGCGGCACCAGCTGCTTTTTGCTGTGCCTGTGAAACTGCTTTTTCTTCAATCGATTCACCACTCATATCAGCACGAGCAATTTCATGTTCAATGTAGTGTTTGACAGATGAAAGATAATCAGCTGCCTTGGTCATCTTGGATGCCACCCATCCTTCAATGCCTTCTTCTTCTGAAACTCGCTCCAACATCTTGTAGATGTCTCTGGCATAACCCATTGTTTTGTAGAGATCAGATCTAGCCATGTTGACTTCGTGATCTGGATGATCTGGTTCTGCTCGCATGTCCATGTCAAATTCTGAATCTTCTACAGAATTTGCTTTTTTATCTAAATATTCTTGGTATGATACTGGCTCTTCCACTAAGTTAATTGCACTCAGAGCCTGCTTCATGAAATCAACTGATTGCTTATCTATTGACATAAGTGTATTTATAACAGTATTTGTATTAAACTAACTGATAGAGTTATTGAACCTTAAATGTAGGTGTCTTAGCTGCTGATCTATACTCTAAAATTGCACTCATTTTTTTAACACCACCGCCGATCTGCTGGGCAAAAGTTTTTGGCTTATTGTAATATTGATATGTCATGCTGTCAACATTGATTAGTAAAATGCCTTCAAAGTTTTTAACATTTTTATAGTTTGCAAATGTGTAAAAAGCAGATAATCTAAGCATTGCTTCATAATCTATATCTCCTGTTTTGTTTACTCTTTTAGATACTTGATCCCGATCAATTTTCACACCACCATAACTTTTCTCAAAGAGTTCTACAAATAAATTGATAGTTTTTTCACGGCCAATTTTTTGGAATACATTATCGTTTAATAATGATATCCATTTTAAATTTAGAGCAGGAATATTTGTGACATCTGGAAGATAAGGCTTAACTGCTTTGATTAACAGTGCTTGACCACCTTTAGTATCTTGCACTGTTTTGACTTTTTCGTCATCAAAACTAAAATCTGTTATTGTTTTTTGCCCTGCAGATGTGACTGTGACATCACTTGCTTTGAGTTCTATGTCTTTGCCGCCAATTGTGATGTCGCCTTTGTCTTGTTTAGCATTCGAACCAGCAAATGCAAGTGCTATCTCACCTTTGCCCCCAGCTGCTCTTGATCCAAGTATAATTTTACTTAAAGATTTTACAAGTGGCAAATAATCATTGTTAGTCACTGGCCATGGTGTTGGTGTGGTGTTTTCATTGGCGATCATTCCTTCTGTATTAACAGCTCCATTACTATTACTTGCTGTTAAAAAATCAATGATTGTTTTAAAATTCACTGTTTGAGCTGCTCGCATGATTTTTTCAAACACTAATTCTTTGATAGCAGGTTGGCTTTTGGTAAATTTTTTAGATACTACTTCGTTGATTAATTTTTCATATTCTGGCAGGAATATCAAATTCAGTGCCTGTTGTTGTTCTTGCGGTGTTTTGTCTTTTAACGCATCATTTATTTGTTGAATAACATCTTGGGTTTGTTCATCTTCTGCTTTTATTTGATCTAACTTTAGAACTTTTTTTGCCCTTTGTAAAATTGATTGAGCAGATGTCTTTGATTTTTGAGCAACATAATCGATTATGTCTGCTATATTAATGTCTTCTGATATAAAACTTTCTTTGGCCAGTCCTTTAGTAGGATCTTTTACTAGTGTGATTTTACCATTTTTAGTTTTGACTCTGTAAGGATATTTTAGTGTAGCGTCACTATAACCTAATTGAGCAAATTCATTAAGTCGCATGTGTGTATTTAATCAATTGTTTGTATCCAATTGGCTAAACCGCCGTATATACTCAAATCAAAACCGCATCTGTGTGCATATTGTTGTACAAACGATTTGAAATCATTTTGATATGACACATCAAGTTGCTTCGATTGAAGTTTAGCAATTATTCGGAGCATAAATTCTTCCATTTTTGTGTTTTTTATCCATATATTTTCATCCATATAATTTTGATATTTCGAAGTTAAGTCATCGCGAAACCAATCTGGAAGGACTTCTATTTTTTGAAAGCTTGGATCAATTACAAAATGCATTGAATATCCTATTGTTGTTTTGTATTTCTGTTCTAGAGAAATTCTCCAGTCATGCAAATCCAAATAACCTTCTATCTGCAATGCTCCAAGAGTGCTACAGAAAAACATAGGAACATTGTTTTCTAGAAACATTTCAACATTTTGTGTTAATGTTTGCCAGTTTGTTCCAAATCTACTTGCTTCGGCTTTTTGTTGTATATTTTCTATGCTTCCGAGAACATTCATGGATTTGAAAAATTTTCTGTATTTTGCTAATTTTGAAAGATCATAACCTTTACCTGGGCACAGATTTGTTGTGATTCCTATGATCAAATGCTGAGCATCAAGACCAGACAGATAATCAATAAATTCCCAAAACTTAGGACTCATTGTTGGTTCTCCTCCTAGTATAGAAATTTCTTTGATTTTTGATACATTTGTTTTCACATAATCAAAGAACTCTGCAGTCAAATGATTTTGCTGTTCTGGAGTGATGTAATTTTTTTTTGAAAGAATTTGATATTTGGTTCTATTTTCTGTCGTCAGTTTCTTGTATGGTCCGTGTTTTCTTAAATCAGACTCCCATGTGGTGCTTTGTGATTGATCACAATAAACGCATTTGAAATTACATAAAGTGTCGAATATCACAGCAATAGTGTGTGGCACTGCAGATGTGTTTTGGAAAACTTTTGAGTTATGACCATGTGATATATAATCTTCAGATTTGTATATCCTATCTGATAACACTTTTTTTTCTTCTAATTCCCAACAATATTTGCAACCTTTGGGTTTTTGACCTTGCAACATCTGTTGCCTTTCCTGTAATTTTTGATCTGTGTTGAAGATTTTGTCGCCAGTGGCGGTGATGTCTATCTTGTGTGGCGGGTTGAGATGACAGGATGCTGTGGTTCCGTAGGGTATGTTGAAATCAGACCATAACCATTTGGCATAACATACAGAATCAGATATTTGGTTTAGATGTAATTTTGTTTTTTCAAAATTGTTCACAAAAATAATTATAGACTGAATTGAGTAGGTAGTTGGCTGTTTGACTCCATGTTCCAAGCTCCACACCCAATTTGATCCAATATGTATCCTGGATATGCCAATTCCACAGTAGTGGACATCAGCATGGCAAGATCTGAATTCAACATGGCATATTGACACTGTTCTAATGTGTCGAATATTAACCTTTCATAGCGAGGTGTAATTTTTTCACCATTTGGTCCAATCATGATTGCTGTGATCATATAAACAATAAGAGTAATGTTTTGAATCAATTAGCACCCACGTGTGTGGCCCCCATGCGTTTGCCATCACGTGCGATTTTGTTCATTCTCATAATCACATCATTGTAGTAGCCTTCTCGCTTGCCACCCGATGTTACAGTCATGCCACCTGGAGTTTTTTCTGTTTCTGGTTCTTGTGCTTGAGAAGGTTTGCCAATGTTCTTCTGTAACCATTGTGTGGCTCGTGCAATAAACTCATCAATGGGCACACTGCCGTCATACACATCGTATCCCAACACATCAAACACTTCGTACGCATTGGCATTAGATAAATTGAGATCATGTTCTGGATCATAGTCTGGATTAATGTAGTCTTTGGGATCGCCTGTAAAGTCAGTCTTGTACACTTCATCTTTGTAGCGTTCTTGATCACCAGTTACCATGCGAAAATATCCTTTTTCAGGATCCTTCTTGTAGGCATGAAAACTCATGCTTTCAGTTACATTTGAATCAATTTCGTATAGTCTCATTTTTTATCGCTGCCTGTAGTTGCTTTACAGTTGTATTTACCGCACCATTTGTGTGCTGAACTCCAATTCCGCCTGCTGATCGCCATGCTTTGATGTTATAACCAAAGTCATCAATAAGGATGTTGGGCGTGCCATCTGGCTGTTTGGCATAGATTCCTTTGTTGGCTGTGGCAGGCATGATGATCACTTCATTGGGTTGTGGTTGTAGATTCTGTTGTACCCATTGTTTTTTCTGAGATACCACCCTGCGATCACCTGCCAATGCTTTGGACAGTATCTTGTATTCACCTTGAAACAGTGTTTGTATTGCTGACATCAGTTTAGGCACATCAGACAGCACATCTAAATTCAACCAAAAGTCTTTCTGCTTGGTGATGTCTTTCAACACCTGACTGACTGTGTCTTTGGAAGCATCTTTCCATGATTCGACACCCGCCATGCGATTAAAAGGACCGTAGAAATCTGCCAGCACACCGTCCATGTCTACATATAATATATGCGATTTAACCGTGGTTTCTAGCTCATACAGTTGCATTTTACATCAATCCTATCATATTGAACATCAAAACTTCAACTGTCAATAAAGCAGGAAAAAATAAAAAAGTTGCTCCAATTGGCGCCACAGTTTTTAATAGTTTGTAATCTCTTTTTCTTGTGCAACAACTCATTTGGTCAACCTTAATGCTTTCATGATCTTGCCCAGTGTCTTTTTGTTGACATCGGGTGTTGTGTTTTGTTTGGTTATAATACCAACACCCGCCGCTTCTTTGATGCCCATACCAGTCCTCACTGCTCGATAGATATTTTTCTTTAAACCTTCGTTGCCCTGGAACATAGTTTTAAAAGTATCATAGTCGCCAGCTGCCGCTGCCTCACGTGCCTTGGAAGCAGACACACCCTCAACACCTTCTGAATCTGGATCTCTGTCACCTGCTGATATCACATCAATTGAATCGAAATTATATTCTTGACCATTGTATTTGGCTAGTAAGTCATTGAATTGTTTGGTTCTATCTGATCCCACCACCATGGCCACTCGCTTGTGTCCTGCTCGTTCTAAAAATTTCATTACATCGATGATGGTTCTGATGTTTGGATCATTAATGATGTGATCGCCTGCTTCAGGAAACTGTCTGTCTATCAGTGCAATTTTTTGGTCTCTGTTGAGAGGATTTTTCTTTGGATCTTGTGTGGGTGACACAAACACAAAATACACATCACTCACTGACGCAACCTTGTCAAACAGTTTTTTGTGTCCTATGGTGGGAGGATTGAATCGACCAAACACAAATGCCGCTATGGGATTATCTACTTCTGTTAACTTCATTTTCTATGATTTCATTGTACACATCAATTGCTAGTTCATCCTTGGCTTCTTTGGGGATTTCGTTGTAATTTAAATTGTTATTTTTACAAAAACGCATGGTGACGTTGTCTACCAATTCGTGTATTCTTTCTGTGGCTTTTTTGGGATTGCGGATTGCAAGCCTTACAGTAGGCACATAATGTTTGCGATATACTTCTTCGTCGTCAAAAATTGACATGAAAATAGCGTCTTTGAGATTTTGTTCATGCATGATACACTATTTATTGGAACAGTTGTTCTAGCAACCAGTCATACAAAGGTGTGCAAAAACTGAATTCAAAAGTGCCATTTTGACCAAATGTTGTGGTTTTTGTTAGGATTTCATTGTCTGTGTTGTTGATTTTGAATTGTGCAAGATCATCTCTGCTATCACACATGTGCAAACACATGATCTCCTGCAGTTCTAAATTTTTAAGTTGAATCAGTGTGTCTTGCAGAATATTTTGATTTTGATCAATTATTGTGTTTGACTCGTTTTTGTTCATCAACTCGATAGACACCTTGTTTTGTCCTTTGGGGATAGACAGTTCTTTTTCGATTACAACATCTTGTTGTCCACTCACGTCAAGATTAATTACTCTATCGTTGATCCTTGTAATTATAGTCAGCGGATGATCAATCCATATGTGAGTGTATTCTAATTTAAATTTGATTTTTTCTAAATTTTGTTGTTCCATGTAAATTCATATCCGTGCATTTGACCTACGTACAAGTTAGGCTTTGTTCTTCTTAATGTCAATTTAATATCTCCAGGTTGTAACAACACAGTTATCCATCCATCTGATTGTGAAACAACATCTGCTTCAATTAATTTATCATTATCTGTGCAGTGCACCTTGATTTTATTAAAATTCATATTGTACTCCTAATTGTATACTGAAAATGTTGTCTTGTCTAGTGGTAGTATATCTTGCTCCTGAATTCATAGACAAGTTGTCAGTGAAATTGTGCTTGTAGTCAAGTTCAGCCACATATGGAATGTCTTTTGTGGTTGCATCTGCACTGCCTGATGTAAAATTGGTTGTGTTTGATATCCAATCATACTCTGTGGGCACATGGTATTTGAACCCGCCATGTGTGATGTGTAATTGCGTACCAACTCTAAATTCAACAGCAGTGTTTGTTGTTGTGGATCCAACACCGACATAATAAGATTGAGATTGTATGTTTTTTGAATCCATCAAATATGAATTATTTGGAGCATCAACTGTTGACCATCCTTTTGTAAATGAGCCTAACAAATACCAATTATCAAAATCTTTGTGAGCATCAATACCAATATATTGTGTTGATGATTTTTCAATTGCCAGTGATCCATCAAACACACTTCCAAACAATGCTTGATCCTGTGTCATGTATCCTATGGTGTAATCAAATGTGTCATTGATAGCATCACCATACTGTATGTCAGTGCCATCATTGCTCATTGCAAAATTACCCATGTTTTGTAAACCTTCGTATGATTGATATGAAAATGCAAGTGATCTTTCAACAAGTTCAAAATTGGTGGATGAATTCATATCCATTGCATAATCTCTATTGTAAGAATCCATCACAACAAAGTTGCTCAATGAAGCAATTTCATCAAGTCCGCTCAGTGTTGAGTCGCCTACAATACCGCCACTCACTTGACTGATGTTGCCTGAAGGTTGCACAGCAACAATATCACCTTGTGGTTGTGTGGCCGCATCAAGGTCAACCAATCCATGTCCATACACATCGTCTACGCCTTCCGCACCTAAATCTGTAGCAGTTGATGTGATCAACCCAACCAGTTGTTCTGGTTGCAGTTGTGGCCATGCTTGTTTTAATATTGCAAGACTGCCTGTGACATATGGCGCCGCTTGTGAAGTGCCACTCATGGGCATGTTACCTCCTGTGACAGCAGTTGAGTATATGCCTGAACCTGGTGCTACAACAAAAAAGTCTCTTATTCTGTATTCGTCATTACAACCTGTGGCTACTCCGTCTGTGTATTCAAGGTTTGAACAGATATGTCCTGCACGGTTGGACCATGATACAATTTCGTTGTTAGAACCCACAGCACCAACAATCAACCATTGTCCATTTAAATATAAATCTCCATTTTCATCTACTCGTGTTGCATAGTGTGAGGGTTTGTCTGGATATGCTCTGCCTCTGTTGCCTGCTGAGTTTACAATGATCATGCCATTGTCAACTGCTTGTTTGTAGTTGAGCAGTGTGTCGTCAGAAACACCATCAAAGGACGGTTGCCCTTCAAGATAAAATATGCCAGCACCCACAATTTCGTCATAGGTCTGTGTGTAGATATTTGCTGATAGATTAGCAATGTCGACACCATTGTTGGACAATTCCAACATGGCTTCATCAAAGTAATAGCCTGGACATCTGCCGTTGGAACCACACAGTTTGAGTGACACAATGTTGGCATCAAATGCCACACCATGCACGCCTTCATCATTTTTAGACGCCGCCATGATGCCTGCCACATGAGTGCCATGTCCATGATCATCATATGTGCCATAGCCAAAGTCAATGGTGGTGACTTTGTCTTGATCAAAGTCTGTGTGTTCTGTGTCAATACCTGTGTCAATCAATCCCACTGTGACACCAGCACCAGTCCAACCCCTTTCATAGGCCGCATCTGCATTGATTTGGCCAAGTCCTGTGGAAAATTCAAACTCTGCTGTGACATAATCTGTTGGTGGTTGAGTGGTCACAGATGCAGTGAGCACTTCATTTGTTGCAGTTTCCACAGCATCGGTTGATTCTGCAGTTACCACAGGATCACCAAGTTCCACCACAACAGTGCCGTCTGAATAAGTTTTGGTTGTTCTTTGAGTTGTGGTTATGGTCACTGTGGTTGTGGTTGTGATTGTGGTCACTGTGGTTGTGTATGTGTTGGTTGTTGTGGATCCATCTGCATTTGATATAGTTTCTGTGCGTGTGGAAGTGGTTTCAGTGATCACTGGATCACTCACAGTTGTTGCAGTTTCGACCACAGAGTCTTGTGCTGTGCTGACCAACACCACAGTTGTGTCTGTGCTGATCAACTCTTCTGATGAACTTGTGGTCACTGTGGATTCGCCCTGTTCTTGAGTGGTTGTGCCATCTGACCATGTGTGAGTTGTGACAGGTGTTGTGGTTGTTGTGATTGTGGTCACTTGATATATGTTTGTTGTGACAGATCCGTTGTCGTTTTCTATGACTTCTGTTCTTTCTGTGATAGCAGTGAATTGTTCAACTGTGTCAGTAGTATCAGATGACACAACAACAACATTTGTAGAAGTTGAAATCAATTCTTGTGTCACAGTTTGTGAGACATCATCATTTGACGATGATGTTATCACACTTTCGCCACGTGCTTCAGTGGTTGTTCCATCTGACCATGTGTGAGTTGTGACAGGTGTTGTGGTTGTGGTCACTGTGGTAGTTACAGTTGTGGTTGTGGTTGTTACCTTGTATTCATTGATAGTGGTTGATCCGTTGTCGTTTTGTATGGTTTCAGTGATTGTGGTGATCACAGCTTGTGACACAGGATCAGATGTTTGTGTTGTGTTTGTTATCTCGTCCACTGTGGTGCTGGACACAATCACATGTTCTGTTGATGTTGATACAAGTGTCTCTGTGACAGTTTGTGTGCTTTCATCTACAGATGTTGATGTTTGTGTTGCAGTGCCTTCAGTTTGTGTGGTTGTGCCGTCTGACCATGTATGAGTTGTGACAGGAGTTTTTGTCACAGTTGTGATGGTTGTAACAGTCGTAACAGTGGTTGTGACATCATACACATTTGTTGTGATGGATCCACTGTCATTGGTCACAGTGTCTGTGCGTTGGGTGACAGTTTCTAATATCACAGGATCTTGTGCGACAGATTCTGATGAACTGATGATCTCAACAGTCTTCTTTGTGATAACTTTTTGATCTTGTCCTTGTTGTTTGTATAAATTTAATTTTTCTTCACTGGTGAGTTCAGCATCATAGGCACCAATCTGTTCTAATTCTATGTATTCTTGAGATTCATCATCAAACTGTCCTTGGTCAGCCGCCATAGACCACAGTGATTCTTTGCCATCATAGTATCTTTTCTTAAACCCTTTGAGGGCATAGTAACCTTCTTCCAGTGTCATGGTCTCACCGTCTATGACAATGTTGACATTCGCCAATGTGCTTGGATCAAAGTTGGGATTGTCTTCAACCCACTGAAATGCAGAATAGGCTTCGTTGATGTCAACTTGTTTGTCTTCAGCGATATCAACAATGGCACTCAAAAAAGAATTTGCTACCACATCAGTTGATACAGATATATTGGTTGGATTTGGAACTGAAATCGACACAGGCCCGGAACCACCGCCACCACAGGATGCAATGAACAGTGCAGTCAATAGAATACTCACTAATCTAATCATACTAATATTGTACTACAGATTAGTGATCTGTCAATATGGTAAAAGTCGCTATTTTTGGAAGCCTACAGTGTCTCGCTTGATGTCTTTTTCTGGAAATTCTGCCCAATACAATTCATAAGCAATAGTATCTTCCAGCACTTCAAATTGATGAAGGAGTCCTGGTTTTACTTTGGTGTACATGCCATCTGTGAGAATTGTTTCATCACATAAATCATAGTCTTTCTGCCAAACTCTGATCAACAGTTTGCCTTTTTCAACAAAAAAACCATTCCATTTGTATTCATGTAGATGTTTGGAACACACACCACCTTTGTTGGTTACTATCCTGTGAAATTCAAGAACACCATTTCTTTCAACGAGTTCTGTGGTTCCCCACACTTTGCCTGCTATCATGTAGATAATTATGTAGTGGTTTAGTAGTTGAGTTGAATTTTGGTTACAGAACCAGTTTCCACTGTGACACTAGATCTCACCCACACAAAATTGCCAGTGAAATTTTTGTAAGTTGTGGCAACTACAGTAGATCCATCACCTACTGAAGTACCATCAATGTCAAACCAATCTGTGCTGGCTGGGTCTGTTGCCAGTGATCCTTGCATTTTTATCGTACCTACAAAATCTGATGAGCAAATATACGCCACTGTGTGCAAGCCATCTGCATTGCCATAATAACCGTCTGCTTTGACTTTGTCTGATACAGTGGATGCTGTGGAATCATCAGCATTTACTTGTGATTGAACTGTGACTGATACTGTAGGCATGTGATATATTTATGATGCTTTACTGCCACAGTTATGCAAACATTTGGGCCTAAACTTTTTTGTTCTAAATTCTTCATCTATTGTGAATTTTTTCGCAGATTCACTGTCAATAGGAAATTTACTGTCTGGTCTTGCCAACATACAACATGGAAAAAGGTCACCCTCTACACTACAATAAATGCTCGGTATACCAAGGTGCATACAGTCTTTTACATTGATATGATTTTTTTCTTCGTTGACAATTTTTAGTTCATCGTGAGGTTCAAGTCTCAAAGGTTGACCTGTTTTGAAGTGTTTTGCTAATTGATTGATGTCAGGGTTTTTGACCACAAAATCTCTAAAGTTTAATTGCAGTGCTTTCATTTTGCATTGTTTGACTTGATGTTGATTATGTTTGAATACCAGCATCTGCCAAATAGCATGACCTCCATTTTTTATAAATGCATGAGCATTTGCAATTATCTTATCAAAATTTGTTCCTTGTCTATAATAGCTGTGTGTATCTGACAACCCATCTATTCCAAACCAAACCTGCAGATCGATATCGCTATTATTTTGTGCAAGATCACTCCACCATTGTTCTGTTCGTAAACTTCCATTGGTATGAATTTGGACTGTTGTAATATTTTTATATTTTTCAATTGTTTGAATGTGTTGTTCAAAATTTTTACATGCACATGGATCTCCATCATTTCCGCACAGTTGAATTGTGTGTATAGATGGATGTTCTAAAAGGATTTGATCAAGACGTTTAGGATCGAGGTCTTTAAGTATAAAATTTTTTTGTAATCCGAATCCGTTAATGTTTCTTGTACAACTAGGGCACCAAGCATTACAACGATTTGTGATTTCAACATGGAGCCAAGAGTACATCATACAGACATTTCAGGAAATAATCTTTCAATGGTCATTTCATCCATTCCATTGATTTGATGTATTTTAGAAGAAACAACTACATATTCTTTTAAGTTTTCAGGATCACATCCTTTGACGTATATGTTGCCTTTTGGACTTTTTGCACAGTCTTCAAACAGTATGTCTTTTTCTAGAATCACAGGCATACCACCTATGCCATGTGATTGAATAGTTGCTCTAATCAAAGAATTTTTCTTGCAAAAATTTTGATTAACCATGTATTCTATAATTTTATTTTTCATTTATTCTCCTATAATAAATTCATCTTTGTTTTTGTCATAACTTATATTCAATGCAATATCTTGTAATGATTCAAACAGTATTTTTTTAGATAATTGCAATTTTATTCTTTGGTTTATTACTCTTTGCAGAGGTCTTGCACCCATTTTTGCATCAAATCCTTCTTCGATTAATTGTTGTTTTGCTGTTTCATCAAGTCTTAGTACGATAGACTTGTCGGCAATTTGTTGTGAAAGTTGTTCTATAAACTTGTCAACAATGTTCAACATGGTTTCTTTGCTGAGTGATTTGAATCGCAGTATGCCATCAAGTCTGTTTCTAAATTCTGGAGAAAAGAATGCATTGATATCATGTTCACCATCATGAGCAGACCCTTCAACAAATCCAAGTGTGTTGGCCTGCATGTCTTCTGCACCCAGATTTGATGTCATCAGTATGACAGAATTATTAAGTTTTACTTTTTTGCCATTAGAAGCAGTAATCACAGCATCATCCATGGCTTGTAAAAGTATTGTCATGACATCTTTGTGTGCTTTTTCAACTTCGTCAAACAGTATCACAGCATTTGGATGTTTTTCCAGTTCATTTACCAATTGACCAGATCCAGTTTGTCCATCATCATAACCGACATATCCAGGAGGTGCACCAATTAATTTGGCAACTGCATGTTTTTCTTGATATTCAGACATGTCAAATTTAATTAATGGTACTTTCATACCGTCTGCCAGTTGTCTTGCTGTTTCTGTTTTACCACAACCTGTTGGACCAACACACAAAAAGGATCCAATTGGTTTGTTTTCTTGTTTGAGTCCTGCCTGTGCAATCAACACAGTATCCACCAACTTGTCAATCACATCATCCTGACCAAACACAACTGATTTGATATTTTGATTGAGATTTTCTATAGATTGCGTTTTGGTTTGCATGATTGATTCAAATTTGATTCCACTGATTTTAGACACTTGTTGTTGTATGTCTTTGAGGTCAACATCTTTGAAAGCATCAAATATTTTTGCTTTTGAACATGCACGATCTAAGACGTCAATCGATTTATCAGGTAGTTGTCTGTCTGTAATATACCTTACGGATAGATCTACACTAGCATCAACAGACGCATCTGAAATTTTAACTTGATGATAGTTTTCAAATTGTTCTTTGAGTCCGTGCATGATCTGTTTTGCATGTTCAACAGAAGGTTCCTCAATGTTGACTTTGGCAAATCTACGCATGAGAGCACGATCTTTTTCAAAGTGTTTTCTGTATTCTTCCCATGTGGTTGATGCAATTACCTTTAGATCTCCTCTAGCTAATGAAGGTTTTAAGAGATTGGCTAAATCAACACCACCTTGTCCACCAGCACCAGCACCATGCATCATGTGTGCTTCGTCAATAAACATAATTGCGTTTTTTGACTTTTCCAACACACTAAGCAGTACCTTTAATCTTTCTTCAAAGTCACCTCTGTATTTGGAGCCAGCAATCAATGATCCAACATCAACAGAGTAAATTGTGTGATCTTTGAGTACATCAGGTACCTGGTTATTCACAATCATGTGAGCCAGTCCTTCGGCCACAGCAGTTTTACCAACACCTGGATCACCAATCATGATGACATTGTTTTTGATTTTCCTACCCAGCACCAGTGTGATTTCATCTACCACATCTTGTCTACCGATGCATGTGAATGTTTTTTGTTGTTTGGCTTGTTCGTTCAGATTGACAGTGTACTGTTTTAATATTTTAGATGCTTGTTTGCCACTCACCTTGACATCATCATCGTTGGAGTCAAGACCATGTTCCACAGTGTAATCAACCACTTGTTTTTTTGTTACACCGTTTTTTTGCAAATAGTAACAAGCATGAGAATTTTTTTCATTAAAAATAGCATTCAGCAGGTGAAAACAATTAACAGAGTCGTGTCCTGAAAATATAGCTTGTGTGAATGCTCTGTTGACTGTTCTTTCTGTAGATTGTGTGCGTTTTGGATACACATCATCTTTGATCACAATCTCATTTAATTTCGTTCTGATGTGTTCATCTAGATCAGCAACCAATTGTTCATAGTTGATGTCTTCACTTTTCGTCATCATTTCGTGAATTTCAGGTTGTGCTGTTAAAACAGTCAAAAGATGTTCTAGTGTGATGTATTCGTGTTTGTTTGCTCTTGCCAATTTGAGTGCTTCGTCAAATATGCCTTTGAGTCTATCGTCTGCTTGTATCATTTGCTTTCCTTTGTTTTTTTCTTGCCATTTCTAATTTTATTTTGCTGACGTGATCTATGAACAGCACTCCGTCAAGATGTTCAATTTCATGTTGTATACATTGTGCCCATAGGTCTTCGAATCTGTCAACTGATTTTTCTAATTTTTCGTTGTAATATTCTACTGTGACTGACTGCGATCTTGGTATT
>Ga0208019_1000537_pt1 | contig 20378 bp, 26 predicted proteins | sample CB_VirMetaG_5_FD_184540 | JGI IMG/M metagenome (GOLD analysis project Ga0208019, IMG submission 184540) | Freshwater to marine saline gradient viral communities from Chesapeake Bay - CB_1508_1D Viral MetaG (SPAdes) (version 4) | ecosystem: Environmental > Aquatic > Marine > Coastal | place: USA...
AACAGCTAGAAAGATGAGATATTGAGCCACAAGAAGCCCTATCTCAATTAACAAACCTTTCTAACTCAATAATGGAAGAGGCTTCTGAAACAGTTAAGATGTTATTATTACTAAGAGAAAAGTATGAGAAAGAAAATAATTACTAATAATTTTTTAAATTGATACCAAACAGTACTTTTATATTGAAATAGAGAAGAGATAAAAAAATATTTAGATAAGTTTTTTTGAACTGATATAGAGTTGCACGAAGACGCCCCTTGAGAACATTTTTATCAATATAATAGCTGAGCAGTCTGTATATATGATGACACAAAAGAGAATACTAATGAAATATTAATCCACGAAGTAACACACGCAGTTCAGAGAATGTTAGATTACTTAAATATAGACTGTAGTTATAATAATACTGAATTAATGGCTAATCTGATGAGTTTTTATGTTTTGGAAGCAATGAAATTTTATAAGTTTAAAAAATAAGTATGACTAGAGAATTTGCTAGATGTATAAATGTTACATATAAACCTTGTGAGTGTAATTATGTAAGATGTAAAAATAGAAAAACTCTTATAACAAAAAAAGATAGAATATGAGATAGAAAGGGTGTAATAATAGACTGAGTGTATAGAGAAATGATTTTATGAACAGATAGACTTGGGCGTTTGAAATGGATAGACTACCCAACAAGAGCTTATTAAACTTGCCTTTTAAAATAAAATAAATATAATTAGGCACATATAAAAGGAATGGAATATTGTAAATAGTATATAAGGGTCATTCCATTCTCCTTGTATACTATTTTTAATAAAAAGATTATGGAATGTGAAAGATGTAAAGAAATCCAGGATATGACATTAATAGATACTATTAGTGTTAAATGTGATAAGTGTTGAAAAGATATTAAAAAAGAACTTATTACTATGGAACAATTAAAAGATAATTTAGGAATTAATTAAGAACTATGATAGAAAGGAATGATAAAAAAAGAAACATAGATAAAGTAATTGCTAGTCTAGCTAAAAACCCCCTACAAACAGAACATCAGATAGCAGCAGATACCTGAATAGGCAAGTCTACTGTTAATAGAGCTAAACAAGAAATGGGGAAAAATGGGGATTTTACCATTAAAGATGATAGAATAATGCATCTAACAGACAAAGACTTTGAATTAATGCAACTTATTCAGAAGAGAAAGTTTAAGAGAATGGAAGATAAAGAAAATCCTGTAAATGATTCAGATATAAATAACTGGGATAAAGAAGCAAAAGCAAGATATACATTATTTAGATGAGATGTAACTGATGCTCAATGATGAACAAAAGATATATCAGCATTAGATAAGTTAAATGATTTAATATGATAAGACTAGAAGATACTAAATTTAAAGAAACTATAGAAGAGCTAGAAAAAACTAATTGAACTACCAGAAGAGAATTTTTTAAACAGTGATGAGCTGATAGATTCCTACTATGGTGGTTTTTTTACTTTAGAGAGGATTTCATAACTCCATTAGCAGACTTTCACTATGTTTGGATAGAATCAATGTTTTCAGATAAGAATATAATGATAGAATGATTTAGATGAAGTATTAAAACAGTAATAACTATTGCAGTTACTACATACAAGATAGTAAATGATTTAACTAAATTTGTTGTTTGGCAATCATTTGAAGATACAGCATCAACAGAAAGTACAACAAATATAGCTAGAAATCTTCTTAATAAGAGATTAGAAGCAGACTATTGAAAACTATTTAAGTTATCAGGAGGAAATAAAGATGATTTAGAGAAAAAGAGTGTATCTAACTTTGATACTACTAATAAGGTAAAAGTAAGAGCAGCTTCATTATGACAAAAGCTAAGATGAGCTTTAACTAAGACAGATAGGCCTGATTTATTAATAATAGATGATATAGATGTTTCGGATTCAGTAAGAAACCCTGAGATAATAGATAAGAATTATAATAAAATAACCTGAGAAACATTTTGAGCTATGACTAAAGAGGGTAAATCTCAAATATATTTCTTATGAAATACAATTAATCAAGATTGAATTGTACCTAGATTTAGAAAAGAAAAGAAATGATTACCAAGTTGGACTGTTTTTCATCAGCCTTTATTAGTAGATGATGAAATACAATGGGCATTCTTTACAGAAACTCTAATAGAAAGAATAAAACAAGATGAATGACCTATTGCATTTAATCAGAATTATATGTTAATCCCTGTGGATTCATATGAGGATTGATTTATTAAAAGAGAACACTTAAGATACTATGATTATCTAAATATAGATGATTTTGATGATTTATATATGCACGCAGATACAACACATACAGGCAAGAGTACAAGTGATTATTTCTGTTTGATGTTATTATGAGAAAATAAGAGAGATAGAAACTTTTATGTAATAGATTTTATCTTACAAAAGCAAGACCCCGAAGCACAAGCAAGAGATTCAATTAATATGTATATTAAATATCATAATAGAGTTAAAAAGTTTACTTATGATGAAAAAGCTAATCAATGATTTGGTTTTTGGGTAAAAAAACTAGCAAAAGAGGAATATTCTGTAAGTTTGCCAATAGAGGAACTGAAATATCCTAGTGATAAAGTAACACATTTTGAGCCACATATTCCACACTTTATAGCAAATAGAGTATATCTACCAAGTAGACATAAAGACTTACAACAGGCAGAAATACAACTTATTGCATTCCCAACTAAATGAGTTAATGATGATTTTGTAGATTGAATGAGTTGAGTGTTAGATAATTATGCAAAGATTGATAATTGAGATGATTATATAACTGAAATAGATAATTCTGATTATTTATAATTTGATTTTACTAGAAAAAATATATAATATACAAAACGACCATTAATCCTTTACATATATATTATGGAATTATTTTGATTTACTGAAAAAGAATTGTTATCAAGAGCAAAGCAAGAATTTGAATTAACAAGAGATACAGTTGATACTAAAAGAGAGTTATTTAAAGAAAGAAGAGAGTTAATAAGTAACCTAAACAAATCAGATGATAAGATAAATATTAATATAGCTTGAAGTCAAATAATGACGCTTATTGCTTTAAGTTATCAAGATGAATTAACAGTACAATATAAATGATGATGATTTGAAGATGAAGAAGTAGCAGAAAACAAACAAATCTTAGCTAAAAACAATTACAGGAAGATGTGATTGCACGTACAAAACTATCAAAGACAATTTGATAGGCTTTTTTATTGATTGAGTATAAGAACACTTGATACTTTTGATGATACATTAGATATACCTGTTTCTACTTTAATAAGTCCTTTAAATTGGTATTGAGATATTAACCCTAAATGATTTAGAGGTAGAGATTTTAGATTTCATTGAGTAGAAAGAAAGTTTAGTTATGAAGAAGTTATGAATAATGATAACTTTATATGAGCTTGAAAAATAGACTTATCACAATCAGATGAAAGTAAAGATGTAGACAGAGCAATGCAAGAGCCTAGATTATTAGTTAATCAATTAGATGAAACACCTAATAAGATAATTAATATCTACTATCATTATACAAATATAGACTGAATATGGTATTTAATAGTAACAGATGAATGATTTACGAAAGTGTTACAAATGGATAGATATATCAAAGCAAATTGAGAAAGTATTTGTCCTGTTATTATAAATTACTACTCTCCTATTGAATGAGATATATATTGAGAAAGTGTTATTGATAAAGTATGAGATAAACAAAAAGCAAGTAGCAAACTATTTAACTTACAATTATTCAAAGCTATTAGAGAAGCTATGTGATGAGATTTTGTATATAACAAAGATAGCATATGAAATAAAGGTATATTTAACAAGGCTACAATTAAAACAAGATATATACCAGCTACATTAAAAGCAGGTCAAAGACTTGAAGATGTAGTTAGAGAAGTGCCAACATCAAGACTTTCAATAGATGTTCAAAATATGCGAGAGTTAGTTAATAGAGAAGTAACAACAAGCACTTGAATAGATAGTGTAATTCAATGAGTTAGATGAGATAAGAGTATCACTAAGTGAGAAAGTCAAACAATACAACAAAACGCTAATCTTAATCTAGCATTATGAAATACAGTTGATAGTTGGGGAGAAAGTGATTTTTGGCATTTTCACGATTATATGTATGAAAGATATTTTGATGAATGAAAAGAAAAAGTTGAAAGAATGCAAGTCTGAATTGGTAGCAAAACTGTTACTCTATCTAAAGTTGATTTCATCACAAATGCTTATATAGATATAGTTATAATAAATAAGAGTCAAGAGAACGCTAAGAATGAAGCAGAGAAACAAAACTTACCTTTTTACTTACAATTAATCCAAGACCCTACACTAAGTAGATATAAGAAATTATTACTACAAAGAAAAGTAGCTAGAATTAGTTGAATGCCTTATGATGAAATAATGATGTATTTCTCAGACCCTATAGAACAAAAAGCAAAAGAAGATTTACAGCTATTAAATGCAAATGAGCCAATAGATATGGATTTAATAGATATGGATGAAGACCAAGAAGTATATTTACTTATATATAGGAGATGAAGAGAAACACAAGCATTAAAGAAAATGAGACTTGCAAGAGAAAGAGTTTACAAAAAGCAACAAATGAGTAGAATACAACCACAGCAAGAAAATCCAGTAGCTAACCAAATGAATAATCAGTTAGTTAGCAATACCTTATCTAAGGATAGACAATGACAAGCTCCGTCTATTCAAGATATAGCAGGATAATTTATTTTTTAAATATAATAGAATGGAATTTAATCCAGAGTTAGTAGAGCTAGACCTACTTAAAGACCTAGCTAGAGAACAACAAGTTAAATATATTGTTGGTTTTCTAAACATAAATACTACAGAAGCGAATATTGCTAGATTTGAAGATAATATGAGTAAAGAAAAACTAAAAGAACATATAGAAGTTATCGGTAAATCAAAACTAGCAGAAGAACAGGCTCTAAAAATGGAAAAGATTAACTTAGAGTTAAACTTAAGTAACTTAGAATTACTTAATAAATTTATTTCTTTAAAAAAATAATATGGTAACAACATCAGACTTATATAATAAACTTACAGGATGAGCACAACTAGCTGAATGAACTGTAGACCCTTTCCAAACATCTGAATTAACTAAACTACAAGACTTTTATTGATTAAGATACGAAGACTTATTTAATAAGGCTAAAATGAAAGAATTATGAGTTAAAGATGATGAGATTAAATTTATAGAAGAGAATAGAGAAACAATGTATGCTATAAAGAGTACAGAATGAATTGAAATGAGGGAATGATTGGAAAATGAATGAGAATGGATAAGAATAAGAGATTTCTATGGTATAACTCTAGATAATATTAAAAAAGTAGAAGACCTTATTAAGTTATGAGTAAAAAGAGAAGAAATACAATTTATTAAATGAGATGACTTTGATTTAACTCCTTACTATAAAAAAGATGAATGAACAAAATGATGAACTACAGCTTGAAAAGCAAAAGGTAATTGACCTAAGACAACTAAAGCAACTGTGAGCGTATCAGATACTAAAGAGTGAACTTGAACAGCTGAAAAATAATATAGAAGAAGATTTATTTGAAGTTAAAGACAATAAACTTAAATACACAGGACAAGATTTAAACAGAGAAATAAGAAAAATAATCAAACTGTTTATTGAATTACCTGATAATATAATAGAAGAAATAACCTGAGTTATAGAAATAGACAATTAATTTGCTTTTTCATACTAAATAATTAGTATTATTATACTTTATATTATTAATAATAAAATATGGCAGATATAGATTCATTACATGATGCAAAAACTATTGCAACTCTTGATTCATTATTAGCTGATTTAACAGCAATAGCAACTAAATTAGATGCTGATGCAGGAGTAACTGATACAAATTATGCAGCAACAATAACTACTACTAGTTAATTGGCATTAAAGTAACATAAAGAAGAAGTTTATTATAGACTTCTTTTTTTCTTGCATTATTTACAAATTAGACTATTATGATAACGCAGTAAGACCTGCATATTAAAACTAACTTACACAAAATGAATCCAGAAAACTTGTCAAAAGAAGAACAGGACTTAATTCTTCAAGATATTGACACGCTTACTTGAGGCACAAATCAAGAAAGTGAAGAAGATAGTGAAAATGAAGAGGCATCTTCAACAGAAACTAACGAGGAATCACAGGCAGATGAAGAAAATGAATCAGAGGCATCTGATGAATGAGACTCAAAAGCTGATAAAGTCAAAAAACTTCTAGCTCAAAGAAACGCAGAAAAGAAAGAGAAAGAAGCATTAGCAGAAAGAGTAAAAGCACTAGAAGCTAGCATTGAACAAGATAAACTTGATAAATTTCTTAATAAGTATCCACAAGCTGAAAAACTCTTAGATAAGATAGAGATTAAACTTGCTGAAACTCCTTGATTAACAAGAGAAGAAGCATATATATTAGTTTGAGGCAAGAAATTAAACCCTTGAACAAATATGTGATGAGTCTGAGCTTCTATCACAGAACCTAAGAAACAAGCTAAAGATATGACAATGGATGAGCTTCAAGCAAAAGCCTGACAAGAAATTGAAAGACAGCTTGCAGAAAATGGTATCTTCTAAGTAATAACTCACTGCTATAAACTTTATACACTAATTTTTATATTATGGCAGTTACTACTACAGGTACAATAGGTGCAAACTATTTACAGACTTATATGAATAAGACTGTAATTAAAACACTAGAAGAAAAACTATATTTTTACGAAATGGGGCAAAAGGCTACAATGCCTAAAGGATATAATACTGTTTCTTGGGCTAAATACTCAAAAATGACAGTTTCTCCTGCTTCAGCAGCATTAACAGAATGAACTACTCCAACAGAGCAAGCATTCTCAGCTACAGTTATCTCAGCTACTCCATCTCAATATGGATTATTCGTATATCTTTCAGATAGATTACTACAAACTGACCCTTTAAATGCTCTATCAGGAGCTGGAATGGCAGTTGGTAACAATCTTGCAAGAATTATAGATGAAGTTATCCAAACAGAAGTAATGGCTGGTACAAATGTTAGATATGCAGACTGAGCGCTTAACAGAGCGGCTTTGACTACTTCTAATGTTTTAGATGCAGTAGAAGTTGCAAAACTAAGAACAGATTTAGTAAATAACTCAGCAGAACCAATCTGAGCAGGTTATGTTGCTATATCACATCCTAATCCTTTATATGACTTAAGAACAGAAACAGGAACAGGAAATTGGTTAGAGGTTAATAAATATGTTACTCCAGAAAAAATATTCAGATGAGAAGTTTGAATGTTAAGTAATATCAGATTTGTAGAATCTCCACACGTAAAAACTTTTGCTTCAGGTACTACAGTTTATCCAGTACTTGCTCTATGAGAAGGTGCATATGGTGTAACTGAATTGCACGGAGTAAAAACTTATACTTCTTTACCTAAATCATCAGAGAATGACCCTCTTGCACAAAGAGGATACACTGGTGCTAAAGCTGATTTTGTAGCTAAAAGACTACAAGAAGATGCTATGGTAAGACTAGAGGTATGAACATCTTTTGTTTAATAGATAAATAGAACACCTAAGGAAACTTGGGTGTTTCATTTTACTTATTATTTTAAATTTATGGATATATCAGATAGAATAACAAGAATAAAGAGATTAACCTTTACAGATGCTAATCAATATTCAGATGAAGAAGCTATAATTGATTTAAACGAGATTTATCAGAGAATAGTTTGAGCTTTAATTAATAGAGTTAAAGAGGATTATTTTTTAGAGATAGTTACTCAAGATGTAACAAATGGTATAAATGAATATGTAATTAAAAATATACAATATCCTGATTTGACTGTAGTTAAAATAGATAAAGTTAGTAAATTAGGGATTAAGTATAAAACCACAGATACAGAATATACTACACTTAAATATACAGCACCTAGTGATTTACAGAAAGATGATGCTTGGTATGAAGAAAATGTATCACAGGCTTATCCTATATTTACTATAAGAGATGAGTCGGTATTTGTATATCCAAAACCTGATACAGATATAACAGATTGAATAAAGATTTGGTGTATAGCAAGACCTTTAGATTTGACACTTTCATCAGTAGAGGATGACATAAGACTTCCTAGACAATATCACGACTTATTAGATATATGAATGAAACAATTTGTATATACAGCACAAAATAAAATAAATGAAAAGAATGATGCAATAGTAGAATTTGAGAACGCACTAGATACAATGGTTAATGAAATCAATGATAGATATATAGAGCCTATAGAAGAAGACTTACCAAACTTAAATGCTTTAGCTTAAAAATATGAATAGTAGATATACAAAACAACATTTTTACTGATGAATGACACAAGATGAAAGATATTGATGAGATACTTGATTTTTGTATTGAGAAAATATAGACCCTATTAGTAATACTTGATTTGTAGAACTTAGTAAACTTCCAACAAAGTGAATTTATACTAAAGTATGAAGTCAGTATAGAGTAAGAATGATGTTAGATATATGAACAGATATATTATTCTTTACAGATGATAATATATTTTCATTAAATTGATGAGATGCCTTTTCTATAGCTAGATTACCAACAAATTATATAGAATTTCAACAAGTATGGACACAGTGAGATTATTTTTATATGACAGCAGTAAATACTAATCCTGTAACTCCAATAATCTCTTTACATAGAGCATTAATATCAGATGTAGCACCAACTATAACGGCAGCTATTGAAAATTGACTATCTATTTTAGATGTCTCTTGAAGTTTCACAGGAGCAACCTATCCTGATTATGACTCTCTAAATCGTTTCTATACAGTAGAACAGATTTGAACAAGTACATATCTAGGAATATATAAGAAGATATACGAGATAGACCATATTTTAGGTACAATAACAGAATTTGATATATTTAATAGTAATGTAGTTTGAATGGATTATGTATGATGAAGTTTTAAAGTAGTTTTAGAAAATTGACAAATAGCATTATGGGATTGATACTCTCAAGGTATTAGTGATATATCAAACACAGGTCAATCAGCCTTTTGAAGTACACAAATAGCAGACCAAGAGTTTGTATTTACTTGAAGCACTTGAGCTACAGCCTGAGAAAATCTAACAACTCTAAACTTATTAAATTGATTTACTTTTGAGAAATTATTTAGTATTAGTAAGAGTGATGTTTTATGAACTAAGAGATTTAGAATAGAATATAACTGAATACAAAGTTTAGCTATCATTAATAATCTATTATGTATGGTAGACAAAGATGATAATTTAAAAGATAGATTAGCAGTATTCTGAAATAATGTAGCAGGGTTTCCAAGAGCATACTTTATTCTAAATACACATTCAAGCGAGTGAATAGAATTTAATAATATCACATCATTAAAATCAATTAAACAAAAACTATATATCTGATATGATAATTGAACTCATATTGGAGTAGATGTGGTAGATTTCTGAGTATATGCAGATAGTAATTACAATGCTAGTTGATATATAGTTACGAATTTAGAAGATATGGATGATAAACTGAGTAGAAAAGCAAATAATACACTTATAACTAAGGTAAGTTGAATAGATGCTACACATACAATCACACCTAGTATAAATACAGATTGATGAGGTTTTACAGCATTAACTACCCTTACTACTCAGCCTAAGTTTTGAATAGCAAAAGAGACAAAAGTATGAGATTTTAGAGATATTGCCTTTAAATACACACTTACAAGTTGAGATTGATTAACAAGCCCAAGAATTTATTGATTAATGTTAGAATATGAAAATCAATGAGTATAAATGAAAGTCGTTACCTAAAGTAAATACACCAGCAACACCACCAAGAATAAGAAATGCTGATGTAAACTTTGATAAGGCAGTTTGATATACAGTAACTAAGGCTTTTAGCACTTGAACACAAGTCTTTCCAGTTAAAAGAACAAATTGAACTGTCAGAGTATATGCAAGTGTATGAAGCGGAAGACATAGTATAGGAGAAACAAATTGAATTACTACTACTTGTATGACTTGGTCAAAGACCTGAGATAGTGCAAGCTGAACATTTAATATAGCTGGAGACTTACTATTTGATTGAACTATTGTAAATACTCTATGAAATAAGGCTACCTTTGTTTGATTTACGCAATGATGAATAAAATTAAATTTTACATCGGCAAGTTGAACATTAAAATTAGGAATAATCGGATAAATCTATATAATTATATTACTAAGTAACAACATATTATGGCTACTACTGAAGAGAATAATAAATTTAAAAAATATCTTGCAGATAAATGAATATCTGAGGATAAAGCAACAAGAGAAGATGCTCTTGCTTTTCAGGCACTCTCAAAACCAACTCAACCTGCAAAGGTAGAGAAAACAGGAGATGTGATTGATAATAAAGAAGTTAAAAAAACAACTTTTAAAGACAATCAAACTACTTTAGATAAACAAATACAGCAAAATAGAGAAGCTAACATACAAGCACAAACTCCTATTAAGGCTACAGAAGTACAAACACCTGAAGTAAAACCAGAAGATAAGGTTATCACACAAGATGTTACACCAGAAATCACACCAAAACAAGAAATCAAACCAGTTGAGCCAGTAAAAACTGAGACTAAAAAAGAAACTCCTATACAAGACGCTCAAATAGTAGAAGAAAATCAGAAGAATTTAGATGCTACAGATAAAGCAGTACAAGACGATAATTTTAATAGATTAACTCTTTGACAACCAAATAATCAAGCATTAGCTAGATTTATTAAGGAGGCAAAATTTCAAGAAGAAGCAAAAGCAAGTGTGAAAGCATATCTTATCCAACAAAACAATCAAAAAAAGATAATGAAAGCATCTGCATTATCTCCTGAACAATTATATAGAGAAATATCAAAAGGTAATATAACAGAATGATGAGAAGTATTTAATTGATTATCAGAAACTCAAAGATTTGAATATAACGAATACAAGAAAAAACAAACGACTAAGAATATAGTAGCACCTTTTAAAGAAACTACACTAGATTTTAATAATATCTTATCTTGAATATCAGAAATATTTGAAACTAATACAAAACAAAAGTATAATGAGTTAATGAACTCAGGACAAATGAGTAAATTAGTACAAGAAAGAGAAGACAAGGCACTAGAGATAAAAGCAGTAGACAAAGAAATAGAAGATTTATATGATGAAGATAAAACAGATGTATTATTTAAAGGATTACCAAAACATCTTATAGAAGCTAAGAGGTCAAAACTAGCAGAAGCTCAATATAATAAGAAAGAGACACTTATAGCTGAATATGATTCTAAAACAAATGAAATATCATCATTAAAAGAAGATATAGACAGAGAAATGCAATTTGATATACTAGATAGCCAAAATAAGAAAGATGCTTATATGACAGCATTAAACTTATATCAAACAGAAAGGGCGAGAATGGATAGTTTTGCAATAGCAGAATTTGAAGCAAATAGTAAATTATTAGCAGAAGAGACAGAAAGAGAATTTAAAAGGGAATTATTAGATAGAGAAGAACAATTTGCAAGAGAAAATAAAAAAGGAATATATCAAACTGACAGAAACTGAGATTTATTATATATAGTAGATTGAGTAGCAGAAACTGTAAAAAATAATGACTGAACAGTTGTATGAATCACAAGAGAAGAAGAATATACAGATACAGTAAGTGCACTAGATAATTGAGGTTTTTGAATCTTAAGAACATATAAAGATTGAAGAGTAGATTACTTTACAAGAGGAGTTGATGGTACAGATAGCTATAATACTAATATGTGAAGTCAAAATGTATTAGCAACAATCCCAAAATGAGACTATTGGTGCTGAGAATATACTAATATTTATGTAGAAAAAGGAGAATTAGTAAGTGCAAGTACAGGAGAGTCTGTGCGTGTATGAGATAGTTATGAAAGTAAAAAACAATTTATAAATAATACAGAGCCTCAAATTTGAGGGTTAGCAGTATGGAATCCAAACCCTGAGGGTAAATTTTGAGAAAATGGACATATATGAGTAGTGACTTGATATGATGAAGCTACTTGAAAAATAAGAATAAGAGATGCAAACTCAAAATGAGACAAACAAGTAAAAGAATATGAAATAGATGCTAGCCAAATACTTAATTCAGATTGAGGATATATTCATTTAACAAAACCTTGAGTTACAGAAACAGAAACAACACAATATTCACAAGAAGCAAGAGATTGGGCTGACAATATATCAAAATGAAATGCTAGTATACAAAATGTACCGAATGATATAAGAACAGAAGTATCATCAGTTCTTGCAAATATAGATATATCGCTAGATGAAGATAATCCTATTATACAATGATTAAAGGGGCAATATGAAATAGCTAATGAGATAGTAGATTGGGATACAGATAAAGATGGATTTTTTGAATTTGATAGTGATAATGAAACTATTGTTGAAAGTATATCTTGAGAATTTAGGTTTTGACCTTTTGAGATAGGGAAAGAAAACTTATTATCAAAAATACAATTCTTACTTGATGAACAACCTTTAAATAAGTTAATAGATGTAAAAGCTCAATGATGAACATTTGGTGCTTTAAGTAATGCAGAACTAGCATTATTAACTAAATCATCTTCTATTTTAAATTCAGCAGCAATAAGAGATGAGGATACTCAAGAATTAAAGTGATTTAGATTAAGTGAAGCTGATACGAAGAAGCATTTAAGAATACTTAGAGATAGTTATAAGAAAGCTATAGAGAGGAAGACTTGAATACAACAACTAGATTTAGAAACTATAAACCAACAATTAGGCTCATCTTGAATGTGAGCAACAGATTTATCTGGAACTTTAGATTATTAATAATAATATTATGCCAGTAGCAAAAGTAAACTTTTGACAAGATAAAACACAAGATATTATAAATCAATATTCTTGAAGTAAAAAACCATCTTGAGCAAGGACACAATCTCAATTTATAGATGACATAAAAAAAGTGATGTCTACTTGAAATTATACAGATAATAATGATGCAATTAGAGATGTATTATCTTATGCTCAATCTAAAGGTGTTTCTTATGAATGAGTAGATACAGAATCATTACTAAATCAAACAGTAAAGAAAAAAGAAGACATAAGTCTATTTCAGAGATTTTGAGAAACATTTAAAAAGAGATGAGAAGCTCAGAAAGAAATAATGCAAAGATGAGTTGCTTGAGAAACTACAGCAGTTGAATGATGACTACTAGCTTGAGCAAATTTCTTATGAACAATAGCTGATTTAACTTGAGATGTTATCGCTGAATGATTTACTGAACTAGACCAGTTTTGAGATGAATGAAGTATGCAAAGAGCTTTAGAATCTTGAATACAACAAATAGCAGAAACAAACTGATGAGAATTTGCTTTTAGTAAATTAGCACAGGCATCCAAAAACCTAGAAGATTTAAAAAAACTAGACCCTGTTAAATGAGCTAGATTTCAATGAGGATTAGATTTGATAAACTGAGCTTTAGAATTAGCCTGATTATCAGCAACTTGAAAATGAGTCAAGGCAGCTAATATATGAGTTAAAAAGTGAGCTACTCAAGCATATCAAAAATGAATACAACTCTGAGAAGATATAGTAAAGAAGACAAAAACATTAAAAGATAATTTACCAAACTTTAGAAAAACTACTGAAGATAAAATACTTAGAGAAACTTGATTACAAACACAAAAAGGATTAATCTGAGGTAAAGAAGTAGAAATACCAGTACAAAAGACCTGAATACTTGAGAAAGTTACGAAGCCTTGGCAAACAACAGATACAAAAATACTTGCTTGAAGAGCATTATCTCCAAGAGTTACTTGAAAATGAAGAAAATGAAGATTATCAGCAGTAGCAGATGCAGAAACTAATTTAAAAAAATTTTATGAGAATGTAAGAACTTGAGTATTAAAAGGTAATATAGATACTATTGAAAATGCAGCACAAACAGCTATAGACTCATTAGATGTAGTTTGAGAAAGGATAGGTAAAGCAATAGAGAAAGTAGAGTGAATACTAACTTTTGATAAAACAATTTTAAATGATATGAAAATGGCTCTTACTTCTAAATGAGCAAAACAAAGTCCAGCAACGAGTATTATATGAAATATGATAGATGATATATGAGATGGTAAACTAAATTTTGCAGATGCTTTTGAATTAAAGAAAATTTATGCTAACGAGGTATCTAAATTATATAAGGCTTGAGATGCTTGAACAAAACAATATAAAGTATTGTCAGAATGAGTAGATTTCTTAAATAAGAAGATAGAACATATAATTACTACTTGATTATGAGATACTTTTAAGGAAGATAAGGCAATATATGCTTCTCTTATGAAAATAGTTGATGATTTAGTACATTCAGCTATGGTAGAGTGAAGAAGAGCGCCAAATACTCTAGCAGAACAAATATGATTTATAGAATGATTATTTTCTCCAGTTTGAACATTAAAACAATGATTAATCAAAGAAATAGGTAAATGAAGCACAAGAGGTTGAGCATTCCAAGAACTTATTAAACAATATGACCTAAAAGCAGTAAATTCAGCTAAAAGAGCTACAGAAAATGCAGTAGTAGTACAAAAGGTACTAGCTGAAATCAAAGATATACCAGTTACTAATAAAGTTAAACTAACTAATAAAATACTAGAGTGAGTTACTGTAGCAGAATGACGACTAGCACAAGCTAAAAAAATGATTAAAGACTTTATACAAAAGAACTGAGAAGCATTTAAGGCTAAACTATGAGAATTATTTGATGACTTAGCAGATAAGCTATGAGCTAGAAGTAAGTTTATGCAAGATACAGGTAAATCACTCGATGATTTTTGATGAGCTACTGATTTAGTTAAAGAAGCTAAGAAGTATAAGACTTTTGATGAGTTTATAAAAGAAGTGAAGAAGTGAGATGAATATTTAAGTAAAAAGTTTTTTATGAAGAATATTTTAGACGATAGAATAAATTTAGAACAAAAATTTAAAGATGCTCAAAATAGACTTAGAAGTGCTAAGGCACAAATTGGTAAAGATAAAGCTAAGATAGAATGAAGATGAACAATAAGAGGAATGAATGTTAATGTAACAGATAAAACTCCTTTTTTAGAAAGAATAAAGCAAAATGAAAAAATTGTTGAAACTTGGGAAAAAACTTTAGAATATTTAGATTTAAAAAAAATCTACAAACAAGCTAATAAATCTTTTAATAAGGTGTGAACTACCAAGAGTGCAGGATTAATAGAAGAAGCTAAGAAGTATAAGAGTGCTGAGGATATAAAAACATTGCCAACTAAAGATTTTGTATGAATGGAAGATATAGATGATTTAGAACAATTGTTAAGATGAAAATTTAATAAACAAGAACTTGATTTATGATGAACGACTAAATGAAAAACTATTGAAGATTGGGCTAAATGATTTGATTTTAAAGAACCAGTTGATGTTAGTATATCTAAAGAGTGAGATTTTACTATATCAGACTGACACCATAGAGCTTTAGCTTGAAGAATATTAGATAGAGAAATTCCTGTAATTGTAAAAAGTAGATTACAATGAGATTTACTTTGAAAATATATATCACTTATAAAAAAATGATATAAAAGAAATCAAATATATAAATCTTGGAATGAGTGAACATTTGAAGAACAAGTAAATAATTTCTTTGATAAAATAAAAGCTAGTAAATAACTAGCTTTTATTATACTCACACATTGGATTAGTTATTTCATATATTTTTTCTAAATAATCAAAACAATGAATCATCTTTTCTATATTTTCTTCATCATCTAGTTCCACATATCTATCATATAATCTATCTATACTTATCCTAGTAGACTCTAGTTCATCATCTAATTCTCTTGCTAGTTTTTTTGGTTCTATATCCATATTATTTTAATCAAAAAGCTAAATCTATTAATTTTTTACTACACATAAACAACAATGATTTTATATCTTTTTCATCTAACATATTATCTTTTATATGTTGGAGATTATATATAATTTCTTCTAAATCTTTATCTTTTGGCTTCATATTTATATATTATTATTTATATTATATTGTTTTATTAATTTAGTTCACATAACACACTTTCAAAGTATCTTTTTACAACTCTCTCTATCTGTCAAGTCTGCATTTTCAGCTTTTAGTTTAGCTTTTATAGCTTCACTATAATTATATTTATTTGCTTTCATTATTTTTCTTTAAATAGTAATCTAATGCTAGTTCGTATCTTATTGTTTTTTTCTGAACTATTGCATTATTATATAAGTCCTGTAAGTCTTTTAAATTCCAATATCTATATCTTATCCATATTCTTTTCTTTCATTGTTCTATTGCTTTTTTTATTCAATCCATACATTCTTTTTGGTGTAATTTCTTAATATTCATATATTACATCTTTAATATATAAAATTCAATCTTTATTTTCTCATTTCATATTACAACTTCTATCAGTTCAGTTTGTATTATCTTTTCAGTAAATCATTTTAGTATCTTTTATACATAAACTATCGTTCAATATAATTCTTCAATTAACCAAATCTCAATTATCAGTAAGCATTTTTCTACAATGTGGGCAAAATTCTCATTTTGTAATAATAGGATTTTGTGCTGTTCTTCAATGCTTTTTTGATAAATAAATATCTTCTTCGTATCTAATTATTAAATTACACTCATCAGTAGTATTTTTACAATAGTTACAATATATACTTATTTTAGTCATAATTCTTTTTTACTATTAAAATATTTTTGTTGTATAAATTCCCATATTGATATAGAGCTTATAATGTCTTTCATTAAAATAGACTCTTTGTGCAAACTTTCTTGATATAAATCAAAGTATTTTTTATATAAATCCCATACTTCTTGTTTTTCTTCTTTCTCTGTTTTATTTGAATCACCTATATTATTAGGTATTAATGATTCTCAAAAAGCTGCATATGTCTTATATTTTCCAAGAGCATTTAAAAAGTAATCTCTTTCTCTCATTAAAGCAGCTATATTAGTATTTAAAAATATAACTTTATTTCTAATTTCTTGGTCTTGTTTATTAAATTTCATAATTCTTTTTCTTATAACAAAAATAAGCTTTCAAGGGATATATAGTCGCTACAACTAACCTTAAAAACTTATTACTGCTTATATATAATTACTGTTGTAGCTCTCTCATTATATTCAAAAAACTTAAAATTGCAAAAAATAGTAAAAAGATTATACTAAAACTATATAAATAATGACTAGAACCATGATACGGAATATAATTTGATACATACTATTACCTTTTATAGCCTTATATAGACTAATAGCAGATACAACAAAGAATATGAGTGCAAATCAGAAATTTTTGTTTTACTTATTACTAGCTTTTATTATTATACAAGTATATGATTTAATTATTGTAGTATGGTAAGAATAAAACAATCTGAAAACTGGACACCTAGAGTAAAACCAGTACAAGCTAACTTAACTCCTATTACAAGACCTGCTTGAAATAACTGGAATAACAATAGATATGATACAAAACTTACTGATATGGACTTACTAGACATAGAAAGTATAGAAATAGTATGATGAACACTAATAACAGCAGATACAACAGTATATACAGTAGATACAACACTATTAACAGCAGACTTAGTATTATTATGAGGAGTACAAGAATTAACACCAATAACAGCAGTATGATGAAACCAAACAAATATAGTAGAGAAATATTGGAAATAACATTTAATTAAAACAATATGAATAGATATTGAGTAGACCAGCCAACAAAGACAACACCAACATCAGCAGATATAGTCTGTATTAGAGATGTAGCAGATAGTGATAAAACTAAAAAGTCTATACTATCTAATTTATGGGCTGCAATATGGGGAACAAATGATTCAGATAATATCAATGAATGAGCTACTAACTTATTTTATACAACAGCTAGAAACTTACTTAAAGCTAATGAGAGTGCAGTAATACATAATACTTGAGATGAGACTTGAATTAGTTGAACTAAGAGTTGAACTTATGTATTAAGTACATCTTGAAATATAACTACAACTTGAAATATATCTTGTGCTAATATTAGTTGAGATTGAACAAATTTAACAAATGTACCAGTAAGTATAACAGGTCAAACAGAAGAACCAGCAATTACAGATTGAGATGAGTTAGCTTTTTATGATACTACAGCAGGGGCTAATAGAAAAATAGATTATACTGATTTATCTTTTGCAATAAGAGGAGATATATGAAACTCATATAGAAAAGCCTTATTAACTACACAAGATAATAGTCGCCTTAGTATTATGTGGGAGGACTTATCAAATTGGCACGATGTAATTGCTGGTGGTTTTGTTAATAGGACTGATTTAAGTATAGTTATATGAGGTACAAACTCTTGAGATGATGCTAGAACATATTTTGATTTGACTAATTGATTACCCACTACAGTTTCTACAAGAGAATTTATATTTAGAGCATCTCACTCTGCTTGAACTAGTACAAGTTGAAGCGGTTTTGTGGGAGTAACACAATCTAGCACATTTGCATCTAATATAACACCAACAATAACACAACAACACGCTTGATTTGTTTTTACTGATGATGGGGTTACTCAAAAAGTATATGCAACAAATGCTAACTGAACAACCCAAACTCTAACAGAAATAACTGGCATAACAGTTTCTAATAAAAATACATATTATCTTAAAGCTACATCATCTAATATAGAATATTATGTAAATGGCACATTGAAGGCAACCCATACAACTAATCTAGCACCAAATGCACATATTATTATGCTAGAAGCAAATGTCGACACTTGAACCAATGGTTCTTCTTTAAATCTTGTATGAATAATAGAAACATTAATATCTTAATAAATAAATTATGTCTACAATAATACCAGTAAATGTTTGAACAAATCCTAATGACTGAACAGGAGATTCTATAAGAGAGTCTTTTAATAAAGTGAATACTAATATTACTAATCTTAATGCAGATAAACTTGATAAAGTAACAGATACTCTTGATAATATCCCAGTTTGAGCAACAAATAAACATATTAATCAAACTCAATTAAATAAGATAGAAGATTGAGTAATGCTAACAGATACAGATTGCGACACTGTAACTACTTGAGGTAGGTATTGAATGCTTTGAACACCTGTAAATTGACCACAAGCCTGAGAGTTTTATTTAGAAGTTCTAAGTGATTGAACAAGAATAATGCAGATAGCAATTTACTTAGATAATACAGTTTGAACAAGATATTATAACTGAACAGTTTGGAGTACTTGGATATTTTGAAAAGCAACTTGAGATAACACTTGAGACCAAACAAATATAACTTGAAATGCCTGAACAGCAACAGCCCTACAAACAGCAAGAACTATTAACTGAGTTTCTTTTGATTGAACAGCTAATATATCTGTACCTAGTGATATAACTCCTTGAACTTCTTGAAATGTATTGACAAGTAACTGAACAGCTTGGGAAAGTCAAGCTCCTGCTTGATGAGGAGGTTGAATAAGTGAAGTATTTAGTGTATTTAGGGATAGTGATAGTTGAACAACTGCCTGAGTAAATACTCTATTAACCTGGGTAACGGCATTAGTTAATGATAATAGCAATTTTAATTTAACTAATGATGAATGGACTTGTCCATCAGATTGAGATTATATATTTGACTTAGTATTATATACAGAAGGTACTGAACAATTAACAATTCTTTGATTATATGATGGTACAGATACATTATATACTTGACAAAGTGTAACACATTGAACTAGCCAATGATATACTGGTAGAGTTTTTACAAAAATGACATTAACAGCTTGAGATAAAGTTAGATGAAGAGTTACCATAGCTTGAGCGAATGTAATATCTTGAACTACTATGTTCTCTTGATATAAAATATCTTAATAACTAAAATAATATGAACTACGCATTATCAATACTACATATACATCCAAACTTAATAAATTCTAAAGATTTTGAGGTTATAGATAATAAATGAATACAAGAAATCAAATGGTACAATAAAACTATTACACAGCCAACACAAACAGAACTAGAAACAGCTTGGGCAGAAGTTGAAGCAATAAAACAAGCAGAAGCAATAAGACAAGCTAAATCTGAACAGATAGCACAGATAGCCACTCTAACAGACCAGCTTAATTTATTATGAAGAACAGTGTACAAACTTACAGAATGAAGCACAGACCCTGAAATAATTGAAGCTAGACAAGCATATGAAGCAATACAAGCAGTTTTAAATT
>Ga0208019_1000539_pt1 | contig 20358 bp, 27 predicted proteins | sample CB_VirMetaG_5_FD_184540 | JGI IMG/M metagenome (GOLD analysis project Ga0208019, IMG submission 184540) | Freshwater to marine saline gradient viral communities from Chesapeake Bay - CB_1508_1D Viral MetaG (SPAdes) (version 4) | ecosystem: Environmental > Aquatic > Marine > Coastal | place: USA...
TGAGATCTTTAGGGTCACAAGTGGTGATAAAAAAACTAAAAATGCTGTTAAACTTTTGACAGATGCCTTGTATAATATTTCTAACGAAAGACACTTAAAGAATCGTCTAAGTTGTCATAAAATGTATGGAACTTGCCCATTCTTTAAAACGGAACATTGTACATGAGTGATAAAAAGATAAAGATATTTACATTAAGCGATCATCCACTTACACCATCTGGTGTTGGAACACAGACAAGATATATCATTGAGGGAATGCTTAGAACTGGCAAGTACCAGTTTATTTCTTTTGGTGGTTTGATCAAACATGAAGATTACCGTCCAATGAAAACAGAGGAATTTGGTGATGATTGGATTATTATCCCTACAGATGGTTATGGAACACAAGAGGCTGTTAGAGCTATGTTATGGTCAGAAAAGCCAGACATTGTTTGGTTTATGACAGACCCTCGTTTTTGGGGTTGGTTATGGCAGATTGAAGAAGAAGTTCGTCATAATGTCCCAATGGTTTACTACCATGTGTGGGACAATTACCCTTATCCAACTTATAACAAACCAAATTACGATAGCAACGATTTTATCGCCACCATCTCAAAGGTTACAGACGATATTGTAGCAAATGTCTCACCAGATGTAGATAGACAGTATGTTCCACATGCTGTGAATTTAGATATTTTTAAGCCTTTAGAGGATGACTTCCTAGAACAGCTTAGAGCAGATAACTTTAAAGAAAACAAAGATAAATTTATTGTCTTTTGGAATAACAGAAATGCTCGCAGAAAGATGGGGGCTACTTTAATTCTTTGGTTTAAGGACTTCTTAGATAGAGTTGGTCATGATAAGGCTGTTCTATTAATGCATACTAACCCTAGGGACCAAGCAGGATCCAATCTAGAGGCTTTAATTGAAGACATTGGATTGAACGACGGACAAGTACTTTTCTCAAGAGAGAAATTACACCCTGAGAATTTAGCAGCCATGTATAACATGGTCGATTGTACTATAAATATTTCAGATGCTGAAGGTTTTGGTCTTGGAACTTTGGAATCACTATCTTGCGGAACTCCAATTATTGTTAATATGACAGGTGGTTTACAAGAACAAGTTACAAACGGTCAAGATTGGTTTGGAATCGGTCTAGAACCCACCAGCAAGACGATTGTAGGCTCACAAGAGGTTCCTTTCATCTATGAGGACAGACTCGCAAAGGAACAGGTTGTAGAGGCTCTCCTAGAGATGTTTAACAAGACTCCCGAGGAAAGAAAACAGCTTGGTCTGAAGGGTCGTCAACATGTAGAGGCAAACTACAACTTTAATGATTTTATTAAGACATGGGACGAAATTTTTACAAGAATCCACGAAAAAGAAGGATCTTGGGAAACTCGCAATAGAAAACAAAACTGGACATTAGAAGAAGTAGCATGAAAAAGAAAATTTTAGTAAGGGGACCAGCCTTATCACAAACTGGTTATGGTGAACAATGCCGTTTTGCTCTTAGGGCTTTAAGATCTAGAGAAGATTTATTTGACATTTATCTTCTTAATATCCCTTGGGGTGGAACAAACTGGATTTTTGAAGACAGTGAAGAGAGGAGATGGCTAGATGAGTTAATCATTAAAGCCAAACCTTTGTTGGAACAACAAAAACAAAATCCACAAAGACCCTTGTTTGATATCTCGCTTCAAGTAACAATCCCAAATGAGCTTCATAGATTAGCACCTCATAACATTTTATATACGGCTGGAATTGAAACGGATAGAGCGGCTCCAGAATGGATTGCCAAATGTCATGAATTTGCTGATAAAATTCTTGTTATATCAAATCACGCAAAAGAAGGGTTGGAAATTCCAATTCCAGCCAAAAACGAAAAGGGTGAGGACATTTTTTTTACTCTTGAAAAGCCCATTGACGTTGTACACTATCCAGTAAAAAATATAGAAACTAAAGAACTAGATTTAAATATTGAAACTGATTTTAATTTTCTAGTTATGGCTCAGTGGGGACCTAGAAAAAATTTACCAAACACAATTGCTTGGTTCTGCGAAGAATTCCATGATGATGAAAATGTGGGATTGGTTGTAAAGACCTTTGCTAAGGGTAATAGTCGTATTGATAAAAGCTTTATGATAAAAGCTCTTAAAGAAGTTTTGGATAATTTTCCAAAAAAGAAGTGTAAGGTGTATTTCTTGCACGGTTACATGAACGAGACAGAAATTCACTCTCTTTATGTTCATCCAAAAATTAAAGCTATATTAAATTTTGGTCACGGGGAAGGGTATGGTCTACCGCTCTTTGAAGCAGCATATTCAGGCTTACCAGTTATTACGCACAACTTTGGTGGTCAAAAAGATTTCCTTTATGCTCCAAAGAAAAATAGGAAGGGTGATGAAAAACTAAGACCACATTTTAGTAAAATAAATCACACTCTTAAACCTGTTCAAGAAGAAGTACTTTGGCGCAGCGTTATTGAACCTAATATGCATTGGGCATATCCTTCAAAGGCTAGTTGTAAAATTGCGATGCGAGAAGCCACAAAAAACTATGGACTTTTACAAAGTCAATCAAATCGTTTAAAGTCATGGCTAGAAGAACAGTTTTCACAGAGTAAGAAATATAATAAATTTGTCGAAGCGGTTTGGGGAGAAAAAGTTTTTGATTACGATTCTATTAGTATAGAGGAACTTCCTAAAATTTCAATTATAACATCTGTTTATAATGGTGATGAATTTATAGAGTCGTTTTTAAAGGATATTACAAGACAAACAATTTTTGAAGAAAAGTGTGAATTAATTTTAATTAATGCTGCTTCCCATGGAAATGAGGAGCCAATAATTAAAAAATATTTAGAGAAATATCCAAATAATATAGTGTATAAAAAACTGGAACAAGACCCCGGAATTTACGGTGTGTGGAATATTGGAGTAGAAATGGCTAGTGGTGAATTTTTAACGAATGCCAACCTAGATGATCGAAAAGCTCCAAACGCCTTAGAGATCTATGCGAAGGACTTGTATTACAATAAGCACGTTGATTTAGTTTACGCAGACTTCTTTGTGACACACGAACCTAATGAAACTTTTGAAAAAAACTCTAGTGATAATCAGAGATATAACTTTCCACCGTTCTCATTCTCTAATCTAAAAGCTATGAATATGCCCCATGCTGCACCAATGTGGCGTAAGTCCATACACGACAAAAATGGTCTTTTTGATACGTCCTTTAATTCTGCTGGTGACTGGGAAATGTGGCTTAGGGCAGCTTCAAATGGGTGTAGAATGAAAAAAATTAATCAAACTCTTGGACTATATTACTTCAATCCAGTTGGAATATCAACCAACCCTGAAAACTTTTCTTGGAAAAATGAAGAAGAAAGTAGAGTGTTCAAAAAATATGAAAATGTGTTTTTAAAATGAAAGTAATATCATTTTCTTTATGGGGACAAAATTTAAAATATTTAATGGGCGCCCTAAAAAACGCATCACTGGCTAAAGAATTTTATCCAGATTGGGTCTGTAGATTTTATGTTGGGAGATGCGTTCCGTTTTCTATAGTACACAGATTACAAAAAATGGAAAATGTACAAGTCGTACAAAAACCCAAATTTGGTGATTGGACTGGTATGTTTTGGCGCTTTGAGGCTATTTTAGACGAAGAAGTGGAAATTATGATCTGTCGTGACACCGATTCAAGGGTTGGCGAAAGAGAACGTGCCGCCGTTGAAGAGTGGCTTTCTAGTGACAAGGGGGTTCACATTATGAGGGACCATCCAGCACATGGTTTCCCTGTCTTGGGTGGCATGTGGGGCATGAAAAAAGGCGCAATACCAAATTTTGACTCTCTACTTAAAAACTTTTCTCAAGAAAATAAGTATGGAACAGACTATGAATTTTTTGCTAAAATTATTTATCCGGTTGTGCAAAACAATTCCATGATACATGACGAATTTTTTGGTGGAGTTCCTTTTCCAACCCAAAGAGAGGGGTGGGATTTTGTAGGAAAAGTTTATGATGAAAATGAACAAACAGTCATAGAACACACAGAACATTTAAAAAGACATTATGAAAATAAAAAGAGTAATATTATCAACAGACAATAATAGTTTTTATTATCAATTTTGGTCAACCGTTGCGAAATGTTGGTCATCTTGGGGAGTAATACCTACTCTTTGTGTTGTATCAGAGAATAAAATCGAAGAAATAGATGAGTCTTTGGGAGACGTTTATTACATAAAGCCAAATAAAAACTATCCTATTGCTCAACAATCACAAATTTGTAGATTCTTTTTAGCAGCGCAATTTCCAGAAGATGTTTGTTTAATATCTGATATTGACATGGCGCCACTAAATAAGAACTATTTTATTGATGGTGTAAAAAATTTTGATGAGGAGGATTTTATAGTTTATTCTTCGGATGCCTACTCTCTTGGAAACCCGGCGTATCCAGCCTATCCCATGTGTTACATGGCTTCTAAAGGCAAAAATTTTAAACAAATAATAGGCGGAAATTTAAATAATTTTACAGATGTTTTACCAAGTTGGATGTCTATGGGCTTTGGGTGGCACACTGATGAAAAAGCTTTTTTTATAAAATTAAAAAAATGGGAAAAACAAATAGCCAAAAATAAAAAAATAATAACTTTAAAAAGAGGGTTTCAAATAAATTCTTCACCTATTGGAATTAGAAGAATAGATAGGGCTACTGCCTCAAACTACAATGAAAAACTTCTTTTAAATAATTTCTATATTGATTATCACATGCCAAGACCTTATGATAAAAATAAACAAATAATTGATAATATAATTAAATTATCGAATCAAGATTGATATACTATCTGTATATGAATAATCATTTTAAAATAATTGTTTGCTGTTATAACGTTGAAAAATGGGTATCAACAACAATCAAAAGTATTAAAAGTCAAACATATGGTAATTTTAAATGTACTGTTGTTGATGCCTCATCCGAGGATGGTACTGTTGAGAAAATTAAAGAGGCGATAGGCGACGATTCTCGTTTTGAAGTTATTATTAACGATGTGCGTAAGTTTCCTTTACAAAATCAGTTTGATACTTTTAAAAATTGGGAAGCAGGCGACGAAGATATCGTTGTGACAGTAGACGGAGATGATTGGTTGTACAACAATAATGTGCTACAGTGTATAAACGACATATATGAAAGAGAAGATGTTGTACTAACCTATGGTAGTTATGTAAACTATCCTCATGGCAAAAAATCACAGCTACGATTATATCCAAAAAATATTATTGAAAATAATGATTATCGAAAATATGATTTTCTTTCTAGTCACCTGAGAACTTTTAAATATAAAGTATTTAAGGCGCTGAAGAAAGAGTCGCTGTTGTCCTCTTGGAATAATGAATTTTACAAAAAGGCTGGCGATTATGCTTTAATGATACCTCTTCTTGAAATAAGTGGCAAAAAAATATATTTTGTTGATAAGCCACTTTATGTCTATAATGTATACAATCCTTTAAATGAAAATAAGGTTGATGTAGAAATGATACACAGAGTTGTTGATGATGTAAAGAAGAAGCAAAAATATAATAGTCTTTTTTAAGTTGGGAGAGTGTATGTCTTTTATTGCTAGTAATCTTCTTGGACCCAGCGCTACTCACTATGGCTTGGGTAATCAAATGTTTGGCGTCGCCGCCGCCCTTTCTCATGCGGAAGACAATAATATTAAAGCGGTGTTTCCATGTCTTTTAGATCGCAATAGGTATGGAAGCTATTGCGATAATATATTTAGAAATTTGAACATTGAAAATCCTCCCGCACCTGTACAAAATTTTTATAAAGAGCCAAAATTTTCATTTTCTAAGATACCCAAAAAACAAAATATGGTTATAGAGGGTTATTTTCAATCTGAAAGATATTTTGCTCATAATAGAGACTTAATTTTAAAAACATTTACTTTGCCTTATAAAATAGAAAGTTATTTAAACTTTAAGTACTCTAAAATTTTGTCTTTAAAAAACACCGTTTCAGTTCATATTAGAAGAGGTGATTATTTAACTAATTTTAAAGGATGCTTTGAAATTTTAGACAATGAGTACTATTCAAGGGCATTTAATTGCTTTGATAAAGAATCTGTATTTGTTTTTTTTGGAGAGCACGAGAAAGACTCAATTTACTTTAAAGAGAATTTTAATCTAAAAAATTCTTTTTTTATTCATGATGATGATATAATAGATTTATTTTTAATGTCTAAGCTAAAAAATAATATTATTGCTAATTCATCCTTTTCTTGGTGGGGCGCTTGGTTAAATCAAAATAAGGAAAAAAAAGTTGTAGCACCACAAAAATGGTTTGGTAAAGATAACCCATCTTTTAAAAATAGTGATAAAATCACAGTTGATTTAATACCAAAAGAGTGGATTAGATTATGATGTATAATAAAAAACAATATGACACACAAAAATATCCTTTTGCGAAAATTGTAGCAAAACATTTTGGTGTACAGGACTTATCAGAATTACACTTTTTAGACAAAAAGCTTTGTAACAATAAACAACTAACGCAAGAAGAAGAGGCTAATACATTTTTTCATAATAGCTATTACAAAAAGTTGAATTCTGGGTGGGATGAATTAAACGATGCTTTTACTAGTTTTGTACAAAATGAAATTTCAACAAGAATAAAGGGTCCGTTTTTATATCAAACGTCACCATCTTTTAGAGTACATGTACCTAATCAAACTGCGGTGTCAAATTGGCATTTTGATACTGACCCAAACCATGGACATCCAGATTGGGAAATAAATGTTCAGATAGCGTTGACTAATAGTGAAGCTTCAAACGCAACTTGGGTGGAATCAGTCCCAGGTCTAGGAGACTATTCACCGATGAATCTTAAAGAAAATGAATATATTATTTTTAATGGCAACAAGTGTATGCATGGAAATTTTCAAAATAAGACTGAAAAAACAAGAGTGAGCTACGATTTTAGAATTTTACCTTGTATAAAGTACGACGTTTTTGACAATCCAGTCTTTGTTTCATATCGAAATGATTATGTAGATACAATTTTAAAAAATAAAACATGCCCATATGTAGGCAGATTTAATAGTAACAGTAGCTACTATGGAAGAGAGTGGTCTGACGGCGGCTATTACACTTTTGTAAAGAATGAGGTAAAAAATGTATGACCCATTTAAAGAGTATGCGCTTGAAGAATTAAAAAGGCAGGGATATGAAATAAAAACACCTTGGGATTCCGTTGCCTTATTTGAAAAAAAAGTTGCTGATTACGCCGGTAGTAAGTATGCTGTGGCAGTAGATAATTGTACAGATGCGATATTTTTGTGTTTAAAATATTTAAATGCTACTGGCACCATAACCATCCCCTCACAAACATATGTTTCTATTCCATCGATAATACATCACGCAGGCTGTAACTTTAAATTTGAAGAAAATAATTGGTCAGGACTGTATCAGCTTAAGCCCTATCCTATTTATGATAGTGCCCTACGTTTTACAAAAGATATGTACATAAAAGAAACATTTCAGTGCCTTTCGTTTCATAGAAAAAAAATTTTAAAACTCACAAAGGGTGGGATGATTTTAACAGACAACGAAGAAGCGGCAGAATGGTTTAAAATTATGAGGGCGAAAGGGCGGCACCCGCACAAAGATACGCTTTATATTAATGAGGAATTTTCAGTTATGGGATGGAACATGTATATGTCCCCCGAACGAGCCGCACAAGGTATTTTAATTTTTGACCAGTTGCCAGAAAATAATAATGATGTTGGCGGATTTGAAAAATATCCAGATTTGAGAAATCATTCAATTTTTCAAGAATCAAGTGTAGAGAGGTAAAAAGTGAACCGAGAAAAGTTAATAGTAAATTTAGTGGATAAGAGTGTTTTAGCAGACTCGTTTATAGAATCTATCATGAGGTGTTCTAACAACCCACCCGGCTCGCGTACCCCAACTAAAATTGAGTATGTCCACAATCAGAGCAAGTGGGGTGGAGTGAGCTTGTTTACTGATAAAGTTTTACATATGGCTCCTAATATAGATTCTCCATTCAAGGCGGCTATTTTAATCGAACCAAGAGAATTGATTCCAAGCATGTATCAGACGATTTTACAGTATTCAAGTTATTATGATTTAATTTTAACTTACGATGAAGAACTGTTATGTAAACTATCTCATAAGACAGAATTTATGTGCCCAGACTCTTCCGTTCACACAGAAGAAGTGTGTAAAATTTCTGAAAAAACAAAATTATTGTCAATGGTGTATTCAAACAAGCAATACATGTCAGGTCACAAACTTAGGCATGTGATAGCAAAAGATCTTTTACCAAAGATTGGCTATCATAAAATGTCTCTTTACGGCACTGGATGTGGTAAACCAATTTTGACAAAAGCGGAAGGCACCGTGGACTACATGTTTCAAATGGCAATTGAAAACTCTCAAAAACAAAATTATTTTTCTGATAAAATTTTAGATTGCGTTGCGTGTGGCACTGTTCCAATTTACTGGGGGTGTGAAAATATAGGTGATTTTTTTGATAAAAGGGGAATTATACAGTTTAACACATTAGATGAATTAACTAACATTTTACCTACCCTTAGTCGAGAAAAATATGAACAAATGAAGCCATATATAAAAACAAATTATGAAATTTTTATGAAAAACTATTTTAGATATGACGATTTAATGTGCGAGAAAATTTTAAAATTTTACAAAATTTAATTCTTAGGAGAAAAAAGTGAGCAGCGAAAAAGTTAACTATTCATATGATTTTTGGTTTAATAATCAAGATCCACAATTTTTAGAATCGTGGAACCATGGCGATGAAAATTATTATGTAAATTATTTTTATGAAGACATTGTAGCAAATTTAGATATTCCAAGCGATGGATATATAGTTGTTTTGGGCACATACAAATGTGTTTCTTTTGAAAAATTATGTAAAATCTACGGAGCCGATCGTTGTATTGGTTTTGATTTACATAATCCAACCAATCATCCAAGAGTCAGAATAAAAGATTGTTCTACATTATCCGATGTGGATAATATACCAATTGCATTTTGCCATAATGATTTGGGAAATTTTTCGTCAACCCCAATTTTAAAAACTATGGGTCAAAAATGGGCGGCTAAAAATATGATTGCGGGTGGTTTCTTTCTAGGTAATAACAACTATAATAGAGCAAAAATAGATGTAGAATCTATTATGCTTGAATCAGGCATGAAGAACACATATTTAAAAGATTTAAATCCTAAAAAATTTAATTTAAAAAGACTATCTGACGATAAGTTGCGGTCTTATATGATTTCACAAAAACTGGATAATAAATAATGAAGTTTACATTTGGAATTTGTAGCACAGGGGGGAATGAAGGGCATATATTAAATTTTATTAAATCTGTAGAAGATAATAAAATTCCAACTGATAATTATGAAATCTTAGTGGTTGGAGATCTTAATAATCAATATTTTGGGCAGAATAAAAATGTTAAAGTTATACCGTTCGATGAAAGCCTTCAACCGGGCTGGATAACAAGAAAAAAGAATCTGATTACAGAATATGCCCTATATGACAACATCGTTTTTTTACATGATTATTTGATTTTAAAAAATAGTTGGTATGATTCAATGTGTAAATTTGGAGACGCCTGGGATGTTCTTGTTACGAGAATAGAGAACAATAATGGAATGCGATTTAGAGATTGGGTATTGCTTGGAAATGGACGAAAAAATTGTAAAAAAATACAAATTAAAAACTTGAATGTTAATGTGGACCCATACAATCCATTTATAGAAGTAAACCATCCTGATTCAAAAGCATTATTACCATATGATGAGACACGTTTTAGTAAATGGATTTATGTAAGTGGCGCTTACTGGTTGGCAAAGAAAAAATTTATGATAGAAAATCCTCTTAATGAAGACTTATCGTGGGGTGAAAGTGAAGATATAGAGTGGTCTATTCGTGTAAGAAAAAAGACTAAAATTAAATTTGCAAAATCACCCACGGTTAAAATAAACAAACCGGGAAAAATTGCTATTTATAGCGAGTGTTCTAAGAAGTTTTTAGACGAAATTTATTTTAAAATTTATAACTACTATGATAAATTGCCAGAGCAAGATGTTAGCTTAGACGGAAAACTATCCGAGGAATTAAAAAAGATCATATGAGACTAGAAAAAATAAAGTGTGTTCTGTTTGATATGGATGGAGTTTTAGTTGATGCCTGTGATTGGCACAAACAAGCATTTAATGAAGCGCTGTTTTCAATCGCAGGCTTTAAACTAACGGATGAAGAACATCAAAATACTTTTAATGGTTTGCCAACAAAAATTAAACTACAAATGTTAGTAAATGATGGGCGGTTGAGCGGCGCGCTTTGTGATAAAATATCACAATTAAAACAGTCAATAACATTAGAAATTATTAACTCTAATTGTAATACCGATAACACTAAAATAGAGATGATTAATTTTTTAAAAAGTAAGAAAATCGTAGTGTGCTGTTTTACGAATAGTATCAGAGAGAGCGCAAACCTTATATTGAAACGTGCTGGCGTATTAAATTTACTAGATGAATTGCTAACAAATCAAGATGTGAAAAGCCCAAAGCCTCACCCAGAGGGTTATAATAAATTAATTAAAAAATTCAACTTTTTACCGGAGGAGTGTTTGATTATAGAAGATTCAGAAAAAGGGCTAAAAGCAGCCCACGACTCTGGAGCAAACGTCATAAAGGTCAGATCAGCTAAAGAAGTAACTATAGATCTTTTTAAGGAGATTGAATGAAAGTTTTGATTCCAATGGCAGGTGAAGGTAGCAGATTTTCAAAGGCAGGTTATACTTTTCCAAAACCATTAATTGATGTAGATGGAAAACCAATGATTCAGAGGGTTATTGAGAATCTTGATTTTGATTGCGAATATATTTTCTTAGTAAGAAAAGAACACCTTGATAAATACACAGGAATTACAAAAACTTTAGAGCGTATTACAAACGGCAAATATAAATATGTGGTTGTGGATGGGTTGACCGATGGTGCAGCCTGTACCGCATTGTTAGCTAAAGAATATATAAATAACGATGAGGATCTTCTCATAGCAAACTCCGATCAGTGGGTAGAATATCAGGTAGAAAATTTCAAATCATTAAAAAATATGACAAATGTTGATGCTATTGTTTATTGTTTTAATGCCGTACATCCAAAGTGGTCATTTGTAAAAACAAATTCTCGTGGCTATATTGTCGAAGTGGCAGAAAAAAATCCTATTTCTAACATCGCAACATGTGGAATTTATTGGTATCGCAAAGGTTCAGACTTTGTAAAATATGCTGAACAAATGATAAAAAAGAACATTCGTGTTAACAATGAGTTTTATATTGCTCCTGTATACAATGAGCTTATATTAGATAATAAAACCATGATACCTTTTTATGTACATAAAATGTGGGGATTGGGTACACCAGAGGATCTAAAACATTTCTTGGATAATAATTGATGAGATGGATATCCCATAGGGGCAACTTACTAGGTCCTAATGAGTCTGAAGAGAATCATCCAGATTATATAAATCATGCTATATCAAAAGGCTATGATGTTGAAATCGATGTCTGGTACATTAAAAATGAGTTCTATCTTGGACATGACTCCCCACAATACAAAGTAACACAAAATTTTCTATCTCAGAAAAATCTCTGGTTACACAGTAAAAATCTTGACGCCCTAGAAAGATTGGTTGAGCGAGAATATAACTGTTTTTGGCATCAAGATGACAAGTTTACTTTAACTAATCATGGGTATATTTGGGCATATCCAACAAAATATTACCCTCCAAACGTTATAGCTGTTTTACCTGAGTTACATGAATCTAATATGTTTTCTGATTGTGCTGGCGTCTGTAGTGATTATATTCAAAAATACAAGGAGAAGTATGTGGCTAATAAATAATTTACAAATGCAGGAGTATATCAAAGTGTGCGAGGCATTCTGTAGTGATGACAAGTTGTTTAAAAATTTTAAAAGCAATCCCTCTTATAATAGAATTGTTGGTATGAGTAGAGAATATCAAGCTCGCGAGTGGTCAAAAAAAATAAGAGAAGACAAAGAGCTTTTTCAAAAAATGACCCTCTTTAAAAGAAATGATGTGTGTGCGCCACCGGGGAGATATTCTGATGAGAACTTTGGTACCATCTCCCCATCAACAATGAGATATGTTTTTACCCTTCATAATATTAAAAGACTTTTTGGTCTTAACACAAAAGATATTTCTAAAATTATAGAAATTGGTGGCGGCTATGGTGGACTAGCTTTTATATTATCAAATTATTTTAATTTAGAAAAGTATTGCGTGATAGACTTACCAGAAGTAACTCAACTTTGTAAAAAATATCTTAATAGAATGAATGTAAAGTGTTTTACAGACGTAGACGTGGAGGAGAAATATGATTTATTAATAGCGGAATACTCACTCACAGAGTTTGATGACACACAAATGGAACTGTACTATAACAAATACATTTTAAAATCAGAAATGATATATGTAGCAGAGAATTTCGGCTTAAGAGAAGAGAAGAGGCGAGCATACTGGCTTGAAAAATTTAAACAAGATTTCAACGTTGTTGTAGAAGAGGAGTACCCTTATTCTGGATATAAAAATTACATTTGGGCTTGTACGAGAAAAAAATGAGATTAAAGTTTACTGACATTGTAGATAAACATAAAAATCAAGCTTGTGTTGTTGCTTGTCATGGACCAAGCTTAAATCTACACAAAGAAAAAATCATTGAACTTCAAAATAAAAATAAAATAATAAGATTTTCAATGAATAATTGGTGGGATTATTTTGACGAAAAGCCAGATTATTGGATTTTGAGCAATACCAATTACCCAATAAAAAAATACATGAACTTTTTAAACGAAAATAAATTAACAGTTTTTTATTCAGATGACGGGGATTTTACTGATAAGAAATATATTGAAAGACATTCAAATTTTGATTGGCTAGACTATGACCAAAGGCACTGGGAAGGAAGAGATTGTATAGAAATTCTAACAGAATTTAAAAACCATTACAAGAAACACAAAAATTTTAAATTTACAAGATTTGGCAATAACGAAATTATGTGGCACCCACCTAGATGCTTTCACGATGCTGGACATTCCTCCAAAGATCGAAATTGTTGTGATATGAACAACCCTTCTAGGACAACAATTCAAGAGTTTTTACAAAATATTACTAATACTCATCAGCATTATAGTACAGGAGACTCGGTGGCTCTACATGCTATTTCTTTTGCTATTATTATGGGGTGTAATCCAATATATGTTTCTGGTATGGACTTGAATTATACAAAAGGTTACGCCAACGACAGCATTAAACCTGCTGGTATTGGCGGTACAGGTCCCTCTGCTTTTACACCTCTTAGAGAAAATTTTAAAAATGATTTACAAATATTGAATAAATCAGCAGAATCTCGCGGAATAAAAATTTTAAATTTGTGTCCTGATCCATGGTATGATTGTTTTAAATGTAGCGAGCTTGTTTTAACTTAACTTGTCATTTAAAAAAAGCTATAATAATATCACAATGTGGAATAACGAGAAGTTAAAATTTATTATCCCGGCTCGTAAAGGCTCAAAAGGAATGCCGCATAAGAACAGAGTTCTGGTGCCTCTCGTGATAAATTCTATACCAAAAAATCTGCGCAAAAATATAATTTTATCTACAGATGATGAAGAAATAATAAAAAAATCTATTAAAGAAGGCGTGATAATTAGAGAAAGACCACATGAGTTGGCAACCGATACAGCCTCTTTAAAGGATGTTATTTTAGATGTTATAAATTTTCAATCAATTCAAGATGATGAGCTTTTAGCTGTCTTATATCCAACTTACCCTGAAAGAACTTTCCAAGAAATACTAAAAGCATTAGAGTTTTTTCATAAAAATAACTTAGACTCAATGCTTTGTAAGAAGAAAACACAAACACACCCATACATGTGTATGTTAGAAAAGGATAGTATCTATGGGTCAGAATTGATACCACACCCGTATTATAGAAGACAAGATTATCCAAAATGTTTTGAGGTCTGTCATTATATTATTATTCTACGCGCTAGCGAAGCAAAAAAAATAAATGATGTTCTCTTAAACAAAAAGACTGGATTTTATAAAATAAAAAATAAGGTAGATGTTGACTATAAGAAAGATTACGAAAAATATGTGAGAGGACAAATTTATGAAAGCTGATGAAAGGTTTTACCCAAAAGAAATGAAAATAGATTTCAAATCTCATAAGAGACATTACGAAAGATATTTTAAAAGTTTAGAGATCATGGGTGTATTGGGTAAAAAAGAGACATGGCTTGATTGTGCTTGCGGTTCAGGATATGGAACAAGCCTTTTAGCAAATTTTACAAAAAAGATATACGGCTATGATATATCTGACGAAGCAATAAGTTTAGCCAATAAGAGTTATAAAGATAAAAATATTATTTTTACTGATAACATAAATAAAATTAAAAAGAATTCCATTGACAGAATTTTTAGTATCGAGACGATTGAGCACATGCCAGAGTATAAAGCTGTTGATTATTTATTATCATTAAAAGATCTTTTAAACAAAAATGGCAAAATGATAATTACAACTCCAATTGTTGAAAAAACATGCTATTCTCCAAAAAACATTTTTCATCATATAGAGTATTGTAATGACGACTTTAAAAAACTGTTGACAGAGGCAGGGTTTAAAGTTATATTAACAGAATTTGTTTCTACTGTTTTTACTGACGGGGAAATGAAAGATCAAGGTTATTATTTGTGTCGGGTAAAAAAGTGATTTATTATATAGATATCGATGAAACAATTTGTATATCTCCTAAAAATAGGGATTACTCAAAGGCACATCCAATAAAAGAAAACATAGAGAAGGCAAACAGCCTATACAGAGACGGCAATACAATTGTTTATTGGACCGCTCGCGGAACTGGAAGTGGGCTTGATTGGCGTGAAATTACTGAAAAACAATTTAAAGAATGGGGAGTAAAATACCATGAATTGAAATTTGGTAAACCAGTGTACGATGTTTTTATTTGTGATAAAGCTACAAATACGGAGGATTGGTAAATGAGTCAAGTTAAAATAATAGCAGAAATAGGAATTAACCATAATGGCTCTTTAGATTTGGCAAAAAAGATGATATCTGTATCTAAAGCGGCGGGCTGTGATTATGTAAAATTTCAAAAAAGAACTCCTGAGATTTGTGTACCAGAACATCAAAAAACAAAAATGAGAGAAACCCCATGGGGGACGATGACTTATCTTGATTACAAAAATCAAATTGAATTTGAAAAAAAAGAGTATGACGAGATAGATAAATATTGTAAAACATTAGATATAAAATGGTTTGCATCTGTTTGGGATATACAATCAGTAGATTTTATGAGCGAATATACCACAATAGGAAAAATACCATCTGCCTTAATCACTAACAAAAACTTATGCGCATACGCTAGAAAAAAGTTTTCAACACTTATCGTCTCAACAGGTATGAGCACAGAAAAAGAGATACAGCAATGTATCAAAAATTGTTCTCCTGATGTTATAATGCATACTAATTCTTCTTACCCCTCAAAACTAGAAGAAATTAATTTAAATTATATAAAACACCTTAAGGAAAAATATAACTATGCTGAGATAGGCTACAGTGGGCATGAATACGGGCTAGTAACCACCTTTGCTGCCACTGCTCTTGGTGTTACTTGGATTGAAAGACATGTGACCTTGGATAGAGATATGTGGGGGAGTGACCAAAAATCTTCTGTTGAGCCAATTGGAATTTTTAAACTTGTTAAGGGCATTAGGGCGGTGGAAAAATCTCTTGGACCACCAAATATAAGTGAGAGAATTTTACATGAGTCTGAATTGAGCAAAAGAGACAGCTTAAGAAACAACCAGAACAATACAGAGGATAGACAATGAAAGAGATCAGTAGAAATTGTAGAATTTCTGGAAAAGAAACAAAAAGAGTTTTTACCTTGGGAGACATATACATGTCTGATTTTGTCCCAAAGGATTCAAAAGATTATGAAAAAAATAAATGTGAACTAGCTCTAAATCTGTGTGAAGAATCTGGTCTGCTACAGCTTGAGACAACAATACCACAAGACAAGATGTATGGAAAGTATTGGTATCGGTCTGGTATCAATGAAACGATGAAAAGAGAGTTGAAAGACGTGGCAGATAAAAGCATGTCTTCGATAAGATATAAGAAAGGCGATATATTTTTAGATATCGCCTGCAACGATGGCACTATGTTTGATTACATATCAGACGACTTTATTAAAATAGGGATTGATCCGTGTGATGATTCTTACTATAGTGAATCTTCTAAGAGAGCAGACTTGGTTATTCAAGACTATTTCTCTTCAAAAGCTTACAAAGAGAGTAAATATGGCAATCAAAAAGCAAAAATAATAACAACAATCGCAATGTTTTATGACCTTGAGGATCCAATAAACTTCTCTAATCAAGTAAAAGAAATTTTAGATGATGATGGGCTTTGGGTCATACAATTAAGCTATACCCCTCTTATGTTGGAACAATTAGCATTTGACAACATCTGTCATGAACATATTTGTTATTACTCCCTCTCCTCTATGAAATATCTCATGGACAAGGTGGGTTTTGATATAGTTGATTGTACCCTAAATGATGTAAACGGAGGAAGTTTTCGAGTATATCTAATGAAGAAAGGGTCAAATAAAAATATATTTAGAAATCAGCAAAAAAGAGATGTGGCAAATTTTAGAGTTAAGTCATTATTAGAATATGAAAAGAGTTTAAAGCTAGATGATGTTGATGTCTATCAAGAATTTTTTACAAAAATAACCAAGTTAAAAGATGATACGACATCATTTATTAACAATGTGATAGAATCTGGTAAAATAATACATGGATACGGTGCCTCAACAAAAGGTAGTACTTTGCTACAGTGGTTTAATCTAGATAAAAGGCACGTTAAGGCTATCGCTGAGCGATCAAAGTATAAATTTGGTTTAAAAACTTCTGAAACGGAGATTCCAATAATACCAGAGAGTGAAATGAGAAAAGAGCGTCCTGATTATTTGTTGATAATGCCATGGCACTTTATCTATGAATTTTCTCACAGAGAAAAGAGATATCTCAAAAATGGTGGAAAATTTATTATTCCATGCCCACAGTTTAAAGTGATGGGATATGGAGATTTTTATGATGAATAGAGAAAAATATTTAGTAACTGGCGGCACTGGACTTTTAGGGAACGCCTTACAAAGACTTCTCCCACAAGCAACTTATTTAAGTAGTGCTGATTGTAATTTGAAAAACACATCAGAAACGATAGAAATTTTTAATAAAATCAAGCCGACACATGTTATACATCTCGCCGCTAAGGTCGGCGGCGTTGGTATTAATGCGATAGCCAACGGCGATTTTTTTGAAGAAAACTGCTATATCAATCTTAATGTTTTAAAAGCATGTAAAGAGGTAGAAGTAGAAAAAACATTATCAATATTAAGTACTTGTGTTTATTCTAGCGAGATTGGCTACCCGCTAGTTGAAGAAAAATTTCATTATGGACCTTGCCACTCATCAAATTTTGGATATGGGTATGCTAAAAGAATGTTGGACGTTCAGTCTCAGGCGTACCGACAACAGTTTAATAAAAATTTTATTACAGCAATTCCTAATAACTTGTATGGTGAGCATGACAACTTCCACTTGTTTAACAGTCATGTCATCCCCTCTATGATAAGAAAAATTTATGAGGCAAAATTAGCGAATGAGAGTGTAAAACTATGGGGTGATGGCGAAGTATATCGAGAATTCACTTATGCTGAAGACGCTGCCAAAATTATATTATTTTTGATGGAAAAATACAATGAAAAAAGTCCAATAAATATAGGCAATACAGCCCAAATAAAAATAAAAGATTTAGCACACACAATCGCAGAAAAATTAGACTATGATGGTCAAATAGAATGGGATATAAGCAAACCAAAGGGCGTTCAAAAGAAGCCATCAAACAATGACAAACTATTAGATTTGGGGTGGGATAATAATTCGTTTACCTCCCTTGCGAAAGGTCTAGATCTTACATGTGAATGGTTTAAGGATAATTATCCAAATGTTAGAGGGGTAGAATGAAAACAGCATTTGTTAGCGGCGTCACAGGACAAGATGGTTCATATCTAGCAGAACTTTTGTTACGCAAGGGTTATTTTGTTGTTGGGTTAAAAAGAAGAACTTCACTTATTTTTACAGAGCGAATAAACAAAGTGTATGATAACCCAAATTTTGCGATGGAATATTGGGATCTAAATGACGCTTCAGCAACTTACAGATTGTTATTAAAGTACAAGCCAGATGAATTTTATAACTTAGCAGCACAATCGCATGTTAGGGTTTCTTTTGATGTACCAGAAGATACCGTTCTTGGTATTGCCAACGGCACTCTTCGCATTCTAGAAGCAATAAGAAACATTCACCCAACTTGCCGCTTTTATCAAGCTAGCTCTTCAGAAATGTATGGTGATAATCCTAATGTACCAGAGGCAGGATATAATGAAAAGTCACGCCTCATGCCTGCCTCCCCATATGCCTGCGCTAAGGTATTTGCTCATAATTTAGTTCGGAACTATCGAACCTCATATGGACTTCATGCTTCAAGTGGCATTCTATTCAACCATGAATCACCAAGACGTGGAGAAACCTTTGTAACAAGAAAAATTACATTAGCCGCAGCAAATATCAGGCTTGGTCATCAAGATCATATTGAACTGGGAAATCTAGGCGCAAAAAGAGATTGGGGACACGCGAAGGACTACGTTGAAGCGATGTGGCAAATGCTACAACAAGAAACGCCAGATGATTATGTAATTGCCACCGGAGAAACATACTCAGTAAAAGAATTTTTAGATGAAGTCTGGTCTTGCGCAGAACTTGGTGACCCAGCAAGATATTTAAAAATTAACAAAAGATATTTTAGACCACACGAAGTACCTTATCTTTTAGGAGATAGTACAAAGGCTAGAAAAGTTCTTGGATGGAAGCCAAGATATAATTTTTCTTCTTTGGCAGAAGACATGTATATAAGTGATTTTAATCACCTAGTTTCAACAAAAGGATGGAAATAAATGAAATTATCAGATCAAGCATTAGGAGCCGTAATGATGGCTCTACAAAAGTCACTACTAGAACAATCAGACATTGTACCAGTTCTTAAGGATTTTGACTTTGTTTTAGACGGCGAAGAGCTATCAGTAACTAATCCACCAACCTTTAAGGTCGATGAACAACAATCTGAGTTTGTTTATGAATAAGATAATTAAAAAGCCGTGGGGACATGAAGAAATCATAGTCCATACTGATAAATATGTTATGAAAAAACTGTGGATCAATGAAGGACAACGACTTTCAAGGCAGTTTCATGTTAAGAAGGATGAGACTGTGTTTGTTTCAAAGGGAACCTTATTTTTAGATTTATCAACAAACGACTTAGAAAGCAATATTGTGAGGCTTGAAGAGGGTCAATCGTGGAGAATTATTCCAAACACTATCCACAGATTCACAGCACCCGATGATCGACCAGTAGAACTTTTTGAAGTTTCTACTCCAGAATTAGATGATGTTGTAAGGTTGTCTGATGATTATGGGAGATCAGGTGCCGAAGTATAAATTTAACTGCGATTATTGTAATAGACAATGGTGGGAGTGGATGGGGATGAAAGATCCGCTTCCATCAGAGTGTCCACATTGTGAGCAGGGTAAGCCCTATAAAGTTCCTACAAACTTTGTTACAATAAGCAAGAAAGAAGAAGAAAAAAAGTCTGCTAAAGAAAATGTGGTTGATCACATTGAAGAGAATAGACAAATCTTAAAGCAGATGAAAGCTGAGGCAACCAAATGATCGTTACACTAACAATAGCTACAATTACCCTCTCAATCGCTCTAGGATTGGCTGTATGGTATGTTAGAGGTTTACTTAGGGTAATGTATCAAATGACCGTAGATGTCCAACAGATGGAAGATAAGATGGTTGAATTCTCAAAGCATTTAGACAATGTTTATGAGATGGAAATGTATTATGGAGACGAGACTCTAAGTCAGCTTATCCGTCACTCTAAAGAAGTCGTAGACAGCATCAGTCAATTTAAAAACTTATTTGAGATAGAAAATGGAACAACCGAGAAAGAGACGGAAGAGAACTAAAAGACTTTATTTTACAAAAGTCCACGAAGAAGCAATAATTCAATATGCTCTCACAAGAGATCGTTTTGAGAGAGATCGCCTTTATGGAACTCTCATACAGCCAGCTTT
>Ga0208019_1000540_pt1 | contig 20357 bp, 37 predicted proteins | sample CB_VirMetaG_5_FD_184540 | JGI IMG/M metagenome (GOLD analysis project Ga0208019, IMG submission 184540) | Freshwater to marine saline gradient viral communities from Chesapeake Bay - CB_1508_1D Viral MetaG (SPAdes) (version 4) | ecosystem: Environmental > Aquatic > Marine > Coastal | place: USA...
TACCACACGGATAACATGGGGTCGGCGAAGTTTGATCCCGTTTGGGAGAAGGAGCAGAACATGAAGTTCAGGAAGAAGCAGAACATGGAGTTGAAGAAGGAGTTGATCATCGTGGGATACGACGGAAATTACTACACCCGTCCCAACAAGGTGGCGTGATACAGTAGTCTTAACAGTAGGGATTAGTGATAGTCCCTACGATTAAGGTTACTCTCCCAGTAGCTCAATGGATAGAGCAATAGCCTTCTAAGCTATTGGTTGCAGGTTCGAATCCTGTCTGGGAGGCCAATCAATTGCCCTGTTAGCTCAGTGGTTAGAGCAAGCGGCTCATAACCGTTAGGTCCAAGGTTCGAATCCTTGACGGGGCACCAGTTCTTTCACTGTCCTAAAGGAGGACACATCATGGCCAAGCAATATGTTCAACTGACTCGCCGCTCCACCTCCAAGATCTTTCGTCTGGAAGATCTGGTGTCTCACTACAACGGGAAGGATCCCATCCGCGCCCGTCACACGGGTGAGGAACTGAGGAACGGTAAGCGGTTCGAGAGTAAGAGCAAGGAGGATAAGGGGCAGTGGTTCCTGTTCAAGGGGATCTCCGATCAGTGGAGTATCCGTGATCGCAAGCCCGTGTTGTTCGGGCTGGATGATCTGGTAGAAGTTTGGATGTAGGATCAACTGCCCAAGGATGGGCTTTCTTTTAACTAGTGAGGTGAATGAGATGGTGAATATGTCTAAGAAGTATCGTACAGATGGGGGTTTTCATATTACCCTCTTTACAACCAGTGCAAGGGGTCCGTTTCCAGTTGTAGGATTGATCCACAAAGAGGTAGATGATGTTCTTGAGAGGTGGAGACTCAACGCTGATGAGAGTGGGGAGCTTGTGGAGATTAAGCCTTGGGATAATCTCAAACCTCTTGACCCTTGTAGGGTTCGACATAAAAAGGAAGACAAATGGAGTTATCGAGTTTATGCAGGAATTCGTAATGGGTACCCTACCACACTAGAGTATTTTTATGATGACTTTAGGGTAGAGTCCCCGGAGAATCTGTGTATTGTAAAGTGGAATTACTGTGAACCACTATCAGCTACTGATGTGGAGCTGTTGAGTATTTCTGGTGTAACTAACTAGACTAGTGAGGTGAATGAAATGAACTTTGTTGTGCGTAATGATGACACCATGCCCGAGTATCGGGAGCGTAATCGGTATCCCTTCAAGGAGATGTCTGTTGGATCTTCCTTCTCCTTCCCGAAGGATCTCCGAAACAAGGTAGCTGTTGCAGCATACAACCATGGCAGGGCTTATGGTAAGAAGTTTGCTGTGCGTACCATCGGTGAAGGGTTGTGTAAGGTATACCGCATTGGATAAGTGGAATGTGTTTGTAACAATCCACTGGTTCTTAACTGGACAGAGGATTGTTAGTGAGTCAAAGCACCCTCTTACCTATCCACTATATTACAAGTTTGTAAAGTGGCTATGAATGACCAAGAGTTTGAAGGCACCCTTTGGGGTGTCTTTCTTTTTGGTATCATCCTGATTCTTTTCCTTTGAGGTACAAGGGTATGAAGAACTTCACTACATACAGGTGTACATGTAGTGTTAGGAATGACAACCACTTGGTTGACTTTCCTTTCACATTTGGTGAGTGTGAACCTATCTTTACATATGAGAATATTGCGTATCAGATTGTGCGTAATGTTCGTAACATGGAATACTCTGAAAAACAACAGCACTCTGCTATGTCCTATTGGGCAGGGTATGTGGCTGGGCTCGATGAGGGGGGAAACTTATGTAACAAAGATGCCGGTGACCTTCTGGAACTGATCGATTCTTTTTACTTTGGAGTATTGTTCAAATGAAATGTAACCTGCTGTCCTGTTCTGCTGCACTTGCTGTTCTGATTCCTATTGTATTCATGGTATACCTGGGGATGTATATGGTAGGGGTATACCTGATCTCCATGTTCTACTGAGAGGGTAAACAAATGTACGGATTTGAATATGTTCCTTACGACTCCGTGTGTTACGACTACGGGGTTGATGAAGAAGACTGGTATTCATACGAAGACTATGACATCAACGAATACACCTATGAAAAGGAGAATGAAAATGTCTAAGCAAGTTATGTCGTATGATGGGGAACTGGCACGCCTGATTTCCAAGAAGAAGATTACAACTCCGCTTGAGATTAAGCGTGTTGTCAACAAGTTTCCATATACCTTTGTGGAACTGAAGATTCCTGGTGGTAAGGTGTATGGGTTTAGTAAGTGTTCTCCCAAGGATAAGTATGACCCTTGGGTTGGGTTTAGTATCGCAGCATCCCGTGCTCTGAGTGAGGTATAGATCTAATGAACAAAGAAGAGGTTGTAGTTGTTGCCCACCCTACCGCAATGGTAAGTGGTTGCAAGTGTGAGAGTCATGGGCAAGATAAGCTACATGGTAAGAATCAACGTGTCTTCAATCTCACTAGAAAGGGGGATCCCAAGCAAGGGTCATATGTCTACCGTTGTACTGTGTGTAGTGCGTTGAAGAATACCAAGACTAAGTAAGAAGGAGAAAGGACAGATGAAACCTCATCATGTATTCATACTAGCCTTTATTGTTTTATTGTGGATAACCATGTTTGGTTTCTACCTGTCCTTTACTCTCAATAAGGGTAAGTCTTGTTGTTGCTGTATGTATAAGGACGGCAAGACTTACTACTCAGTCCCTTTATAGGTATTTGAAATGATCTACATTACCGGAAATGTTAGTGATGTCAAGGGGGTGTACCTCTCATTTGATGCCTGCATCGCAGGCTTTAAGTATAGGATGGATAAGATAGATGATATCTATATCATCCCTGATTGGAGATGGAATCCTGTCGATGGGTACCAAAATAGACATGAGTATAGAAATGATGTAGACATGTTCTTCTCTGACATTAAGAACAGAACTACTATCTTTCCTTTCGCTTCACGGTTTATCGCGAACGACGATCTGTTTAGAATAACCAGGGATTCGATTAAGGATTTCAAATTACAATATTATGGTGTGTTGTGGTATCTAAACTATGTGAGGTTTGCTTGGGAGAGGCCTCACCTTCTTCGCTATTGGAAAAAGATTAGGAAAGAGTATACTGACTTTGATGTTGGAATGTTACTGCTTTCTTTTATGGGGGTAGATGGAAAGCTAAGTAATTTCAGTCCATCATGTGGACACACAGCATTCTCTCACCTTGAAACAACAAGGTTCGGTGCTGTCTTCGATATCATTAAGGAGTGTGGGTATTATAACAATCAGCTATTAACCAATAAACAAATAAGAGTTGAGCATTATCCAGAGTTCTCTGGTATGCGTGGAAATCTTGAGTTTAGTAATGTGTATAACACTATCAAAGAAAAGATTGGGAGATAAGAAATGAAAGAAACTAATGTGATGGTACTCGACAGTATCAACTCTGACTATGCAGCATACTTCAAAGAGAATGGGTATAGTTTGATTGATCCAATGGATAATACTCAACCTATCCCTGATTTGATTGTATTTACAGGTGGTACTGACATCTCTCCTTCTCTTTATAAGGAGAAGAAGATACGTCAAACTCAAAAGTCTGATAACAAAAGAGATGAGTTTGAGATTCAGATGTATAAGCGAGGTGTGTTTCTGAATATCCCAATGATTGGGATTTGTCGTGGAGCACAGTTCCTTAATGTAATGAATGGAGGGACATTGATCCAGCACATCACTGGTCATACATCTGGTCATGATGTCACCACTTACAGTGGTAAGAAGTTTAAGGTGACTTCATCTCACCATCAGATGATGATCCCTCTTGGTAAATATGAGGTGCTTGCTACATCTAGCACTCTACTCAGTGAGAAATACTTAACTGGTGAGGGAGAAGCACATCCACAATTTGAGTATGAGTGTGTGTATTATCCCAAGACTAATAGCTTGTGTGTTCAGTGGCATCCTGAATGGATGTCTGATGAAACTGATGGGTATACCTACCCACTTGAACTGTTGAAGAAACTAATCGAAGAGACGGAGGTTTAACATGGCTAATTATATTTATCGTATTCGTAAGGGTGTCCCTGGTGTCGGGCGTCGTCTTGCTAAAGCACTCAACTTGATTGAGTTAACAAGTAAGAAACCCCTGGAAAAAATCCAACTACCAGCTATCGTAATTAACTATGGAAGATCTGTAAATCCTGAATGGATGCAGAATGGTATTATAGGATTGAATGCCCCGGATGCAGTTGCTCTTGCTGTTGATAAGATTAAGACATTGAATACTCTTCATGAAATGGGTCATGAATATTGTCTTCCTTTTACTACTGAAAAGGAAGTTGCTCTTAAGTGGTTGGAAGAAGATGGCTCAGTGGTAGTACGCAAGACTGTTAAGGGTAAGAAGGGTAATGGTCTTATCATTGCTACTACTGAGGATGAGGTAGTAGATGCACCCCTCTACACCAGACACTTTAAGAAGACACATGAGTTCCGTGTTCATATCTTTTTGAGTGAGGTGATCGATTATGTACAGAAGAAGAAGATGTCCAAGGCAAAGCTTGAAGCGATGGGCATTGAACAGGTTAACATGGATGTACGTAACCACATGCGTGGTTGGGTATTTGCAAGGAAGGATATCATAGACAGTGTCTTCATTAAACAGATTGCAGTAGATGCTGTAGATATGTTGGACCTAGACTTTGCTGCTGTTGATGTTCTTGCAAGGGTAGAACATGGTAAGGTTGTAGGTGCTGTAGTGTGTGAAGTTAACTCTGCCCCTGGTATGAGTGATAAGAATACTTTCAATGCTTATACAAAAGCAATGAAAGGCTTCATTGATTTTATTGATAACACTCATGGAGACTAACAGAATGAAACTCTTCTCTATTGGTACTGATACTGAGGTTTCTTTATACAAGGATGGTATATACAAGTCAGCAATTGGTCGTGTTCCTGGGACCAAGGACGCTCCCTGTCCTACTGAGCATGGTTGGATTCAGCAAGATGGGGTGAGTGTTGAGTTCAATACCCCTCCTGTATTCTCTCATGTTGAGAATCCAAAGGAGTTGTTTATCAAGTCTGTTAACCTTGCAATGAAGGATGTTCTCAAGGTTGCTTCTGAACAAGATATGGAAGTTAAGATTGTTCCTCAAGCAATCTTCTTTGATGATGAGCTTGCACACCCTCTTGCAAGGATTGCAGGATGTGACCCTGACTTCTGTGTGTATGATCTGGAACAGAACCCAGCACCTGACATCTCTGCCACTCCGATGCGTACCTTTGGTGGGCATATTCATGTAGGTTATGAAGACTCTGGATCAAACTATGACCAAGGATTCAATATTGTTAGGGGATTGGATTGTACCCTTGGTATGCTATCTCTTCTCTTTGATAAGGAAGGTGAACCACGTCGTTCTTTGTATGGAAAAGCAGGAGCATTCCGTCCAAAGCCTTATGGTATTGAGTATCGTACCTTGTCTAACTTCTGGATTAAGAGTGATAAGTTTATTGGACTTGTGTATGATACGGTAGATTTTATTATGAATAACCTTGATCTCTTTGAAAAAAGTGCTAATGGATTCTTTCTAAATCGGGTTAGGGTGATTAACAATCCAACTATTGCATCGGATGATACTGTTCGTAGTATGATTGGACAGGTTCCTAACTACATTAATGTTCTTAAAAAGAATGAGGTGAGTCTCTATGTATAAGAAAACAGCAGATGACTTACGTATTGAGTATTCAGATACAATCGTAAGCTACAGGAAAGTAGCTCATCAGATTGGAGACGTTGAGTTTAAAGGTGGGAAGCCTTACTTTAAAATGGTTAATCTGGAGAACAGTAAGATTGCAACAGTATCTATAGATGATGAGGATCTTATCCTAAAGTTCCCATCTACTGGGTGGTTTAACTTCTCGGATGGATTCTCTTTGTATATTAACAGGCTTGATAAGAGACAGTGGAGGAGAACATTATGTAATTCTAATGTATATATCTCTGAGCACTTCTCTGAAGAGAGGGCTTATGTAAGGGCTCCAAGCATTACAGATGGTAAGAAGTTAATTCCATATGCACTATACAGTGAAATCTTTAATCCAAAATACTTTCAATGGGAGGAGGCAGTAGAATCCCTTCGGTCTGGTGAGAGGGTTGCTGCTGCTATTAATAATAATATCCTTATAGGATATAAGAAGATATTTAGACATCCCATCTTGTTCTACAATCAGCATGCTGTTGCTGAAGTAGTCAACAAGTCAGTGAAAATTACTGAACACAATCTTGCTTTGAGAGAATCTTTGGACGACAACGGGATTAAATACCATGAAGCTATCTAACTTCTATCCTATTAAGGATAACTCTTTTGTTTATAATACCTGCCCTGAGTTTCCTACTAAGGATAAGGTTGGTATTGAGGTTGAACTTGAAGGACTTCCCTACTCTAAGTCCATAGCTATTGGTGACTACTGGGAACTGAGTAAAGACCCTAGTCTTAGAGACTATGGAGTTGAATTCAGAACTCGTGATGGACTGTGGGGTGAAGATCTTCTTCTAGCCTTGAAGGGTCTTGATAAGTATATCGAGAATTATGAGAAGAAGTTTAATAAAATCTCTGTATCAGAGAGATGTTCTGTTCATATTCACCTTGGTATGGAGAACTGTGAGACATGGACTCTCTACAACATGACAGTTCTCTTCATTATCTTTGAGAAGATGTTGTTTAACTTTGGGGGTAAGGATAGACGTGACCTTGCTTACTGTATCCCATTAACAGAACTTAATTCTCTTCATAGTATTCTAGATGCTATGAAGTGGGGAAGGAATGGAGAAGACTACCCTGCTAATGCTTGTCATACTTCAAAGTATTCTTTCTTTAATACACTCTCTCTTACTAACCATGGTACTATTGAGGTTCGGAATCTCTCTGGTACTAAGGATCCACTAATCATCTTCAAGTGGATTAAGATCCTACTGGCTATCAAGGCTTATGCCATTTATCTTGGCAAAGATTTTAACATGGAACTTCTTCCTTCTCGTGTAAGTCAGGAGGGTTTGGTTCCCTTTGTTGATAAGATCTTTGGTACATTTGCTGAAGATCTGATGTATCCTGGTTGGAGTAAGGATCTCTTAACTTGTATCCGTGAACTTCAACCCTTCCTTCTTAATAAAGTTGAGATCCTTCATAATTTTGAAAGAGTCAAAACCCGTCCACTTGGACTCTTTAGGTATAAGAAGTTACATCAAAAGGTTGAACCTGTATTTCAAGTTCAAAACCTCTTCGATGTTAATCCTGTTCAGTATGAGGAACCACTTAATGAGGTCTTTGTACATGCTCATCCAGTCCCACAAGGACAAGAAAACTTTATAAATATTGATGAACTTCTTAACCATGAAGGTGATGAAGATGATGATGAACCTGAATATGATCCTGACGATCACGGCTAAGGAGATATGACATGTGTGGATTGATTGGTATTATCAATAACGAAAGCAACTTTCAACAAAAGAAGAAGCTTGGCAATCTCTTCTCCCAACTGATGTGGGTAGGAGCATTGAGAGGTTTTGATTCTACTGGTGTTGCTCTTTGTAAAACTGAAGATAAGAAGTTGGTAGATGTTGCGTCATATAAAAGAGCCTTGTGTTCTACTGACTTCCTTGCTACTAAAGGGTATGAGAGGTTGTTAAGGGATTTTGGTGAGTATAAGTATATCATTGGTCATAACAGAGCAGCTACTAAAGGTTCTGTTATTGACATGTACTCTCATCCCTTTGAGTTTAATAACCTGATTGGTGTACATAATGGTACATTGTACAATCATAACTCATTGAACAAGGAAACCTTTACAAGTGACAGTGAAGCTCTTTATCATGCAATGAATGAAGGTGATGCTGTTAAAGTCTTGGAGAAAGCTGATGGTGCATATGCTCTTATCTGGTATGATAAGAATGACTCTAAGCTCTATCTTGCTCGTAATAAAGAGCGCCCTTTATACTTAACTACTACAAAGGACAAGAGTGTTTCTGTATTAGCATCTGAATACCAGATGGCAGAATGGATTCTTAATCGTAATGGATATCCTGTAGAAAAGAGTTGGGAGATTCCTGTCGGAAAGATCATGTACATTAATGATGATGATCCCGATACACTGAATGAAGTGGCTACCTTCAAGCCATACGAGAAACCCAATTTCCCTATGACCAACTATACTGGTAACAGTTATGGAGGATATACTAGTAAGCGTACCAAGTTTCGTCACCGCTACAAGACAAATCATAAAGTCTATGTTCAAGTAACAAACGTAGAGATCATTGGAAGGTCTAAGAGGGTTGAAGGTTATGTCTTAGATGATTTGTTTATCCCAGTGTGTAGGGTTTGGCTTACTGAATCTCATCCTGCTTATGAGACAATAGCTCCTGGTATGGTGTTTACTTCAATCTGCAACAGTTCTCTATACACTGAAGGTTCTCTAAAGTTAGAGATCTATGTTAACTCTTCAGACACTACTGTAATCCCTGACTATTATACTGATGATGAGCCAGTTCTTACTGATGAGGAGCATGAGGTTTATGAAGATGTAGTACTAGGTCCAAATAACAAGCTACTCTCTAAAGAAGAGTGGGAGAAGGCTAGTCCTTGTTGTTGTGTATGTTCTTCTCCTATCCCATGGGATGATGCTGAAGAAGTTATTTATCTACATAATGATGAACCTATGTGTCAAGGTTGTGTAACCTCTCACCACGATTGGATGATGTAAAATGCTACACATTAAAGAAGATAACATGTCTGCACTTTCTGAAATCACACAAACTCACAACCACCGTTATGCTTTTGTTAGAGAGATGAAGCCAGGAGAGTATACACAGATCCATACTCATGTTAAGTGTAAGGATTTCCTTAGTGATGTACTAGTATCAAACTATCTTGATAATTATAATCACTTCCCTATCTATGGATTTGACTACCATCCAGAAATTTACTCTGAATCTGAAAAGTTTCTGGTTGATACTGAACGAACTCTGATTTCTGTTCGTCCAACCAAAGATTTTTGGATTAATAATATTGAAAAGCTTAATGAATTTGAAAGAGAAATTGGATTTAGTGAATCTAAGATTCTGTTGGAACATAAATTTCGTTCCAAGATGCCTTGGTATGTGGTTGAAGGTGATAAAAGATGGATGATGAATTACATTTTCCTTGGTATCTATACTCTCTTCTTAAGACTACTGAACTACAAGAGCGTTAATCTTTTAAACCTATCTGGTATCGCAGAAGGTACTGATAGTAGTATTACAAAGCGTCTTGATCCTAATGCTATCCTTTGGATGCTGAAGAACTGGGATACAGAATTTAAATCTGTACCGCCAACTGGTAATAGAAACCTTTCATGTGTCAGGGGTGTGTATGATGGTATTAGACCATACATTCATGAGTATGGTGTGCTTAGTACACTTGAACATGCAAATCAAATCTCCTTTGGTTTTAATAAAGAAGACTATAGTTCTGAGATAACTCAGATCCTTGTTGAGAAATACTATAAGCCTAAGTGGGGGATGGTTAAGAAGTTTAGGGTTCCTCCTTTTATTGTGGATAGAATCAAACCAATCTATTCATGGAATAAGTATGAGTTCAAATATAACTCTATAATCTTTACTAAGGGTACAGACAGTCTACATCTTCCAGTAAAATCTGAAATAGATAAGGACTACTTTGTATTTTCTGTAGTTGTAATCTCAAAGGATAATGTTCAAGATCTAGAAAAGATAATGGCAGAGTATTCATTATATGCTGATGATTCAGATGAGATTACTACTTACTTATATAAAGGATAATATAATAATGACAACAGAAGATGATATCCTAGATCAGGAAGATGAAGAGTATCTACATTGGATTGATGTTGAACCTGAAAGAGAACTTGACTTTAACTATGAACCTGTGAGAGAATATGAACCTGACTTTGAAGATTATATCGACTGGGATGAATGAAGCGGAGAATTCAGAACATGAACAATATAGAGTCGGCGCTGTTGTCTTTAGGAAAAGAACTGTCATCTCGTGTGCATCTAATTCTAGAGTTAAGACACATCCTCTCCAGTCTAGGTTGGCATATAGAAAAGGCATCTACTCAAACGGGAGACTACACGCAGAAGTCGCAGCAATTATTAGAGCTAGGGGTAGAGGAGATGCAATCTTTGTGTGCAGGATTGGAAAGTCTGGAGACGCAAGACTTGCTAAACCGTGTCCAGCTTGTGAAGAAGCTATTAGAGAAGCTGGAATTAAGCACGTATGGTACACTGATAGCGAAGGAGGGATAAGTTATTATGCTGTGGATAGCTGACATAGAGGCCAATGGATTAGATGATGCTACACAAATTCATTGTATTGTACTTAAACAATACAAAGGAGATAAGTGGGTTAAACTTTACGGTGATTCCTTAAAAGATATCTCTAAGTATAAAGATGATATTTTTGTATTTCATAATGGGATTACGTATGATATCCCATTAATAAATCGTCTTCTTGATGTTACAATTGGAGAATGTATTGATACATTGATCCTTAGTAAGATGTGTTTTCCACTAAGACCAACACACAATCTAAATGACTGGGGTGAATACTTTGGTATAGAAAAACCAAAGCATGAAGACTGGTCTACATTCTCACCAGAAATGCTTCATAGATGTGAAGAAGATGTAAAGATAACTGAACTGTTGTATGAACATCTCATGAAAGAGACTGGACCTTTCTATGAAACTAGAGGTTAACTGGAACTTACCAATAAAGATAGAACATGAGATACATAAAATTCAATATCAACAGGAGAAAGATGGATGGCAATTCGATGTAGATAAAGCTGTTGAGTTCTGTACATATCTTGAAACTAAACGTAAAGATATATACGACAGTATACGTCCTCACTTATGTAAGGTAGTTCAGGTAAAGTATAAACTACCTATATCTAAACCATTTAAAAAGACAGGAGGGTATACTAAATCAGTTATTGATTGGTATGGGAATGTTGATGAGGATTACATAGGTGGTCCTTTCTCAAGAGTAGAATTTGTAGAACCTAATCTTGATTCAGATCAACAGTTAAAGGATCAGCTACTTCGTATAGGGTGGAAGCCTACCCAGTGGAACTTCAAGAAGGAAGGTAAGAGAGTGGTGTATGGTCCTGATAACAAACCTATCAAGACCTCACCTAAGATTACTGAGGATTCTTTTGATTCTTTGTCTGAAGGTATTGGACCATCTATCAAAACCTTCCTGATATATGGCCATAGACTCTCACAGATTACAGGATTTCTAAGAAACGTCAGACCTGACGGTACTATCCAAGCCAAGGCTAATCCCTGTGGTACACCTACCGCTAGATACACACATTCTGTGGTGGTTAACGTACCTAAAGCTGATCCTAAAGTTGTCTTTGGTAAGGAAGTACGGTCACTGTTTATTGCTAGACCAGGTAGAGTTCTGGTTGGCGGTGATGCTTCAGGTCTAGAAGCTAGGGTTGGTTCTCATTGGACCTATAAACTAGATGGAGGTCAGTATGCTAATGATGTATTGAATGGAGACTGGCATAGTAAGAATGTAAAGCAAGTGTATTACGTTGAAGAAACTAAAGACTTAGATACACATTCACCAACCTTTGGATCATACAGATCTAGAGGAAAGAACGGATCATATGCTCTGATGTATGGAGCACAACCACCTAAGCTTGCTGAGACTCTTGGTATACCAGTATCAAAAGCTAAAAAGATCTGGGATTTATTCTGGGAAATTAATATTGGATTAGGTAAATTAAAAGCAAGACTTGAATGGTACTACAGAAATCATGGTTATATTGTTGCTATTGATGGGAGGAAGATATATGTAAGAAAAGAAAGTGACTTGATTAATTATTTGTTTCAAAGTACTGGAGCAATCATTATGAAGGTAGCTAAGATCATTCTAGTTTCTTGGATTAAAAGATATAACCTAGATGCGATTATAGTTGGTGACTTTCATGATGAGTTCCAGTTGGATTGTCATCCAGATGATGCACATAAAGTAGGAGCATTGATTGTGAGAGCTATTCGTAATGCTGGTGAGTTCTTTGAGTTAGCAGTACCACTAGATGGTGAGTATAAGATCGGAAAGAACTGGGCAGAAACCCATTGACATACCACTTCAAGTGTGGTATAATTCAGACTTTAATATAAAAGGAAAACATAAATGAAACTAAAAACTCAAGCAAAAAGTAATAAGAAGTTCCAAGCTCCTGAAGTAAAGGCCGGATCATATTTTGGTCGTGTAGTTCAGATCATTGACCTTGGTGTACAGAAACAAACTGATTGGCAGACTGGTGCTGAGAAGGATCCTCAGCGTAAGCTGATGATCTCTGTTGAAGTACCCAAGCTAACCTACGAGGATAAGGATCATAATAAAATTCCTCGTTGGTTCTATAAGGAGATCACATTCTCTAGTAATGAGAAGAGTAGCATGTACTCCATCTTCTCTGACATCCTTGGGTATGATCAGAATGATTGGAACAACAACGATATTGATCTATTTGATGCACTATCACTACCTGTAATGGTACAGATTGGACATACCAATACAGGTAATCCAAAGGTACTCAACATTGTTTCCGCTCCTGAAGGGGTAGAGGTACCTGAACCTAAGTTTGGTAGTTCAGGATTTGATTATGACTTTCCAAACTTCGGTGTATTCAAATCCCTCCAACCATGGATGCAAGAAAAACTGAAGAGTGCCCTTAACTATAAGGGCAGTAAGCTTGAAGCTCTCATCCTATCGGATGAACTTCAGGATGATGACATCCCATTCTAACACCTGCCAGGCCAAGGATGGCCTCTTTAATAGAGTAAATAATGAGGCAATTAGATAAGACACATATACCATGTCCTTCATGTAGAGATAAAGGTCATGATGAAGCTGGTGATAACTTAGCTTTATTTGAAAATAAAGATGGTACTATCACTGGCTATTGTTTTAAAGAAGATAAGTACTTTAAAAACCCATTAGAAAATGATTATGAAGAAATGGAAATACAAGAACAACATAAATATATTGATTTAGAATTTATTAATAAGCTACCAACAAAAGGATTATCTGACAGAGGTATATCAAAAGAAGCGACTGAGAAGTTTGGAGTAAAGGTTCTTATTGATGAGACTACTGGTGAACCTACTACTCACTATTATCCATACTACATTGATGGTAAGGTATCTGGGTACAAAGAAAGAAAGGTTGCAAATAAAGAGTTCCATGTAGTAGGAAACATTAGAGGGTGTGAACTCTTTGGCCAACACTTAGTTAATGGCAAGAACTTTCTTATCATTGTAGAAGGAGAGTGTGATGCACTAGCCACATATGATTTACTTAAACGCTCTAATAAAAACTATAATGTAGTTTCTCTTATCAATGGTGCTAATAAAAGATCAATACAAAACAACCTAGAGTTTGTTGAATCATTTGAATCTGTTGTATTAGCATTTGATAATGATGAACCTGGCAACAAAGCAGCTAGACAGGTAGCTGATCTCCTATCCCCTGGTAAAGCTAAGATAGCTTCCCTCCCTTGTAAAGATCCCAATGAATGCTTAAAGGAAAACAAGACTCATGAGTTCCTACGATCAATCTTCAACGCGAAAGAACATAGACCCGATGGTATTATCAGGCTTTCTCAAGCATACGATGAATTATTTCGGGATGACAGCATTGAATCTATCCCTTATCCATGGGAAGGGCTTAACCGTAAGCTGTATGGAATCAGGCCGAGAGAGATTGTTACTATCACATCAGGATCTGGGATGGGAAAGTCAGCAATCGTTAGAGAAATAGAGCATTGGTTATTTAAAAAGACAAAAGATAATATAGGAGTCTTAGCTCTTGAAGAATCTATTGGGAGAACTCAGTGGGGTATACTCTCGATTCAAGCAAATCTTCCCTTACATATTAGGGAAGAGAGGAAAGAAGTCCCTAGAGATAAGATCAGATCTTGGTGGGATGAAACTATTGGTACAGGAAGATTCATATCGTATGATCATTTTGGATCAACAAATGAAGACAACCTCATCAATCAAGTACGATATCTTATTAGGGGTATGGACTGTAAGTGGATCATTCTCGACCATCTCTCAATCGTTGTATCATCAATGGACGAAGGTGGAGATGAAAGAAAGACTATAGACTCCATCATGACTAAGCTTCGTACTCTTGTTGAAGAGACTGGAGCTGGTCTGATTCTTGTATCACATCTACGTAGACCATCAGGAGATAAAGGACATGAGATGGGCGCTACTGTTACTCTATCTCAACTTCGTGGATCTCATTCTATCGCTCAGTTATCTGATGCTGTTATTGGTTTAGAAAGAAATCAACAAGCTAAAGATGAGAGGGAACAGAACTTAACTAAGGTCACTGTATTAAAGAACAGATACTCAGGGTATACAGGGTTAGCTACTAGTTTATTCTACAATAGAGAAACAGGTAGACTATATGAAGTAGAAGATCCTGAAGGATGGTTCCTCGGTGAAGTTGAAGAGAGGTTACCGCAATGAACAATAACAACGTAACACATCCAAGTCATTATCAATTTAATAAACCTTGTGCTGAAGTTAGGGATGTAATTAATGATAGAGTTGGCCAAGGTTATTATAGTTTACCACAACACACAGTCTATGACTACAGTAATGCTATCAAGTATCTTCTACGTGCTCCATTTAAGAGTGGACTAGAAGATTTCAAGAAAGCAGCATACTGCATCCAATGTATCATCGAGAAGTATACCAATGAAAGCTCTGATTGATGGAGATTTGTGCGTTTATCGGCCAGGTTTTGCAAGTCAGCATACTATGTGGAGGGTCTATATCAAGGGAGAGGAGAAGGATGGTTTTTTGGCCAGTTTTCGATATAAAAATAAAGCGATCGAGTGGGCTACATACTGGGGTCAAGAAGATTTTATCTTAGTACCAGAGTTAGAACTAGAACCATACGGTATTGCGCTCTACAATGCTAGAGCTTTCGTCAATACTATCTTAGATACTTTACATCCAAGTGAATATGTGTTATACTTCTCTTCTGCTTCAAACTTTAGGGTAGAAGCAGCTACTATCCTACCATACAAGGGACACAGGAAGGAAGAGGATAAGCCCAAGTACTACGATGATATCAAGAAGCACTTGCAATCTAAGTACAAATATGATATAATCGAAGACATTGAAGCAGATGATGCAATGAGTATAGGATTATGGAATGACATAGAGAATACAATTATTGTAACACAAGATAAGGATTTAAACATGGTTCCTGGATGTCACTATAATCCAGTAACTAAAGAACAGTATGATATCACACCACTAGAAGGATGTAGAAACTTCTATAAACAAATCATTACTGGAGATCCAGTAGATAATATTCCTGGACTGTATAAGTGTACAGGTACTATGGTAAATAAAAAGAAATACCTGGATCCATTTAATGAGATGATTGGTGAGAATGAGATGATAGATTTTGTGAATGAAGTATATGATTATAACTATGAAGTGATCAATGAGATAGGTACTTTACTTTGGATGCTTCAATCAAAGAATCAAGTATTTAAGTTTGGAGAAGAATACTATGCAATATAAACTAGTAGTCGTAAGACACCCTGAAAATCTAGAGAAGGAAGTTAATCGTTGGTTAGCTGAAGATTGGAAACCAATGGGTGGTGTAGCTACCAGTTCATTCGGTCATGTGATGCAAGCATTAGTGAAGTATGGAAATGAGTAACACATATAAAGATAGAAATGTAGCTTTAGTAACAGACGATAGATGGAAGTTTAAAGGAGGACCACTACCAGTGAAGAAAGATAATCCACCAAGGATTTGTTATGAGTGTGAGGGTACAGGATACTATGAAGATCTTCCTTGTACTCGGTGTGATGGTGAGGGTGTGATCTATGACTGAATATAACTTTGAAGATTGGGAATATGTCAACTACACAACAGAAAAAACAAAAAGGAAGGACACTCCAGCAGTGGATGAGAAAGAAGCTGATAGAGATATTGGATCTAAAGGAGGACGACGTAATTTCTCGGAGCATGGGAAGTCCAGGCGAAGATATAATTCTCTCTTATTCGGCTAAACAATCCTTCCCCTGTAGTATAGAATGTAAGAATCAAGAAACAGCTAAGATGGTATACGATTGGTTAGATCAAGCTAAATCAAATGCAAATGGACTTGAACCAATCGTAGTATTCAAAAGAAATTATAAACAACCAGTGGTGATTGTAGATGCTACCTACTTCATTAAGCTCTTTGCTAACCGAGTTGAATAAACTTGACACTAAGTTAAAACTTTTAGACTGGAAGTTAGAAGAGTTAATTAAAGCACTTCCATTTATAGATCTTGGTGAGGACATTAATGAAATCTTGGAGGGTATTGAATATAAAATTATAGAGTGTAGAAAGATATTAAAAGAATAAGTAGGAGAAGAGTAAGATGGAAACATTAATTTGTACAGTTTGTAGTGAACTTGTAAATGAAGGAGAAATTCATGAAGACCATGTTGGAAGGATTGTATGCGAGAATTGCGGGGATATTAGAGTATTTACAATCGATGAGATTTCAGACATTGTTAACGACTATATCGAACGTAGGAGAAAGAATGAAAACTATATGGAACTCATTCAAGCGTTGAAGGAAGAGTGATGAGTATACTTGTAGTGGGTGATCCACATACTGAACCTAATCAAAGTTTAGAACGGTTTGATATACTAGGAGAGTTTATAGTTAAGCACAAGCCTGAAACCATCATCATGATGGGAGACTTCCTAACCTTAGACTCTCTCTCAGACTATGATAGAGGTAAACCAGGAAAGTTAGAAGGACGTAGACTATCTGCTGAACTTCATGCAGGATACGATGCTATTCTAAGAACAGAAGGACCAATGAGAGAATACAATCTCTCTCAGAAAAAGAAAAAAGGTAAGCAATACCATCCAACTAAAGTTTATTTAGAAGGTAATCACGAGTACAGGTGGAAGAGATACCTTGATGTTCATCCAGAGATGAAGGATACTTTGTACATCTATGAACAGATTGGTTTGTATGATTATGATCCATGGAATATAATTAAATTCAGAGAATATTATGGGATGACAGACATTCAATTCACCCATATACCGATGAATTCAATCAACCGTCCAATCTCTGGTGTAAGGGTAGTGCAAACAGCCCTGGCTATGCACGATGATAGTGTAGTTTTTGGGCATACTCACAACCTGGAGTATGCATCCAATACCAGACTGTGGGTTGATAAAGGTAGGCGTATTTTTGCATTAAATTGTGGGTGGTTTGGAGAGGATATTCCAGAGTATGCAGTTGGGTCTTATGGATCAAGTAACTGGTGGTCTGGTCTTGTAGTTCTAGAAAGGTCTGGTCTTAACATGTATGATATTAATACATACTCAATGGAAAAATTACGTAGAGGTAATTTCTAATGACAATTGATGAGTATCAACAGTGGACAATCAACACAGCTATCTACCCTGGAGCAGGTAAAGGAGGATTAGATGAGCTTCTATACCTTGCTCTTGGTTTAAATGGTGAAGCTGGAGAAGTAGCAGAGAAAGTAAAGAAGTTATTCAGAGACGGTACGTTTGATACCGAGTTATTTATTAAGGAACTTGGAGATGTGATTTATTATTGGGCTAGGTTATGTGAAGCTGTGAATGTTGATGCATCAGAAGTTATTTTAGAGAACCAATGGAAGTTGAATTCAAGACTAGAACGTGGTAAAATCCAAGGCTCTGGAGATGAACGATAAAGTCATGAGTGTTAAAACATACGAAGACGGCATCAGTTATACTAAACTTACTACTAGGGATTATGAAAAACTATTAGAAGATTCCAGATTCTTAGAGTGTCTTGAGATGTGTAATGTAGTCTACTGTGATCAGTATAATAAAGCAGTAGACTTGATGATGAAAAGATATCCAGAGTATAGTTACGATGGCTAGTTTTAAATTGGCAATAGCTCAGAAATGTAAAGACTGTATCTACGATCCTCTAGATAAAGGTACTTGGAGACAACAAGTAGAAGCTTGTACCAGTACTGACTGTGCTCTCTATCAACTACGTCCTATAACAACAACAAAAAAGGATAACAACAATGGCAATCATAACGTCAATTGAAGGTGGTAAGGGTAAGGTATCTCATGTAACTGTCTACGAGATCTTCTATAATAATAACGAAGTAGAATATCTTGAAGCAACATCTATTGGTTCTCCTGATGATGGGGTTCTTGATGCAATCCTCTTCTTTAATGAAGAAAACCTAGTTAAGATTGTACCAACAAGTGGTATACATCATATCAATATCTCTTATAGAGTAGTGAAGCAATGACAATAGAAGTAAAGTTAATTGAATTTAGTAGAAATACAGATGGAGAGGAGCTTGCTACACTACAGTTGAGGTATCCTAGATTCATTCATTCTGAGTTCATGACTCATAGAATGTTCTCAAGGAATGCATCCTCATCAAGAGCTAAACCATTCTATCGTTGGGTTGATGAGATTAAAAATGACTTAGCATTTCCAGAAGAGATATTTGAGAATATTCCAGGAATGCAGGGAGGAAAAAAGCTTCTTGATAAAGAGTTTGATCTAGTAAAGAAATATATACAGTATCTAGCCTCTGATACAATAGAAGATTTAGAAAATATTAATGATTTGTTTTATCCACACAAGCAGTTCATCAATAGATATCTAGAACCATTTACACATATTGATGTAATTGTAACTTCAACTGAATGGAAAAACTTCTTTAAACTAAGAGATCATCCTGATGCTGATCCTACAATACATGCTCTAGCATCTAAGATGAAAGAGGTTTTGTCTAATGCTAAATATAAATTATTAAAGAGAGGAGAATGGCATCTGCCATACGTATTACAAAATGAAAGAGAGCAATTTACCAGAGAAGTGTTATGCAATATTAGTGCTGCTAGGTGTGCTCGTGTTTCTTATTCTAACCATGATGGGACTAACCCTGTTATAGCTGGAGATTTACAACTAGCTAAAACGTTAAGAGAAGCAGGGCATATGTCTCCATTTGAGCATCAAGCTACCCCACTCCTGGATAGAGATCAAGACGGATTCACACATAAAGATAAGTACAGAGATCTTTGGAGTGGTAACTTTAGAGGGTGGGTACAATACAGAAATGTTATTTGAACAAGCAGTATGTGTGGCTATTGGAATTGTAATTGGACTGTGTATTACAATTTTTATATTGCTTGTACAACATTTAATGGGTAATTGATTATGAATCTAGGAGATAAGATATTTGTATTGACAGTGGTAGTATTTTTTGGTATAATACCCTGGTTGACGGTTGATAAACCAACGCACTGTAATGCTGATCCTATCATGCATTATCATTTGATGATACCTCCACCAGTCTTTAAAGATAAAGACAACAACCAGTTCTCATATTAAGGAGATGTAATGGCTAAAGAATATCTAACATCAGAGGAGTTCTTAAACTCAAAGATTTCATTACTTATAAACAACGCTGTGTATTCTTATAAGAATGATGAGAAGTTAACCCCACTCACACTCACCGTTTTAGGAAACGATGATGTGTATTATGAAATTGAGATGCTAGTTAATGTGAGTATTGTAACTCCAGAAGATAATGCAATCCACTAAGAATTGGAGAAGTTAAGATGAAGATTTTTGTAATCGGTAGTAATCAAGTGAACGATCGTAAGGATGTGTTTCGTTCTCTAGATGATTCACGCTTTCATATTACTGATGTATTCACAGCAGTACCTAACAAGGTAACCTACTATGCAGAGCAATGGGCAATGTTTGAGATGCTTAATCTAAAACGACTACCACATAACAAAGTCCCTAAGTTTGTAGATGGAGTGATTATGATTTGGGAAAGCCAAGAGAATCTACCTGAAGAGTTAATCAATCAAGTTAATGGACTGAAGATACCTTTCGAGATTCATCTAGTATGAGTGTCTATGGAAAGTCCTTGTGTAAGGGTATGTAAACTAAACAAAGAGGATATCTGTATAGGTTGTAAAAGAACTAGAGAAGAGATAGGACAGTGGATGTCCTATTCTTCTTTACAAAGAGAAATAATAATAAAGAAGTTAAAAGAGAGGATAGTCAATGAGTGATCTTGAGTTTGGAGCAGTTTCAAATCCAGAGTATAGTAGGTTTATACAACTATCTAGATATAGTAGATGGTTATCAGATAAACAAAGACGTGAAACATGGGACGAAGTAGTTGGAAGAGTGATGGACTTTTGGGAGGATAAGTTTCCAGAAGAATTAAAAGAATGGAGAAAGCTTCTAGAAGAAT
>Ga0208019_1000542_pt1 | contig 20310 bp, 22 predicted proteins | sample CB_VirMetaG_5_FD_184540 | JGI IMG/M metagenome (GOLD analysis project Ga0208019, IMG submission 184540) | Freshwater to marine saline gradient viral communities from Chesapeake Bay - CB_1508_1D Viral MetaG (SPAdes) (version 4) | ecosystem: Environmental > Aquatic > Marine > Coastal | place: USA...
TAGCACCAGACGCCTACGGATTTTGCCGTAAGCCGTGCCTATAATGGTCCTAAGGCACAAGCCAGTTCAGGCCATAATTTGAGAAAATAGCCTGCTTTATCGGGATGATATAGTGTCTCTATATCATGTATGTGCTGTGCGAGCTTTAATGCTTCGTCTTGTTCTTCAGCACCGTTAAAATTATTTAGTGCTGTTGTGAAGAAATCGCGCTCGCTGTCTGTTAAATCATCTCTTCTAAGAAACGTTTTTAGTTCTGTTATTGCTAAATTTTTAATTTCGTTTTTGTGCTTTAAAGGATCTAAATAATCGGGCTGGTATAAACTTGCCCACTCAACATTTAGACCACAATCTTTTGCCCAATCTGTAAGTTCGTTTAAACGTGTACAGTTGTATAAATTGTACACAGCGTGAATACTAACCGCATGGTTTGTTGAAGATTTTAAATTTTTAATATTTAGAGTTAACTGATTCCAGCTACCACCATATCTAACATATTCATAACGCTCGTCGATATTGTCGAAACTTAAACTCCAGCTAACATTATTTTTATTTTTTAGCTTTCTGAAAATTTTATTTTTTTCTAAATCAACGCTAAAGTTAGTAATTAGAGATATTTTTACCCCATCCGGAATAATATCTAACATCAGTTCATTTTCCGGTAATAGCAAAGGTTCGCCACCAACTAATGCCACTTCTCGTAACCAGCCACGATGTTGTTCTAAGTACTCATGTACCTGTTGATAATATGGTCTTACTTGCGACTTAAATGGAACATTATTCAACGCTGCCCATTTGCTGCTACATTTGTCACCACAATAATTACAAGATTGATTACAAGTAATATTCCATCGTACATCAACTAACACTGGTCTATGATAATCTAATGCCGCTTGAGAACTATCAAAATCTTCACTAACACTATTATGCCAATGTCTTTCGCTACGTCCGTAACGTTCTGATTGTATACAATTATAACAATATTGTTCGTGCATGCGTCCTTCACGCAATGTTGCACGTATCTCTTTCATTATATTGCTTTGCAAAATCTCATCAATGCTATTAGCATTAAGATTTCCAAGCATGTTTGGATCGCCGGCACAGCATGTTTTTACATCGCCCATTGGGTTAATGTGTAGACCGTGCCACGGTGCTGCACAATAAGTTTTATTCATGTAGATACTTATTTAGATCGGCGTCGGGCACCTTTATAACCATTGAATGGTTTAAATGGTGAATTTTTATTAACTGCTTCTGGTTCGTCGCTACCTGGTGGTACATGCTGTCCTAACGGAACACCCATGTATTTAAATGCTTTTTTAGCCATTTCATACTCCTCAGGAGTATAAGTAACCATCATTGGTGTATTATTAATCCAACTCCACGGATCGATATCGCTTGGATCTTCTGGCAATCTAGCAATAATCATACTAGCACGATACATGTCATAGTACTTGTCCCGAGTATAAACTGCACCAGGATTTGCTTCCCAATATGTACGGGGCATTTTGCCTATTTTAGCTTCATGTAGAATTTCTTTAAAATGTTGACTTGTTTCGCTAACAATAGAAGCGACTGTTTTAGTTGTTTGAAATTTTAAATGCCAATTTCCATTTTCAAATGTTAGTTGGCTTTCGTCGACATCTCTAATACCTGGAAAAGCACCTAATTTTAAATCCTTTGGAATAGTGATAACGTGTTGTTTGCTTTTTGGTGCCCACTGATAATCCAACTCTGGAATTGCTTTAGCATATAATGCAATCTGATTTGATGTAACACCGGTTCCTTCTTTTTCTAAAATTTGATTTAAAATATGATCCTGAATAATAAGGACAATATCATTGCCAGTTTGGTGCTTGTCCATTACTTTTGGATTGTGCGAGTATTTCAATACATTAAGTAACGCACGACCCCATTTACTGTAGCGTCCGATGCGGTCAAAATCTACTACTGTTTTACCTTTTGCTTCATTGGCAATGGCGTGTTTTAACACTTCGTTTGTAGCAGCATCCATTACAATTGAAATACTGTCCGTTACATCTGTAATCTTGCTTTCAATTACATATTCGTTGTTAACACTAATAACCACAGTATCACCAACATGCGGTTTGTTAGAATTAGAAATGTAATCGGTAAGTTTTTTCATTAATCTTCAAACTTATTAAACAGTTTACGACTACCCATTGTAGCAAACGGCTGTTCGTAAATCGACATTACCACAGCTTGGTTATCATATTTTGCTCTTAATTGTTCAGCAAAGTGCTGAGCTTGTTTTTGTACATCTTTGTCATCTTTAGCATACATGTACATTTCAATAGCAACAACGTAACGTGTATCGTCTGTTGCTTCAGTAATGCTTTCGTCGAGCATGGAAACAGCTTTCTTTAAAGCAGGGGAATAATCTCCTTTGCGAATGTCATCTAACCATTCGTCATATGTCATGCCATAATCGTTTTCTTTATAGACGCGAACCAAATATGCTTGTGCTTCTCGTTTACTTCCAAAACCTTCGCGTATAGTGTCAAGAGATTCTAAAATTTTATAGATGGAATCCATAATTACACCTTTTTGTATAAGTCCCAAAGACCGCGCATTAAGTTTTCTTCGTTAACGGCCATTGGATTATCACCCGGATATTCTTTCTTAAACTGTTGCTTTTGACGATTTAGACCGCCTGCGGACTTGTTAACCATGTAGTCTACAGACATAGTTTTTTCGTCTGGCTCGTTAGCATACTCTTCTTCTACTTGTTCACCGCACGGGGTCGCTGCTACTAATTGTGCTTCGCGATCCTTGTATGGTAATCCTGCTGCCTTAAGAATAGCAACTAATGTGTGCGCATCTTCATCTGTAGCGTTTACATTTACTGTATCCGGAGCATCTGTGCCAGCAGTTGTAGTAACTGTCATTGACTCATTAAGAGCGTTATTAAATTTATCTTCATATTCATTCATGGTACTTTCCTTAGGTTTTTCCATGCTTAGTACATTATAGTTTGCATATAGTGCATTACGTGCAGCACGTAAGCCTTCTGCTGTTTTATCAAAAGACTGTACTACTTCGCCGTCGGCGTTTTTTAAATGGTGTCCTTTGAAATCTGAAAATACCGTTGCAGCACCTTCATTAACATCACTTTTAGTAATTTTATCAATTAGCTTTCTTAGTAAATTATCAACACTTTCGTTTGCATCTGCTTCCTGAACAACATCATCAATTAATGACATTATATATTCATCGCCGTGAATTCGAAATGCCTGAGGAATTCTAATATACGCTTCGTCAGCTAACTTTCTCGCTAAATCACTGTCTTTGTCTTCAGTAATTTTTGACTCATCAAAACGATCGAACTCTTGTGGCGAGGGCATCATTTTTACTAACTTTTCAAATAAATCCGGTAAAGAGTTATCGTCGGGGAACTTATAAAGCCGGGTATTGCCACTAGTACTATCTGCCGGTCCTTCAATTTCAATGTATCCTGTTTTGTCTGCTGTAGGGAACCAATCGGCCGCTATTTCAACGGTTTTTTCAAACATCGGAGTAACAACAAACGGCGAATAGGTAAGAACCCAATTTCGATGTTTCTTTAACGCATAATTTAAAATATAAATAGCTGCTGGAATATATGGAACATAATAATATGCCTTCAACAATTTACTACTAAAAATTGGAAGTTCTTTTGGGTATTCTGACAGATCGTATCCAGCCGGAGAAATGTTCTTATCGGTTTGTACCAGTTGGTCGTCATCACCCATATGATACGCATGTTGTTTTTTTCGAAGTTCAACGCAATTTTCATCATCAGGATCACATCCGAGTGCTTCTGCTTCTTGGCGGCGCCGAGCTGTTGGATCAACAATCCCGCGGCTTAGAACTTTTTCAGCTTGCTTTTCGCCTGTTCCGTATTCAGATTTTTTAGATTTCGTTAAACGATTGTACCATTCTTTAGCCCTATCTGACCACTCAGTTGGGCCTTCGGTCATCGTTGCTCTATTAAAATTTTCTATAATTTTATATAAATCATCCATTTTCTATTAATTTCCTACCGGGCTTTTTGATTTATCTTCTGTATCGGTATTAAATGTTGCCTTTGGAGTTTTCCCGCCAGCAATTTCATACTCGCGAGTTTCCATATCTTTAACTACATTTTGGAAACTATTGCCATATGCGTCCGACGCATCTTTTTGTTCTTTATTTTGTTCAGGAAGTGCTTGATTGTCTAATAAAGCGCCGTCATGCTCTTTAGCAGCATCTTCGGCATCAACTGAATCTAAGAAACGCTTATCTAACATCTTCAAACGGTCAACATCACAGCCTTTTGATGCTGCTAACTCCATAACTTGATGAATAGATGCTGGATATTCTAATACCACATCCATTGAACTTACAGATTCATTTTCAAAATTTGGAAAATCATATGGACATTTCATAACTGGCGTAGTTTTAATGCTACCGTATGACTGTGGGTTAAACTTAGCAAGGATGTTCTTTAAAATTTCTTGCTTTTCTTTTGTAAAGTCACCGACATACTTAATACGGTATTCATATGATTTTTTTGATTCTGTTAAAAATTCTGTTAGCGAGCGCATTCTCAAACTCCTGATTTAAGTATATTTATACGTCTTTGTTTTTATTTGGATTCAACAATCTATCTAACATTTCATTGCGATCCAATACATGACCGGTGCCAGTTGCGGCATCTTCATCTCCGCGATCTTGATCCAGTTTTTGTTTCTTTAATTGTAGATCAATCATTTTAAGTTTTTTGTTCATTTTAGCAGTCTTGGCTGTAATAGCATGTCCAAGCATTGTCGCTGCTACCGAAAATATTTCCGACGAGAAACGTGCTTCTACATTCATACCTAAATCTACTAGGTCCTGATATGTTTTAGTAGCCATTTCAGCAAGACCATCCATTTCTTTATCGGATGCCTCTAACCCTTTGACAGCAGGCAGAGCAGCGTCAATTTTTTCAAGATTGCTTAACCCTTCGTATGTTTGCGGCACATTAAATGTTTCTTCTGTATCTTGTTCAACAATACTTTCTGAATCAGAATCATCAGAGGTAGGTAAATCAAATAAGGCTTCTAATTTTTTAGTCATATAGATATTTAGCGGTGGAAGATTTGGTCTTCAGTAATTACACGGAAGATTAGTCCTTGGCGTTTGCACCAATGCTGGGCTGCTTCCCATTTAGCGTAATTGACTGCTACCGTAGCACGTTGCTGTGCGTTTTGCTTTTCAGTTAGCATTGACTGACCTTTAGGTTTAATCTCTACAACTTCTGCCACCTGTTTGTTGTTTTTAGTTCTATAAACAACGAAGAAATCAGGAACGTATATAGTTTGTTTGCCTGTTAGCGGGTGCCTATATGGGATAGAAATGCTTTCACTTGCCCATTGTAGAATATGTTCATTATTATCACAAAAGTTCATAAACGCAAGTTCCCACGAACTACGATATCTAGGTTTTCCTTTACCTACATATTTGTTAGCATTGCGGACTTCATAAACGCCTTGTGAAAACTTTGGCTTACGGGGCATGTTAAATTACCACGTTTCTTGCTGCATAATAATTTGGTGTAATTATTTGCCCTACCCCTAATAGCGTTGCATTAGATCTTAAATTATTAATATAATAAGACATTGTTGAGCTAAGTTGTAAGGCATTTTGTCCTTCTAATTGTTCTAAATACGATACCACCGGAACATCGGCATCATACGCAATCTGCAACAGGGCGGCTGTAAATTCCTTTGCAGATTCGTCACTATTCAAATATTTTTTAAAAAATGATAGAACAACATCATACTCGTTAGCGCCAATGGTTAACGTTCTTTCATAAAACTTATCAATGATCTTCACTGATTGATCTGTTCGTTTAATATTAATACTTGACATTAGGTATGTTACCGTTGTGATTTATTTATAGTTGACCCATTACTTGATATGTCGGCTAAATTATTGTCTGTGTTTAAGCTCGGGTCAGTTGTAACATTATTCGGGTTAATCCAAGGTCTAGCTGTTGTAACAGTTGAAGTGACTGTTGGGTTATTAGTATTTACAGCAGGAGCGCCAGTATTTGGATTATTCCAGTTTGTAGCACTGGAATACCCGTTATTGCTTGTACTTGTTAAAGATTTTGGTGGTACCGTTGATGTTGTTCTATCATCTTTCTGAAAGATTAGATTAGAAATACTATTTTGCACTGTGCGATTAGATAAAACGCCGGCGCCGACATTTACCAACTGTCCAACTCCTTCATCGGCTAGCATATCGCCCAATGGAGCATCTTTAAATGTACGGTACGAAGTACCTGCTGTCAACGCAGCACCCAGGAAGTTGCCTTCTTCTAAATCTTGTGCGATACTTGCTCCAGCATCTAATAAACCACCGGCGCCAAAAATAGTTGATCTTCCTCCAGCTTTTGACAAAGAACTTTGTGTTTCGTCGTATCCAAAAACACCAAATCCTTCTACTTCACTAGAACCAGGATTACCAACTGTTCCTCTGTTATATTTTACTGTTTCATATTTTAGTGTCACACGATGTTCCATCATGCCACCTATATCGTTATATGCAAACTGATCGTGTTCCCAATTAGTAATAATAGGATTTATTAATATATACTCAACAAAGTTTCCTCTATTAAGACCATAAACTTTAATATCTTTGAAAAAGTTTGGTTTATATCCTCCACTAGCACTAGTTCCGTTAAAACCCCAGTTATTAATAGATTTAATATGATCGTAAATATCTCGTTTATTAAAATCAAACGGTCCTTCGTCGTTGCCGGTACTTAATCCGTTGTATTGATGTCTTGCATCTGAGTAGTAGTATGTAAAATAATTGTACCACATACTGCGAATTAAATCACTCCCGTCATCGTGGAACGTGATACTCACCGGATCGTACTTTATCTTTTTTTGTATATAACGTGTTCGATTATATTGATTTAATTCGTCAACATCGATATTAAATTTTGGTAATCCAACTGATTTAACCATCATTCCTATTTGACTTAACTCTGTAGCTGAGCCCATTGCTTTTTTAAGCCCAGGAATCTCCTGATTCAGAGTAAAGTAAACATGGAATAGATATTTGGTTTGCGGTGCAAGAGCGTAGCCATCATCAAGAAAGGTCCTTGACCCGTGCCTGTAATCTTGAACATCGGCGCTACCAAATAGATTGTCAACAAATCCTTTGGTAGCACCATTTAAAATGCTACTTAACTTGCTACCGAAACCCATAATTTTTAACCGGTTACGATATCACCAATACTACGTGCTACAGTTGCACCAACACCAGTGTCAAGAGGTGTTTGCACAGCATTATCAAATCGAATAGTCATGCCAATTGTTACAGGAGCACTTTCGCTATATGCTAATTGTTGATAATTAGCTTCCTTCAAATAACAACCATACAATTCCCAAGTTTCTAGTACTGTTGGTTCATTTGCACCATTGCCACCATCTAAGATTTCGCAACGTGTAATAAATTTATAATCGATGCCACTGGCAGCAGAGCTCATTTCCATAAAGTCAAATTGCTTCTGTAATTGTTCGCCTATTAATCTTGAAACATTGCCTGAAGCGTCGTCGCGAATGTTAACTGTTGTATCGCTCCATGTATGCTTACCTGCTAATCTAACCATTGAGTTATAGATATGAATATCCATATCAGCAAAGCTAACTTGCGGGCGGTTAAAATCAATTACCTGCTTTGTTAACTCTGTACGAGGTGTACTAACACCAAAGTTTTCGAAAGTTACTCGAAAACGATACTTTAATTTTGGCATTAATAAGCCCTGGGTTGAGCTTGATTGATCAGCTGCCAAAGGTACTGTCATTCTAGTTAATGATGAAACCGACATATTTGTTTCTCCTTAGTTTATTAATATTTATCTTTCTTTCAGAGACAAAAAAAAGGGGCCGAAGCCCCTTTTAAGTTATAATAAGTTAACTCATTATTATAAGCCTGCTGCAATATCCCCAGTGTTCTTAATACGAACTGGAATATAAATGAATTCAACAGCTTTCACAGGTTCAATTGCAATATCCACATATAGTTCTGAACGATCAATACGTGCTGGTGTATTGTTGCTTTCGTCGCATACTACTAGGTAATCGTAAATACCACGTTTAGCAACTAAATCGTTCATTAATCCTTCAACTGCATTCTTAACTTCGTCGCGTGTTAATTTATCATTTGGTTCAAACATAAATCCTTTAGCGATCGATTCAACCTGATCACGTAAAAATGCAACTAGTCGTGCTACGTTAATACGATCTAATGCACTACCTGTCTTAGTAGTCTTATTGCCGTAATTAACTAATCCAGTACCCGGAATAAACGTTAATGGATTAACATTATTTTGATATAATGTATCACGAATTGAATTACGGTTGGCAATCTGAACATATTCGCCTGATTGTGCATCAACATATCCTAATGAGCTAACATTGTCAATATTACCGCGACGTGTACCGGCCGGTGCTAGCCATGGATATCCAATTTCATCGTTACGAATAATTGTACGCAACATCATATGACTTGGAGGAACAACTACTGTATTTCCACTTAAATCATTAGTTTGCCCTGATGGATAGAATACGCCTAAGTAATAATCGTTACTTGCTAATCCATCACCTGTTGATAAACCTTCGCCATTGTTGTTAGTAGCCCAATTAATTAGATCGGTGCCGCTGTCGGCTAAACGTAAAGGTGTATCACCTACAACAAATGCTGTATTATTACGATCATTATTTAATGCAACCATGTTCGGAATCAACTCTGGATATCCTGGAGCCGAAATTAAGTTAAACACACGTTGCTCTTCGCGAATTTCTGTATTAGCATCAATTCCAGTTTGCATTGCGTTAACAATCATTTGACGTTGAGCTTGACGTCCCATGTAAGGACTGCCGTCATTCTTATTTCCTGATGCAGTTACCCAGCAATTCTTTTCAGTTGGCAATGTACCCGAAAAGTCAGATGCATTAAAGTAATTTAATCTAAATTCTTTAACTGTGTAACCGCTGCGACGAGTATTAAACAACAATGTACCTGCTGGATATAATGTATCATCAGGTGCATCTAAGTCTAAATAGTTGCTAGCTAACAGATCTTCGATAGATGGCATATCGTCGGTAATTGGATCAACTGAACCGCCTGTGCCCCAACGTGCATCTGCAAAAATTATACCATTTTCGGTTGTTTGATCTGAAGTATCAATCGATACCCATTGGTCAACACCGTCAACTGACTGCCAACGCTTAACCATTGGATAATTTTCTAAGTCTGAAGTATCAATCCATAAATCACCGTATACAAGTGCCGTACCATCGCTTTGGGTAGTTGGAGCACTTGCACTGACTCGTGGACCGCTTGGGTCAGTTGTTGTTAAGTCATAACCGCGAACATCATTATTTACATTACGATATCCTTTCCAACCGTTACCATCATGGATCATAATATCAACTTGGTTAATCGAACTATGGTACCAATAAGTGCCATTTGCTGGATCTTGTCCTGGTTGTGTGTTACTAGCAGAGTATCTAGTATCATCTGGATTAGTTAAATCAACCCAGTTACTAACAATAATACCGTTAGCTAGTCCATCTTCCATTCTTTCACGGATACCGTCAACAGATGTAACTAAGCCAGCGTCAGTTACTGGAGTGCCACTGATATCAATTAAATGAATCACGCCACCTCTAGTGTGCGAAAGCTGAATTGCGCCAGTTGATAAAACTGTTGCTGAAACATAGTTTACATTAGCTGCTAACAAATCAGCAACAAAATCTTCTGCAGTTGTGCCTGATAAAGTAACAGTCACCGGTGAAGTCATTGATGCCGAACCCGGAGAGCTTGCACTAATTGTAAATGTTTCGCTAGCTGTGAATGTTGGCGAAGTGGTATTACCAGTAACAACTGTCTGACCGCTTGCTAATCTTTTATACAATTTAAATGTTGCGGTGTTATTTTCGTTAACATCATATCTAGCGTATAAGCTATCTTGTGCAATTGAACTACCGCCATTTGATGGATCTAAGTAGTAATTAGCACTTGCATCAGTTAGGTACATAGGGCAATTAACTGCGCTAAATGCACCTGTTGCTGCACTATACTGTTTAACTACTAAGTTTGCACCAAGATTTACATTTGAAATCTTATGCCATACACTACCACTTGGTCTAGGAACAGTATCAGTACTTCTCCAGCGTGGAATTACTGTATGCGTAGTTTGTTGTACAATTGGTGCATAATAAGTGCCGGCAGTAATACCAACATCGTCTAAGATTGTACCCGATGGGTTAGCAATAATAACGCTTGCATCCTCTGAGCTATTATCGTCGCCAGCGCCAGATTCAACATAAATCTGCAAACGCCCGTTAACTACACCAGCAGTAACTCCTGTAATTGCTGAGGTATTGATATTAGCAGCCAATGATTCAACTGTTGAACTTGTAGGTGAAACAACAGTTCCGTTAATTTCAAACTGGTGTATCGGATTTAATGTAGGGTTTGTTTCAGTTCCTTCAACTGTTGCCCAACTTGCTTTCCAGTCATCAGAACCAACTAGTACCCAATTATTATTCTTATTTTTATAGTAAATAGGATTACTAGCATTTGTAGCAATAATTGCATAAGAACCAATATTGCCTAAACTTGCTTTAGGTAGTCCTGAATCTAAATCATTTGAACTTGTGATTACAATTGGTGTAACATTTACAAATGAATTAATTGCTGCATTCCATTCAAATACGCCCCAAGTAGATTCAGCTGTATCTAACCACCAGCTACCATCGTCGGGACTTCCAGTTGGACGTGTAACGCTTGCGGCTAATTCTGCTAAGTCTATGTCAACACGCTGTACGTAAGCACGGTTACTTACTCCTAACACCGAATATGCTGCTAGTAGACCATACTCGTTAAGTTCATAACCATTAATTGGTGTTCCATTAGTAGTATTATAAAAGAACGGATTACCAAAAGTATTAACTAGCTCTCGTTGGCTAGAAATTAGATAAATTTTATTAGCGTTAGAAGCAAGTGTGCCTGCGGCTACGCCTGTTCCTGAAGCGGTAACCTTATTTCGTGCTGTTGCAATCAAAATATAAGGTACACTATTGGTCAGCGAAGAACGGTAGTTGCTTTCATCAACAATTGATACTTCAACGCCTGGTGAAACTAGTGCCATATTGATTTCCTCGTTAATATGTTGTTATATCTATTTATTAGTTTCACTATAAATCAGCGGTTTATCTGACCTTGGCCAAGGCCTTATTATAAATAAATGTATGGAAAGACCGCTATGTTCTGTGTGCGAAAAACAACCTAGAGCCGTAAATTATGTCAAAAATGGTATAACTTACTACCGTTCTCGCTGTAATCAATGTAACGGAATGGACAGAAGAAAAAAACCGTTTGTTCCACGCTGGAAACAGAAGGGTTATAAGCAAAAAACTACATGCGATAGGTGCGGATTCCGAGCAAAATATCCATCACAAATAGTTGTGTTTCATGTCAATGGAAATTTAGACGATGCTACAATCACAAATCTGCGCAGCATTTGTCTGAATTGTGTTGTTGAGATAGACAAGGATGATTCACCTTGGAAGCAAGGCGATCTTATGCGAGACTTTTAATGTTTAACTTATTAAGTGTACGTTGTAGTAATCCAATTTGTAAAATAACATCTTCAAAAGCGTGGTGACTATTGCCCAACTTTTCACGGTCTGGGCTCATTTTGTATACCGTGCGAGCGTCCATTACTTTGTAATACTGCCAGGGAATTGGCATACCATAACTCTTAAATGCGTGTTCAATAATAGTCATGTCAAACGCAATACCGTTAGCCCAAATGCGTTCTGCGTGCCACATTAGCCCTTTAAGTTCTTCTAATGCGTCTTTTAACGGCACACGATCCTCTTCGCCAAATGCTTCTTCCTGTGCTAATTCACCTTGTTGTGCCCACCATTGAATAGTTAAATCTTCGATAACACGGTCAGGCTGGGACTCTGTATCAATACGACGATACATTGCGTGTTTATCGTAAATGGTATCAGAAAAAGGATCAAACGCACACGCCGCAATGTTTAGAATTACAGCGGCAGGGTCAGAGCCTAACGTTTCTAGGTCGATCATCAAGTCCATAATAGTATTATAGTAGAGTGTTGAGTAGTTGTCAACCTTTACGTGCTTTATTCAAAGCACGTATCAGTCTGCTTGCTGTGTTAATACGTTTAGAACGCTCGCTTCTGCGGGCTTGTTGTTTGTAGGTTTGCGCTCTTGTGCGCTTCATTTTTTCACGCTTGGCTACATCAATCGGCTTGTCGCAATCTGTAACAGATGGAACAATACGTCCTTTACGCTTACCAGAAGTACAACGCCATTTTAGTTTTGCTTTGCCACCTCGAGTTGTAGTTTTAGAACGACTCCAAACCATTTCGTGTTCTGGAATAAACTCGCTTGCTCGCATTAGCCAATGACCCAGGTAATTGGCTGCGAACCATCTACATAATTGCGCAAGTCATCAAGCAATGCTTGCTTTTCGGCCATGCCTTCTTGCTTCATTTGCGAACCATTTAGTGCTGAACCACCTTGTGGACCAGCAATGCTTGCAAACTTTTCACGTGCTTGACCAATAATAACTTTAGCAGAAGCAGTAGTGAAGTCTTTAATCCACTGCGAAGTTTGATAGTCCTGTAGTAATGTCACTTCAGGCTTGGCATTAAATACCCATAACAGAATTTCTTCGCCTGTGCCTTTTGGATCACGCACAACACGAAGTTCTTTTGTTACAGGGTTAAACGTGTAGTTCATAAACCCACCAAACATACGCATCGCAAGTTCAACATACTGCGAGTACATTTCAAATGTAGCTAAACCACCTGCGTAAGTGTAGTTTAAAAGGTAGACGTTGAGAGTAGCCTGAGAAAATGGGTCAAAGCTACTACTATAAGGGCCAGTAGCGTCCCCCAGAGTACGTCTGAAAATTTGACGGACATGTGTTACCTCTTGTGGTAGTGTATAAGTATCCTGTCCTTCCTGGAGTGTTAAAAACGCATAGCTCTCTTCCGTGCTAGCCTGCGAACGTTGTCTAAAAATACCAAGTGCTTCTTGATATGCTATCTCATAGTGTTCTGGATCGAGCTCAATGTCAATAATGCCATCGCCTAATCTTAGTCCTACATACTTAAAGAGATCTTGTTTTAGAGTGTCTAAACTTGCAGCCATATACCTTTCCGTCCTTATACACTATTTAGTGTACTCGGAGGATGACCAGGTTCTCATTGAACCGTCCATTTAATTTGGCTTCTACTGCTTTAATATCTTTAAAGAACTTACGGCTGTTAGGTTTACTTGCTTTTGTAAGTTCTTTAATCTGCTCATCTGGTTTACGAAGCGTCTTCATAACGCTCTGTGTTGGGTCATAACCAATGACAGCATTGTTCTTCACGTATAACCCGCCTGAGTGCTGGTCTGCTACATAGTATTGTAGCTTGCGATTCTTAGTGTTGTACACAAACATTTCTTTAGCACCAAGGATCTTTACTGGCTTCTCTGACTTGATATCGCCAAATTCCTTCTGGTATTTGAGTTTTGCTACTACTTTCTCAGGTGGAACTGGCTTTTTACGTCGCGGAGTCTTGGCAACCTTCTTAAACTGTACATAACTCAATGCATCAGCGATTACTTGCTCAGCAAACTTTACAAGGTTGCGCAGTTCAATCTTACCGTAATTAGCATAGTACTCAGCAACTTCTTCGTCGCCGTCGTGTGCTGCGCGGAATTCAGCGAGCTTTGCTTCCCATACATCAGTGATTACTGAAATATGCTGCGGCAGGATGTTAGCAACTTTTAGTACATCAATAGGATTTTCACCCTTAACCGGCTTACATCCGTTGAGAATAAAGTTATCCAGTAGCCCTTCTAGCTCACCCGCTGCTTCATTTGCCTTCTCGAGCATACGTTCCTGAATAGTAGGACCCTTGGGTTTTGCTTCTTCCTCTGCTTCTTCTACTTCCGGAGCATCGTTTACGTGACGCTCTACTTCAAAATTGATGCGCTCAATTTCATTTTCGTTAAGCTCTAGCCCTTGGTTGCTCATACGACACAACCAGCCCACTGTATTAGTGAGCTTCGCATCTGCGGTGCCTTTGATCACTTTATAAGCGTCGGTTTTACCTTGTTCTTTAAAGTAATCCAGCATCATCTGCTTGGCTTGTTTGCTATCACAAGTATAGTTGTACCAGTTCATAGCAGTAACTAATGCTGATGTGCGACTTTCTTCAGCAGGCTGTTCTGCCCAAGTAGGCTCTTGTCCTACATATTTGGCTTCTGCGGCTGCTGCCTTGATTTTGTTGCTTTGAGGCTTACGGGCCATTGCTAACTCCTATTTGTTAGTATCTGCTTATTATAGAGCCCTGACCCAATGTTGTCAACCTGGTCAAAGCGGATAAATACATAAAAATTTGCCGTGAGTTCATAAAATGTACTTATTGTGGTAAATTTACAACATATAAAGATTATTTAATATGCCAAGATTAAGTTTATGGTCTCCTGAAAAACGAAACGATTACAAATATTTAGATCGAGTAATTTCCGAACAATATACAGTCGGAGGGCTCGACATATATATTCACAAATATTTGGGTCCAAAAGTTTCTGGGGATTATTCTACAGAATCAAGTAATTACGATGTTACTCGTCCTGTATATTCTGAAACTAATCCGCTTTTTATCGAAGACTTATTCACCTTAGAAAATAGAGATCGTGATTATGATGAATCTATTTACAGATTAAGAGGTGTATATAATGTTCAGGATATTGATTTTAATTTAAGTCAATTTGGGTTATTCATTCAAAACGATACTATATTTGTAACGTTTCATTATAATGATATGATTGATACATTAGGACGTAAATTAATGTCTGGCGATGTTATCGAAGTTCCTAATTTAAAAGATTTTCATCCACTAGATCCTAATACTCCGATTGGGCTGCCGAAGTTTTATGTTATTCAGGATGCTTCATTTGCTAGCGAAGGCTTTTCCAAAACCTGGATGCCACACATTTGGCGTGTTAAAGCAGTCCCGATGGTGGGCGCACAAGAATACAAAGATATTTTAGATGGCTACACTAATGAGAAAGGTAACGAAACTGGCGATTTAACTGATTACTTAACTACATACAATAAAAACAAAGACATTAACGATAAAATTCTTGCTCAAGCAGAAGTAGAAGTTCCGCTAGCAGGGTATGACGTTAGTAAGTTTTATGTTGCTCCATACGGCAGCAACGGCGAACCCGAAGATGGTACTGGTATTAGTGCTGATAACTCTAGATTAACAGCGGATTTAGGTGCTGTTAAAGCAGATCGCAGTTTAGTATCACCAACTTCAGATGGTTACTTAGTTGGCTATTTAACAGGCAACGAGTATCCACCGAACGGGTTACCAGTAACTCCTGGTGTTAGCTTCCCAGTTAACCCAAGAGAAGGCGATTATGCATTACGACTAGACTATAGTCCAAACAGATTATTTAGATATGACGGAGCACGTTGGGTGAAAGTAGAAGATAATGTAAGAACTGAAATGACTTACTTAAATAATGATAACACTACACAGCGCAGTTCATTCGTTAATAACCGTGCTACTGTTGAAACTACAGATAGAGGCACTATTCCAAGCAAACAAAGTCTGAGTCAACTTCTAAAACCAGAGGCGGATAATTGATGCAATTGTTTGAAATTCAAAAAACATTTTATCATGGATCGATGACAAGATTACCGGTTGGCACAATATTAACTCCCAGATTAGAGGACTACGAAAATAATTGGGGTGGCACTGATTTTTACCGAGCGTTAGAAATGTATCAGCCAGCTAACATGATGTCACATAAAGAGTCAGTATTTATGTGCGACAATGAAGAAGATGTGGATGCCGCTGGCGGAGGCACAAATTGGTTATTTACTGTACAACCATTAGGCAAAATTGAGCGTCATGATTTAAATTGGGCTAGTGAGATATCTATGCTTGCGGATCAAGGATATGATATCGATAGCAATGAAATTGAAGATGCTGCGTACAACTACTGGCACGGAATTCCGCATCCAAACGAGTCCGTTTGGGAATACTTAGCACCTAAAGCAAAAATTATAAAAGTTGAGGAATATTAATGGCACAGGTTGATTTCTTTTACGACTCACAATTACGTAGATTCTTACTACAGTTTACAAGAATCTTCTCTGGATTTCAAGTTGAATACGGCAAGGATGATTTAGGTAATGTAACTTACTTAACTGTTCCTGTGCGTTATGGTGATGCTTCGAGACAAGCACAAGCTATTATTCAAGATAATAGTGCAAATAAAATGCCATCTGCGCCTATGATGAGCTTTTATGTTAGCAATACCAAGTATGCTAGAGAGCGTGTGCAAGAACCATATCACGTGGATACTACAAGTTATCGCCAGCGTGTTTGGGACGAGGCTACTCAAACATACGAAACTACACAAGGTAATGCGTTTACTGTCAAACGTCATATGCCAGTTCCATACGATATTACTATTAAATTAGATATCTGGACCACAAATACAAATCAAAAATGGCAATTGTTTGAACAAATTGCCCCAATGTTTAATCCAAGTTTAGAAATCCAAAGCACAGACAACTATATTGACTGGACCAGCCTAAGCGTCATTGAATTAAATGATATTAACTATAGCTCTCGGACAATTCCAGTTGGTACAGATGAACCAATTGATATTATGACAATGACATTTACTCTACCTGTGTGGATTAGTATGCCTGCTAAAGTTACTAAACTTGGCGTTATTCATAAAGTTATTGCCAGCATGTATGATGCAGATGGCGATGCTATTAATGCGTTGCAAAATGATGACTTACTGTTAGGTACTCGCATGAAAGTAACCCCTCACGGATACCAGGTGCTTCTCATCGGCAATCAACTTCAAGTGTTAAAGCAAAGTGCTGTTGATGAACCTAATACTGATTTAGGGGCGTTAAGCACACAAGAAGATAGCATTGTATTATGGCATCCTGTGATTGAGGAGTATGGTAAATTGCGGGACGGTATTAGTCAAATACGTTTAGAAAACGAAACTAACGATATTGAAATTGTAGGTACTGTTGCTTATCATCCGACAGACGATCGTATCATGCTGTTTACTGTTGACGAAGATACACTTCCAGTTAACACAATGCTTCCTGTAACAGCGGTCATTGACCCACAGCGTAGCGGTCCAAATGCTGGCTTGGCAGCAGCATCAACAGGTCAACGTTATTTGTTAACCGACAACATCGGCGACCTAGATAATACAGATGCATCAGATAGTTGGGGATCAATTGTTGCTAACACAAATGATATTATTGAATACAACGGAACCGACTGGGTTGTTAAATTTAATGCAGGTGGCGCAGAAAATATTGAATATGTTACGAATTTAACCACTAATTTACAATACAAATGGGACGGAGGGCAATGGGTTAGGAGTTATGAGGGATTATACACGGGGGGTTCGTGGTCATTAGTGATCTAGCAGCCGTAGGTGTTTGGTTTTATTCTTATAACACCCATCGTTATCTATATTTGATGCGTAACGATCCTAAACATCCTTACCATTGGGGACTACCCGGCGGTAAAGTTGAGAATAGCGAAACATTATTAGATACTATTACTCGCGAATGCTCTGAAGAAATAGGTAGTTTACCAGAATATATTAAACTCGTTCCTATTGAGCAGTTTACAGGTCCTAATAATCATTTTATCTATCACACCTTCTTTTGTTTAGTAGCCAATGAATTTATTCCAAAGCTCAACGATGAACATTTAGGATATGCGTGGTTAGATAAAGGAATTATTCCAAAGCCTCTACACCCAGGACTTTGGGCTACTATTAATATCGAAGATATCTATAATAAAATTGAAACTGTGGAAAATTTGTACGGTTACGAAATATCGCAATGACTAATAAAGTCTCTGACTGTCATTGTTTTAACATTTGAATATTGGCGCCATTCATTTGGCGTAACGCCTTGATCAATAACATGGTGAAATTTGGTAGTTGAGTATGTTTTTATTACATTACCAACTGTATCAATCATTTTAGATCTGCGCTGCGTTCCAGTGACATCATATTCATCATAACCCACTAAAAACACATCATTGTGACCATCAAATGCCGCTAAGTATGCTGCTACAGCTTCCTCGGTACTTTTAAATCCATGCGGAATAATAAAAAATTCACCAGGTGTCTTAAGACAATTTGTAGTACTAGTATACACAATAATGTCTTCTGTTAAATTTAAATCAATTAATTCTTGAAGTTTTAACGGATCAAATGTAACGTGAAAATTCCCTTTAATTTGATGATATAAACTTCCTGTTGTGTATACGTTTAATGGTAATGAATTTAATAATCCGTGATATAACATCAACCGATCAAGTTTAAATTTAGTGCTCGAATCGCCGATACTTACACAAACAGCACGTCCGGATATTGAGTTAATATTGATTGGATTTTCAATAAATTCGCGTTCTTGATGTTTACGGCCATTGGTAATTTTTACTCCAGTGATTACAAATTCGCCATCATAATCTGATCTATATACTTCCTGCATTAATATGACCCACCATCAATTGTTTTGTTGTCTAGTGTTTGTGTATCAGAAGTACCAACTACTGTTCCCAATGGTGCTGTTTTATCGTGCCAAGTTTGTAATGCAGAACTTACGGTAACATCACTTTGATCGTTACCGGCATCATCTGTGGCAATAAGATATGTACCATCAAAATTTAAATTTGTTCTTGCGATTAAATTAACACTGTTATTTTGTATTGTGTGTCCACTGGTAGCTAGCGACGACCACGATAAATTGCCTGAGCCATCAGTTACTAATGTTTGTAAATTTATTCCATCTGTAGTTGGAAATGTAAACGCTCCATTGATAGTCAGGCTTGATGCTTTTAACCCTGCAACTTGTAACGGAGCATATGCAATTAATGTCACATCGCCTGACGTGCCTCCTTGTTCATTAGAACTAGCTAAAATAAATTGATTTGCTGATTCATCCCACAGTAAAACCTGATTAGTATCGCCACCTCGTTCAAAAACAACACCAATATCCTTAGTATTACTGATTCCAGAACTAGCATTGTTATTTAAAACAACAATTGGATCGTCAAACGCTGATGTAGTGGTTGATATTTGCGCAAGTTTAGGTCTAGTCAAGCCCATAAGTATTCATTACCTTTTTACATATTTATCTGGTTATGGGATTAGAAATTTTGGTCAAAAAGAAGGAGCGTTTCCGCTCCTTCTTTTTTGGTATTATAACCCTAATGGATTATAAACGACCTACAACAACTTCAATAACGCCTTCTGCGCCATCAAAGTTTTCTAGTGCCTTGCCAATTACCGAACCTAGTACTGGGTTCTCTTCAGCACGTGCTTGACCATTGCCTGCACTTACCATCATGTCACCCTTGCGTACTGGACCAACAACCTTACATGGAACACGTCCAGTTAGTGCTACATAAACACCTTCTGCATCCGAGTTCATCATGTATGCTGGATCAGTAGAAACAACACCTGCAACCTTGCGATCCATATCATGATCACAAACTTGAACTTCTGCGTCCCCACCAAAGCACACAACTGTACCTGGTTCAATATCACCATCGGCGGCATATTTTTCTGCCAAGTCAGCGTAGCGTGCTGCTGTAGCAGTACCTGAGAAGATAGTTGAATGCAGAATGTTGTTTGTATTGTCAAAGTACAATGCGCTATCTTCATACACTGCTTTGTAACCAGCAGTTGTGTTAGCTGAGAACAAGATTGGGCAGTTAGTATCGCCAGTGTCATCGTTGTTGATGTACAGGTTGTTAGCGTTAGTAGCTGTAGTAGCTGTAGCAGCGTTACCGGTGGTATTTTGGTTACCGGCAGTATTAACACCTGGTAAGTTGATATTAGCTGAACCATCAAAACTTACACCACCGATTGTACGTGCTGTTGCTAGTTTGGTAGCTGTAGCAGCGTTACCAGAACATGCGTTAGCGTTAGCAACGTTGTTAACTGTAACAACGTCAGTTGTGCTATCACCACGTGCTAGTGTGATAGTAGCATTGCTTACTGTCATTACGTTTGCTGCAGAACCTAGTGCTTGTGCTGATGTTGTACCAACCTTACCGCCTAGTGCTGTAGTAATAGTTGAAGCGTATGAAGCATCATCATTAATAGCAGCAGCTAGTTCGTTTAGCGTATCTAACGCAGCCGGAGCACCACCAATTA
>Ga0208019_1000544_pt1 | contig 20261 bp, 18 predicted proteins | sample CB_VirMetaG_5_FD_184540 | JGI IMG/M metagenome (GOLD analysis project Ga0208019, IMG submission 184540) | Freshwater to marine saline gradient viral communities from Chesapeake Bay - CB_1508_1D Viral MetaG (SPAdes) (version 4) | ecosystem: Environmental > Aquatic > Marine > Coastal | place: USA...
GAACACGAAATGGTTTGGAGTCGTTCTAAAACTACAACACGTGGCGGCAAAGCAAAATTAAAATGGCGTTGCACTTCTGGTAAGCGTAAAGGACGTATTGTTCCTTCTGTTTCAGATTGCGATAAGCCAATTGACGTAGCCAAGCGTGAAAAAATGAAGCGCACAAGAGCACAAACTTACAAACAACAAGCCCGCAGAAGCGAGCGTTCTAAAAAAATCAATACAGCAAGCAGACTAATACGTGCTTTAAACAAAGCACGTAAAGGTTGACAACTACTCAACACTCTACTATAATACCACTATGGACTTGATGTTGGACATAGAAACTTTGGGCTCTGACCCTGCTGCTGTAATTCTAAACATTGCAGCGTGTGCGTTTGATCCTTTTTCCGACACCATTTACGACAAACACGCAATGTATCGTCGTATTGACACAGAGTCCCAACCTGATCGTGTTATTGAAGACTTAACTATTCAATGGTGGGCGCAACAAGGCGAATTAGCACAGGAAGAAGCATTTGGCGAAAAGGATCGTGTTCCGTTAAAAGACGCACTAGAAGAACTTAAAGGGCTAATGTGGCATGCTGAACGTATTTGGGCTAACGGTATTGCGTTTGATATGACTATTATCGAACACGCATTTAAGAGTTATGATATGCCGATTCCGTGGCAGTATTACAAAGTAATGGACGCTCGCACGGTATACAAAATGAGCCCAGACCGTGAAAAGTTAGGTAATAGCCATCACGCTTTTGAAGATGTTATACTACAAATTGGATTGCTACAACGTACACTTAACAAGTTAAACGTTAAAAGTCTCGCATAAGATCGCCTTGCTTCCAAGGCAGTTCTTGCTTATCAATTTCAACCACACAATTTAAACAAACGCTACGCAGATTTGTAATCGTAGCATCGTTTAAATCGCCATTAACATGAAACACTACTATTTGTGATGGATACTTGGCTCGAAACCCACATCTGTCGCATGTAGTTTTTTGTTTATATCCTTTTTGCTTCCAGCGTGGAACATAAGGTTTCTTCCTTCTGTTAGTTCCGTTGCATTGATTACAGCGTGATCGATAGTGTGTTATACCGTCCTTAACATAATTTACAGCACAAGGTTGCTTTTCGCACACTGAACATAGCGGTCTTTCCATATATTTACTTATATAAGGCCTTTGCCAAGGTCGTATAAACCGCTGATTTAATGTGAAACTAATAAATAGATATAACAACAAATTATTGTGAGGACAATCAATATGGCACTAGTTTCACCAGGCGTTGAAGTTTCAATTATCGATGAAAGCGCATACCGCTCGTCTGCTACAAATAGCGTTCCTTTTATTCTAATTGCTACAGCACAGAATAAAGTTAACGCAGCAGGCACAGGAGTTGCTGCTGGCACATTAGCTTCAAACGCTAACGCTACTTATCTCATCACAAGTCAAAGAGAACTTGTGAATACTTTTGGTAATCCATTCTTCTATAACACAACCGCTGGTACTCCAATCAACGGTTATGAATTAAATGAATATGGCTTACTAGCTGCTTATTCAGTACTAGGTGTTAGCAACCGCGCTTATATTCAGCGTGTCGATGTTGACTTAGCTGAACTAGCTGCTAGTCTATCACGCCCAACTGGCAACCCAGACAACGGTACTTGGTGGTTAGATACCTTATCAACACAATGGGGTATTTTTGAATGGAGCTCATCGACAGCAACATTCACTAACAAAACACCATTGGTTATTACTAACTCTAGCGACTTAACCGCTGGTGTTCCTAAAGATTCTCTAGGAACAATTGGTAGTTACGCTGTTGTTGCTACAAATGTAAACAATCCAATTTACTATAAGAATTCAAGTAACGATTGGGTACTAATTGGCTCAGATGATTGGAAAGCAAGTTTAAATACAATTTTAGGATCTACCAGCTCGCCAACTGTAACAGCAGGTAATAGTATTGTTATTAACGGTACTACAATCAGCCTAACTGGAACAACACTTGCAACTACCGTTGATGATATCAACGGTGCTGCTATTACAGGCGTTACCGCTTCGGCAGTAAGCAGTAAACTAGCAATTCATGTTGAAACTGGTGCAGGCGATGACTTGAGTTCAGAAGATATTAGCGTTACTATTGCTAATGGTTCAGGTACTCCGCTAGCTAGCTTAGGTATTACAGCAGGTACTTATTATGCTCCTGTATTGCAACAATCAGCACATACATCAATTCCACGTTGGAGAAGCACAGATTCTGTACCGCGTCCAACTGGATCAGTATGGATTAAGACAACTAACGTTAACCTAGGTACTAGCCTAGCAGTTAAAAAATACGACAGCACCATTGGTAGCTTTGTATCGCAGAGTTGCCCAGTGTATGCTAACGACGAAACTGCTAACTACGGGTTAGATCCAAGCAATGGTGGTAGTGCATTAGCAGTTGGTGCAACTTATGCACGTTACGATATTAACGAAAATAATACTGCAACATTAAAACTATTCCAACGTCAAGCAAGCGGTTCTACTGCAATCGTTGGTAACACAACTAGCCCAACTTTTACTTCAGCTGAAACATTTACTATTAGTGCAAGTGTTAAGGGTAGTTCAACAATGACAAGCCCTGTTACTGCTACATTAGCAGGTACTGGTGCAGCAGACTTTGTTGCAGCATTCTTAGCAGCAGGCGTAGCAAATACTTCTGCTGAAGTTTTAACAACAGGTGCTATCCGTATTACTCATACACAAGGTGGTGTAATTCACCTAGTTGATGCGACAGGTACTCCTGTTGCCGATGCTGGTTTTGCAACAACTGTTGATGGTATTACTACACGTGTTGTTGACGGTGCTAACGAAGGTATTATTTTAAGTAACTGGATTCCAATGGAAGACCCAGACGGTACTTCATACTCAGCTAATAGCACTGCTCCAGGACAAGATCCAACAGACGGTACTTATTGGTATTACAGCACAATCAACGAAGTTGATATTATGATCCACGATGGCAGTAACTGGAAAGGTTATTTAAACGTTTCTAATGATGTTCGTGGGTTTGATCTAACAGCAACTGATCCAGCAGGTCCGCAGATTTCTGCTAGCGCACCTACTACACAATCAGACGATACAGCACTTGTATATGGTGACTTGTGGATCGACAGCTCGGATCTAGAAAACTATCCAATGATTAAGCGTTGGGAAGCAGTTGATGGAGTTGATCAATGGGTATCAATTGATAACACAGATAGCACAACTGAAAACGGTGTTGTATTTGGCGACGCTCGCTGGGGTACAGCAGGAACAATTGATCCTATTACAGATAGCATTCCAACTATTGCTAGCTTACTATCTAGTAACTATCTAGATCTCGATGCACCAGAAGCTGCTAACTATCCAGCAGGTACATTATTGTTTAATACACGTCGTTCAGGTTACAACGTTAAGCAGTTTGTACTAAATCACTTTAACGCAACTGATTACCCAGGCGAAACTCTACCAACAGAAACTAACTGCTGGGTAAGTGCATCTGGTAACAAGAATGATGGCTCAATGTATGCAGGTCGTCAAGCACAGCGTCGTATTGTTACTCGTGCAATGCAAAGCGGTGTAGATGCTAATACAGAGATTCGCGAAGAACAGCGTGTGTTTAACATTATTGCTGCTCCAGGTTATCCGGAATTAATTCCAAACTTGGTATCTCTAAACAACGATCGTAATAATACTGGTTTCGTTGTAGGCGACACTCCGCTACGTTTAGATGACTCAGGTGCAAGCCTAATTGACTGGGCAACTAATAACTCAGGTAATGGTTTAAGCACAGGCGATGGTTTAGCAGTAGCTGATAGTTACTTAGGCGTTTTCTATCCATCAGGACAGACTAATGACCTAAGTGGCAACACAGTAGTTGTTCCAGCATCGCATATGATGATTCGCACATTGGTACGTAATGACGAAATTGGTTACCCATGGTTAGCACCAGCAGGCACACGCCGTGGTACAATTGATAACGTCAGCTCGTTAGGATATGTAAATGCACAAACTGGTGCGTTTGTACAAATTGCTAACCGTTCAGCAGTACGTGACACACTATACGAAAATAATGTTAACCCATTAACCTTTATTCCAGGTACTGGTCTAGTTAACTATGGTAACAAGACTACACTTAGCGGTACAGCATTAGATCGCATTAACGTTGCACGTTTAGTAGCATTTGTACGTGATCAAGTTGAATCGATCGCTAAAGGATTCATCTTTGAACCAAACGACAAGCTAACACGCGACGAAATCAAGAACCAGATTGAAGGTTTAATGAATGACCTAATCGCAAAACGTGGTATTTACGATTATCTAGTTGTGTGTGATGAATCAAACAACACAGCAGCACGTATTGATCGTAATGAGCTATATGTTGACATTGCTATTGAACCAGTTAAGGCAGTCGAATACGTCTATATTCCAGTACGTATTAAGAACACCGGTTCTATTGCAGCAGGCTTATAAAAAGTAGATCATTCTTTCTACTAACTTCAAGGGGGTCTTAATTGACCCCCTTTTTTTGCCTCCTGGTTCAGGATAAATAATAACATATAAACTTATTAGGAGAAACATAATATGGCGGTTTCATCATTAACTAGAATGACAGTACCTTTAGCGAGTGATCAATCATCCTCGACTCAAGGTCTATTAATGCCAAAGCTAAAATATCGCTTTCGCATTATTTTTGAAAACTTTGGTGTATCAACACCACGTACAGAACTAACAAAACAAGTAATTGACTTTGCTCGCCCAAGCGTAAGTTTTGATGATATTACAATCGATATCTACAACTCAAAAGTACGCATGGCTGGTAAGCATTCTTGGGAAGATACTACAGTTAATTTACGTGACGATGCTGCTGGCAACGTTTCTAAATTAGTTGGCGAACAGCTACAGAAACAATTTGACTTTATGGAAATGAGTTCAGCTGCTTCTGGTATTGACTACAAGTTCATTACACGTTGTGAAATCTTAGATGGTGGCAATGGTGCTAACGAAGCAAACGTACTAGAAACTTGGGAACTATATGGTTGCTATCTAACCAGCGTTAACTACAACGATTTAGCATATAGCGAAAGTGCTCCTGTTACAATGGGATTAAACATCCGCTTTGATAACGCACTACAAACTCCGCTAGAAAGTGGTTTAGGTACAAATGTAGGACGTACATTAGGTTCAGTAGTTACTGGTTAATAAACAATGGGATTTGGTAGCACACTTAGTAATTTACTAAGTGGTTCTGGCAGTGGTTTTGTACAAGGACTATTTGGCAGCGACTACTTAAAGGATTATAAGCACGCAAGTAAAACGTTCTTGTCGGACGGATATGCACTTGCGCCGCAAACCAAATACCTATTCCACGTTTATTTTACAATAAACACTGATGTGATTCCTGGTTTAGCTCAGGCCTTAGGGTCCTCGGCTACTGATAGAGCTACTATTGGTATGATGGTCAAAACCGCCGACTTGCCGCGGTTCAATATTGAAACATCTGAGCTAAACCAGTACAATCGCAAACGTCATATACAAACTAAAATTGAATACTCGCCGTTAAATATTTCGTTCCACGACGACGGCAGTGATTTAGTACGCAGTATGTGGTATAATTATTATACCTATTACTTCTCTGACGCAAAACACAGTTATGATGGTATTGGTACAGACACCAGTACTGGTTTAAGTAATGGCCCGTTTGATTACAACCGCAGAGACATTTACGATAATTTACGTAGTGTTAATGAATGGGGTTATCAAGGAACTGGGCCAAGCGATTATAAACCAAATTTCTTTAAAGACATTAAGATATACGGCCTTAACAGAGGCAACTTTGTACAGTACACATTAATTAATCCTACTATCATTGAATGGGCACATGACCAATTTGATTATTCAAATGGCGGTGGCACAATGACTAATCAAATGACTATTAAGTACGAAACAGTTAAGTATCAACGTGGTCAAGTTAAAGGCGGTGCTGTACGTGGGTTTGCAGACGGCGCAATGTACGATACAGAGCCAAGTAAACTTTCAAAGCCTGGATCAACTAATACAATATTTGGCCAAGGTGGATTGATTGATGCAGGCGCTGACATTATTAGTGACTTGCAAAATGGTAATATCTTAGGTGCTGCATTAACAGCAGGTACGGCTTGGAATACATATAAAGATTCTGACTTAGGAAGTATGTTTGCAGAAGAAGGTGTTGCACAAGTTGGTCTTGCAGCAGTAACAGCATTAAACAACCAAAATGTACAAAATGCAGTTAGTAATTTTGTTTTTCCAAAAGCAGAAGGCGCAACAAATAGTGTGCCTCAAGTAACGCAGACTATAACTAGTAATAACGGATACACAAGTTCAACAAATTGGGTTAATCCTAATACAGGTTCAACCTGGGTTAATCCTAATGATGCACAACCAAAAGCTAATCGTCCAACTGATGTATCTAGCAATGGTAGTGTAAGTAATTACTTCTGGGAAGAATAATGGCAACTGTAAACATACAACGTTCGACTAATACTACAAAAATATACGATAAATTTTATAATGTAGAACTTGTTGTAAGTACATCTGAATACGATCTGGCAGTTTCTTTCTTTAAGAAAATGATGACTGACCCAGAGTTGGCTGAACAATTTGCTGCTAGTATTTTTCAAATTGCACGCGACACAGGAGTATCTGTGCAAACATATTTAGACAATCTTAAAGGTCAAAATGAAATGCAACTAACAATGAGTATGGCGTATTATTTAAATAGTACCCGCTCTAATTCAACATTGTTAGGTGTAGGACACGTTATTACTCCTGACTACTATGCTGCGAGAAACGTAGCAATCTAATATAATGGCCAAACCTAAATTCTCACAAGGAGTTTATGAAGTTCGCAACGCTAACAAATATGTAGGCAAAGGCAAACCTCGATACCGCAGTTCGTGGGAACTTGCCTTTATGAATTTCTGTGACAATAACGAACACATATTACAATGGGCAAGTGAAAGCATTTCTATCCCATATAGACATCCATTAACAGGCAAGCAAACTATATATGTTCCTGATTTTTTTGTTGTTTACAGAACTAAAAATAACAAACAAGTAGCAGAAGTTGTGGAAATCAAACCTAAAGGTCAGTCAATGCTAACTGAAAAGCAAAACGCACAGCAACGTGCTACGGTAGCAGTTAATTACGCCAAATGGGAAGCAGCACAGCACTGGTGTAAACGTCAAGGATTAATCTTCCGTGTAATTACTGAAGACCAAATCTTCCATCGCTAAATATCTATATGACTAAAAAATTAGAAGCCTTATTTGATTTACCTACCTCAGATGACTCTGAATCAGAAGGTCTCGTTGAACAAGACACAGAAGAAACGTTTAATATACCGCAAACTTACGAAGGATACAGCAACCTAGAAAAGATTGATGCTGCATTACCTGCGGTTCGAGGATTAGAGGCAAGTGATAAGGAAATGGATCAACTTGCTGAAATGGCAACTGGAACATATAAAGATTTGGTTGATCTAGGTATGAATGTAGAAGCACGTTTCAGTTCAGAAATATTCTCAGTGGCAGCAACAATGCTTGGACACGCTATTACTGCTAAGACTGCTAAAATGAATAAAAAACTTAAAATGATTGATTTGCAGTTAAAGAAAGCAAAGTTAGATCAAGACAACGGCGACGAAACCGGTGCAACTGCATCCGGGCATGTACTGGATCGCAACGAACTTCTCGACAAACTATTGAATCCAAATAAAAACAACGACGCATAAATACACTTAACTCAGGAGTTAAGTAAATGCGCTCGCTACAAGAATTTTTAACAGAATCTAAAAAATCATATGAATACCGCATCAAGTATGTTGGTGACTTTACAAAAGAAAAGCAAGATATCTTAAAGAATATTCTTGCTAAATTTAATCCGCAGTCATACGGTGCTATTAAAACTAGCCCTGTTATGAAATGCCCGTACGATTTTCCAAATTATGAAAATGAATCTGTAAGCTCAATGGATGTAGTATTGGAATACCCAGCATCTACATCACAAATTATTGAATTAGCATCATCTAAGGGTTGCGACATTAATCGCTTAAAGATTATGGACAAGCGTTTCTTAGACTCAGTTGATGCAGAACACACTGCAAAAGAACACGAAGGCGCACTTTTAGATGATGCAGAGCTTCCTGCACAAACTCCAGAACAAAAAGAAGCGTCAGAAGCATACGGTAATAGTTTCCAAGATGTAGTTAGTAGTATGGAAAAACGTAAGTACGAATTTGAAAAAGGTACTGACACAGCAACCGCTGGCATTATGGATAACAAATAACATGAACCTATACTCGTTGTTTGAAAAATCAAACGATAAGGCTCGTTTAGACGAGCTTCCAAAGTGGCTTACGGATAAGGCAAAAGGACTTCTTGGCAAGGACGATAAAAAAAGTTCTGAACCCAATTACGTAGACGTTGAACAAGAAAAGCAAGCAGCACAAGTTCGTGCAGCTGGCGGCAAATTTGCACAATCTACACAAGGCGAAGAACAGACAACCGGCTGTGAACCTGGCGACGATGATTGTATTCGCAAATTGCAACATCCTCATCATCGCGGCGATGATGACCAACCAATTGTAAACCCTGAACGGAAAAAAGAATCATCGTTTCCAGACTATATGAATCCGTTTGATAAGCATCTTATGCATCATTTTAAAAGAGCTAGTTGGGTTCCAGCAGCCGCGGTAATTGTAAATGTCGCACTCGGTCCAGGTAGAAACTGGATCGAAACATACCCAGAATCTGCGTTTAGTGCAATTTATAGAGCAGCAAGATACACTGCGATTGATTGGCTTGAGAACACTATACCAACAAACAAAAATTCACATGCAATTATAGCAGAAGACGGAACTCAGTATTACATTCCAAATACAGAAGTGTCTAGAGAGTTATTTAACAAGGTAGTAGAAAAAGTTGGACCAGCAAGACGTTATTGGGAAGAAGAAGGAATGTACGAAAGTATCGACTCGATGACAGAAGCAGATGTTTCGGATACTGATAAATTAACAGCAACGATTGCTGACGAAGCATATAAAAATCATCCAGAATTATTTAAAGAATATGGCGACGAATATGTTATGTCTGCAATCGATGAAGTTGCAGCACAATATATTAATAGCGATGTTAGTATTGATGAAATGCTATATGCACTAGTTGAAAAACTTGATAGCAATGATGAAATTACAGAAGGTGCTGCGACCGTATTCAGTGACGCAGTAGGACATCATTTAAAGAACGCAGATGGAACGGTAGTACAATCGTTTCCAAAAACTGCTGAAGGATTACGTGCAGCACGTAATGCACTATACGCAAACTTTAATTCACTAAGCGTAGAAACACCTAAGGAAAGTGTTATGAAAGAATATGAAGAACAATTTAATGCAGCTCTCAATGAGTCAATGACAGTTAACACAACAGCCAGTACAGATAACCCGGACACAGTTAACGTTACTGCTACAGATGAAGATGCACATACATTAGTTGCTATTCTAAAAGCAGCAGGTTTGCCATACAAGGAGCATGAAGCAAAAATTATTGCAGCAACTCCATGTGGAGAACAGGTTGAAGAAGAATACGCAAATGAACCTAACGAAGTAACTATGTCAACTGATTTTATGGTTAACAAGTTAGCAGGCGGCCTAAACCGTGCTAAGTCTCAGTATAAAAAGGAATATCCTGGAGATAATCCAATGGCTGTTAACGAAGAAAACTTAATGCGTGGTCTTTGGGACCTATACAAAAAGGTATAACAATGGATTCTATTTACAAGATTTTAGAAAATTTAAAGTCTGTAACAGAAGCTCCTGCAAATGAGAAGCGTTATCTAGTGTCTATTGAAATGTATATGTATGCCGAAGACGATAATGCAGTACAAGCTCAAGCAGAAGATCTTGCTGAGCAGCTAAGAGATACATACGATAACCAAGCAAAGGTAATGTCAATTCATGAACAACCATTTGCAACATTAGGCAGTCGTAAATTGTTTAACAAGTTTGAAGATTAATGAAAAAGTTAGCCAGCTACATTAATGAATCATCTAGCCAAGTATTAAACGTTGGCAGTAAGGTTGTAATCAGCGTCAATGAAGAATATGTAATTGAAAGCAGTATTGAGAAAATTGATGAATCTGTTACAATTACGCTTGACGCTGTTACATTAGAAGTATTAAAACACGCAAAAGCAAATCCACTAAACGAAGCTGGTAAAGTAGTCGACTTTGACCGTATTGGTCGTTACAGCAAATGGGGTCAAGCATTACTTCAGGTACTAAAATGGTCTAGTAACCCTAAGGTTATGTCTAAGATGACAACCGAAAACGACATTGTACTTGTTATTCAGGATCATATTTTAAATCAAATTTTAGAAAAAGAAGCTCCGGGGATTACGTCTAACCATATTGCAATGTATGCTAAAGCGATTCCAGAACTAGATTACCAATGGGCACCTAAAAGTAAGCAACACGTAATTACGATGCCTAAAGATTTAAAACTAGCAAAGTTAGCTAGACCTGAACAGACCAAAGAAAGCGAACTAACGTTTGAAAACAATGCCTGGTATTTAAAAGTTTGGACTAGCAAACCTGTTAATAAAATTGTTGCAGAAGTTAAACAAGAAATTAAACAAGTTATTGCAGAAGCTAAAGTAGGTAAGATGCCACTAAACTATTGGGAAGCTAACCCTGGTTCAGTATATACGGCAGACAAGTATTATGATATGTATCGTGCTTCAATGCTGATGGGACGCTTGTCTGACAAGAAGGTCAATGACGAATTTGGCGATATTGACGCATATAGTTGGATCAATAATGCTCCAATGATGGTCACATATACTCCTGAAGAATATGAAATGGCTAGAAGAGCGTTTGCATTTATGGGGGTTCCAATGAAAGCACATGTTCCATTGGGAAGCGATGAACCAAGTGCAGTTAATAAAACTTCGCCGTTTAAACCATTTAAAGGATATAAGGGAGCGGAACGACGCTCTAAATAAATGTGCCTTAGGACCTTATAGGCACGGCCTGTGGCAAAATCCACAGGCGTCGTGGTGCTAACTACCATGAAGCAACTCTCGCTACCATTGCTTTTAAAGTGAGAAGCCCGTGTAAGCGGGCTTTTTTATGTAAATAATATTATGAAAATTAATGAAGTATTTCCTCCACTGGGCAAGTCTGTAAGATATAATTTTTTTGATATCTTTAGCTTTGTGCGTGTTAAGGAAAACGGAAAATTAAAAATTTCACTGAACCGTAATCGTCCTGCTGAAACAAAACGCTCTGGCATCTATGTGTGGTATCATCCTGATTGGGGATATTTTTATGTAGGTATTGCAGCGGCGGACAACTTTACGGAACGTTGGAATAAGCATATTCAAAAACTATTAGATAACTGTTCTAGCGCAAAACAAATGAAAAACTGGAAGGTATTTGCTGACAAATTTAAAGCAGCAGGGTATGGCATTGATGACTTAAAAGATATTACATTACGTTTCTTTCCTGTAGCAAGCCGCACAGAATTTCCAGGCGAAGAAGAAGAGTTTAAAAAATATTTGTCTGATATCGAAACACGTATTGTTAGTATTATTAACCCTGCGTGTAATAAAGAATACAACCCAGAACGTCGTAGTGCAACACGTTTCCCTACAGCAAAATTTAACGCTGATTAATTACAATAGGTTCTTGTTCTAGATTTAAGTATTGTGCCCAAGAAGGATGATTGATACGTATCTGAGTCTTGCGTATTGAATTTGCTAATTGGTAATAGTCCGGTGTAAATGGTGCCCGCTTAGGTTTGATTAATTTATCGCTCTTATCCCAATTACAAGGCTTACAAGCAGTGACACAATTATCCCATTCTGTTTTACCACCGTGACTTTTTGGAACAACATGATCTATAGTTAATTGTGTAGGTGTAAAAGTATCACCGCAGTATTGGCACTGAAACATATCTCGAATATATAGATTAGTTCTGCTAAACGTTTTTGTTTTACGTTTAGTATATCCAGACTTTAGTGCAATTACACTAGGAACACGCATAATAGTCTTTTGACTATGAATGCTCCAATCGTCGTACCACTCAAGGACATGTACTTTGTCGAGAAATAATAATTTAATTGCTTGTTGCCAGTGGACAGCACTAAGCGGGATATAACTTAGTGGTTGATAATCCGGACCTAAAACTAATGTATGAGCCATTGTTGTATTTACGTAAATACAATTATGTCTAAATCTTTAGAAGGCGTTTTAGTTAAAAAAGCACATAGCAAAATGAATTATACTTCTGAGCAAATTCAGGAGTTTGTGAAATGTGCTGATCCTACAACTGGCGCCATTTATTTTATGGATCGTTTCTTTAATATTCAGCACCCTACCAAGGGTAAAATGATATATCATCCGTTTGAATATCAAAAAGAACTGATTAATACGTATCATAACTATCGTTTCTCTATCTCGCTGATGCCACGGCAAACAGGTAAATCTACAAGTGCTGCTGGTTATTTGTTATGGTATGGAATGTTTAAACCGGATTCAACTATTCTTATTGCTGCACACAAATATTCTGGTGCACAAGAAATTATGCAGCGTATTCGTTATGCGTACGAATTATGTCCTGATCATATACGAGCTGGGGTTACATCATATAACAAAGGTTCTATAGAGTTTGATAATGGATCACGTATTGTAGCCCAAGCAACTACTGAAAACACTGGACGTGGTATGTCCATTACGCTACTCTATTGTGACGAGTTCGCTTTTGTACGACCTACTATTGCAAAAGAATTCTGGACTTCAATTTCGCCCACACTATCAACAGGTGGTAAGGCAATTATTACCTCTACACCAAACTCAGATGAAGACCAATTTGCGTTAATTTGGAAACAGGCTAATAAAACAGAAGATGAGTTTGGCAACGAAACAGAACTAGGCATCAATGGATTTCGTGCTTATAGATCCTACTGGAGAGATCATCCGGACAGAGATGACAAGTGGGCAGAAGAAGAACGTGGACGCATCGGCGAAGAACGCTTCCGACGTGAAATGGATTGCGAATTTATCATTAACGATGAAACTCTTATTAATGCAACTACCCTGGTAGACATGGAAGGTATTGAACCAACATATAAAACAGGGCAAGTACGTTGGTATAAAGAGCCACAACCGGGTCGTGTGTATGTAGTAGCACTCGATCCATCGTTAGGAACAGGCGGTGACCCTGCTGCTATTCAAGTGTTTGAAGCAAATACTACAACACAAATTGCCGAGTGGAAACATAACAAAACGCCTATTCCAACACAGATACGTATTCTAAATGACATTGTAAAATCAATTTACGAAAAAACACAAGACGGTACTTCTATATATTACTCTATTGAAAACAACACAATTGGCGAAGCAGCACTTATTAGTTTAGCAGAGTTCGGCGAAGACAATTTTCCAGGTATGATGTTATCTGAACCTAAGTCAGCAGGATCAGGTAGACGTTTCCGCAAAGGATTCAACACTACTAACAAATCTAAGATTTCTGCGTGTGCTAAACTTAAAAACTTGGTTGAAACTAAAAAGATGATTGTTAATAGTAAGAGTTTGATTTCTGAATTTAAAACATTTGTAGCACATGGTACAAGTTATGCTGCTAAAATTGGTGAAACAGACGACTTAGTAATGGCGACTGTTCTCGCTGTGCGCATGATGCAAGTACTACAAAACTATCACGCTGAACTTAACACACAGATTGCTGACTTTGGCGACGAAGTAATCGAACCAATGCCTTTTATAATGTTCTAGTATGTTTATATTACCTTACGTAGAGTTCTATATTACTAACGTCTGTAATTACAGTTGTTCAAACTGTAATAGATTTAATAACTTTAACTTTAAAGGCCATCAAAAATGGGATGAGTTTAAAGAAGTATACGCTAATTGGGCAAAAATTATAGATTTTCAAAATATTGGTATTTTAGGTGGCGAACCATTTCTAAACCCAGATTTTTTAAAATGGGTCATTGGAATATACAATTTGTGGCCAAATGCAGTAATTACAGTAACCACTAACGGTAGTCAATTACATAAATCTCCAGAATTTTTTAATTTATTAAAGGAAGCAAAAGGGAGAATACGTCTAGAAATTAACCCACATGATCACGCACAGGTCCATCATATCATTGATGATATAACTAAAAATTATGATTTAGAACTATTGCACTCAAACGATAATATTAAAGAAATACAAAGATTATCTGGGTTCTGGTATTTTGTTCAGGGATATAATAACGTAAAAGACCCAACTTGGCCAAAATTAAATAGCATCGACGATTACGACAAGTTACCGATAGAAATTATTAGAGAATGCGCTAATATACACAATTTAGAATTAAAAAATTTTTCAAATATACCTAAAAATACAATTGTTGATAAAAGTGGTGCACAGATAATGATTGATGCAACTGATGTGTTTGTGTCGTCAACTGTAATATTTAATGGTAATAATCAACCTTTAACATTGCATGATAGTAATCCTACTAGTGCATTTTTGGTGTGCTATCACAAACAATGTCATCATTTTATTAAAGGAAAATTGTACAAATGTGGGCCAATTGCTGTTTTGCAGGAATTTATCGAACAGTTTCCGGTAGATATAAATTCAAATGATAAAGAATTATTAACATCGTATATACCAGCAGAATGTAGTTGGAGCAAAGATAAGTTAGCTAAGTTTCTAGATGATTTAGCATATCCAATTCCCCAATGTAAGTTCTGCCCGGAGCAATTTTCTCATTATAAGTTAGATCCTAGACTGAAAAAAATAAAAATTAAACTAACATAAATACAGTATCGTTAACGAAGAAGAACAATGGATAATACAGCAACAGACCTTTTTAATCTATTAGTCAGCCGTGACTATACCGTAAAAACACTAAACAGTCAAGGTAAACCTGTGGTCAAACCAGAAGATGCTGAGATGTTTAGCTTTGATTTTGAAACTAAAAACAACAATTACGGTACTGTAGTTATTTTGCTCGATGATGAAAATAACTTTGAATGTTATTATGGCGATAATGTAGGCAAAAATATCGAAGGCGAAGACAAAGATACCTGGTATGATTTTTTACTACAGCTAAAAACTTTTGCAACACGCAACTTGTTAAGTTTCAATTTAAAGGATTTAGACAAGTTAAAGTATAGTATGCAAGGTATGGCTGCTATTAATGAAGGTTTGTTTGAGGGCTGGAATGGAACTAAACATACTAGTTATAATAATAAACCTGGTACAACACGTTTAAAGATTGTACATAGCAAGGCAATTGAAGAAGGCGAACAACGCTTCCGCAACATTGAAAAGTTATATGTTGAAAACGCCGAGGGCGAACGCTTTAAGTTGCCATTTACATCATTGGTTGCTGGTCGTGCAATGGCTCGTCACGTAGCAGAAGGTGGTACACCGTACGACGTATTTGGATTACACATTGTTGAAACAGTTCGAGAAGCAAACGTGCTTGCTAAGTTTACACAAGCAACTCGGGCTATTACAGAAGAAGATGGCGAGCAGTTTGATGTAGTTGAAGCAGGTCGCGAACGCTATAAAACTCTACGTCAACGTTTAAAAAGTTTAGCAGGTAAGCGTGGATATCACGCTTACAAAGAAAATTGGAATCCAGCAACAATTGACGAAGGTGTTGCTGATATGGATAAACTACACAAAATGTTCACACGCGAAACGATTGACTCGCGAATTGAAGAAGCATTTCCATTTTTAGCTGCACAATTAGCAGAAGCTGGATTCGCAAACAAATTATCACCAAGCGGAAAAGTACCAGTTGGTTTATATACGTTTGTTTATAGCGTAGTAGATCCAAGCAGAGTGCAATTTATTGCTAATTCTGCTGAAAAGCGCGGCATGGCAGTAATTGCCAAAGGTAAAAACAAATTGCGAATCGACGGCGATGCAATGCAACACAGTAGCCTAATTTATTCTTTGCAGCAATTAGGCGTCGAAGGTGAAGTAAAAGAAAAGCATACTGCGCAAATGGACGAAGGCATCTACAAGAAAGGCAAGATTGCATTTAAAATCGCCAAAGGCGTATTGAAATACTTGCCGCCGGTACTAATCGGAACATACCTGGCAGTACAAGATGCCGAACAACAAGAAAAACGCGATGCCGAACAAAAAGCAGGATATGCACAACAATTGCAGCAACCAGAACAAACCAAGGAATCAACTATGAAAGAATTTGACAAATTTGCCAGCTGGGCAGATCACGTAACCGAAGGCACTTGGGCGTGGCCAAGAAACGATGACCAAAGTGTTAACATGGATATGATTAAAGAACTTGCTGAAATATTCCAGAGCCCAATTCCTGCAGGCGAAGATGCAATGCACGCTGCTAGTGTGTTATACAATTATATTGGTGACGACGAGTTGTTTGATAGTCTAGCAGAGGAAGCTGAAGAAAATGGTCCGAATGCTGATGTGCGTGATGTAGTATTAAATTTCTTAAACACCACTGAAGGATGGGAAGATATCGGCGAAGCATTATCGAATGAATTAAGCAGCGGAAATTTTAACGAAGCAGAAGATTTCGGTGCACGTGGAATGAACAAATATGGTATGAGTGCTGTTAAAGGCCCTGATGGTTTCTACGCTTTAGTAAATGGCAAAGTAGTTGCTGGCCCATTTGATTCCTTAGAAGAACTAAAAGCATATCAAGAAGAAGAATTAAACAAAGATGTTAATGAGCAATTAGACATTGATTCTGGTGAAGAACAACGCAAAGTTGAACGCGATTCGATGCTAGAAATGAATGCGTGGCGTAAACTAGCTGGTATGCAAGAAAAAGTCTATGAAGACTTTACTGCGTTTCAAGAACCACAACAGCAAGTAACAGAAAATTTTAGCGATACTCCATTGCGTGATCGAGAAGACTATTTAGAAAAAAGTAAAGCACTATATGATTTACTTCGCGATCCGAGTTTATTTGATGACGAAGAAGCACAACAGGCAATTCAACAGCGCATTTTACGTTTAAATGACGAAGCACGTGAAATGGGCTTAATTGAAATGTCCGAGACAGAGTATGCTTCTAAATTAGAACAAGATATTTTAGAAGACTGGGGTTCAAGTGACGGCACAGTATTAGTTAAAGGTATTGACGATGCTATTGAAAAACACGGCTTAAATCCTGACGTTATTCGTCAAGCAGCAGAAAGTTTAGCTGAATTTTATGGCGAAGACATGGGCTACGGTGATGATATTGAAGCTGCAACTGATGCAGTTCTTGACACATGGGCACGTCGTTCAGAAATTGGTAAAAGATTGGCAAAATTATTTTCAGAAGATTTAGACGAAGCAGACGCTGGTAAGTTTGGACAGCAAGACGACGAAATTATCGATCCAGATCAAATTGTTCCTGGCGATGCTGGCCCAGATGGTGGTATGGCAGATCCAGAAGCAGCAAATAAAAAACAAATGGACGAAGCACCGCGCAGCGAACAATTACCTCCGGGTTATTCGCGTGTAGGCCCTAGGGGTGTTTTAGTAGGTCCGTCAGGTAATTTATCAAACTGGAGAGATCCAAACATGGATCCAGATTACTGGGCCAGAGATAATATGACCAAGTATGACATGGATGCCGACAATGAATGGGACGAAATCGAAAACTGGTTAACTAGTGGTTCGTACAAGGCAGGTAACGATCTACGTAGATCAATGATGCTTAAAAAATACGGATTAGATCAAGGCGTCACCCCAGAAAAACTAGCAAAAGCAAGAGCAAAAGCAGATGCTATCAAGAAAGCATCACAAGACAAAGAAGACAAGTTCTATAAAGACATGGAAATTGCTCGCATCTTAGGACGCGATGCAGGGTCTACTGCTGACCTAGAAAGAAACCGTGCCGAGACAGAAAAAGAACTCGCTGGTCTTAGAAAGAATGCTGGACTAGCTACTTCTATTAAAGCAACACCATTGAGCAAGACTGGTTCTAAGGGTTCTGTTAACGTAGGCCAAGGCTGGAGCGATCAGATGGACATCGATGATCTAGATCGTGTGAGTGCTAAGTATGGCACTAGTCCTGCTTCAGATCAGACCGCAGCACTAGCACACCAAGAGCGTGAATTTGCTCCAGGTAGTGATGAAGCGTGGGATCAATACGTAGCGAAACACGGTAGCAAGAGCAAAGTTCCGACTACCAGAAAGATGGGTATGGACGTAATGGATCTAGGTCTAAAGGGCGAAAGCAAAGTTAGTGAAGCAGGTAAGCCAGATTATCTAGACCTAGATAAAGATGGTAACAAAAAAGAGCCAATGAAGCAGGCTGCTAAAGACGCCGAGAAGAAAGGTGATAAAGAACTTGACGAACGCTCATTAACAAAAGGCGAAGAAAAGAAACGCGAAAAGTATGTTAAGGGCATGAAAAAATCAAAAGCAGACTTTAGCAAGCGTTATGGTAAGCGTGGCGAAGAAGTAATGTACGCAACTGCTACTAAAATGGCAAAAGAAAGCGAAGGAGCAACAAACGTGTTTGGTAAAGGAATTTATGAAAGTTTAACAGAACTTGAAGATGATTTAGATATAGCACTAGGTAATGGTATTACGGCTACTAGTCAATTAGACAAACCAAAAAATTCAGTTGGTATGATTGAGCCAGATGATATTATTGGGGTAGCAGGTAGTTTAGATGCAGGTGAACCAGAAGGTGTAGCAGGTAGTTTAGATGCAGGTGAACCGGGTGTCGAAAAGAACTTAGGTGATAAGATTGCTGATAAAGGCGCAGAATTAAGTGCTACAATCAATAAAGCGTTATCCGATATTAAACGTTTAGCAGGAATGGGCAACTAAACCCAAGCGATATACGCTAAAATACAACGGGCTTAATTAATTTAAGCCCGTTTTTTATGATATTAAATAAACGCATGAGTATTTTAGTCTCTGGATGCAGCTATACAGAAAACGCAAAATGGGTTGACGAATTATTTACTAATGTTATTAATTACGGAAAATCTGGCGCCGGAAATACATATATATCAAATAGCATTATCTACAATATTGATTTATTAAATCCACCATCGTATGTGTTTATATTATTTTCTGGAGTTAACAGAATTGATTTATCTGTTCCAAAAACGCTCGACACACAAAAACTTGCAATTGAATTGAAATATTATGGAATAGTCAACGATATACTCTATTTGTTTACAGGTAGTGATAAAATCAATATACAAATATGCAGAAATTATAGAAATATTAAATCCTTGGCCTGGCCAGAAATTTACTGTATCGACGATTTCCTTAAATTACCAAAAAAGATTAAAGATGAATGTATTGAAAAACAGATATTCTATTTTGGACTTGAAAATTCTGATTTAATGTCAATGATTAACACATCAATGATGTTGAATTATTTAAACGATACTAACTATCTACAAACACTTACATATCAGAATATATTAAATTGTCAAACTTTTTTAGAACGTCATTTAATTCCTTATAATTTTAGTTTTATTAGTAACGTTTTTGATACAAATAACAAAACTCAGTTTGGGGTTCTTAACAAATCGCACCCGCTATATAAAAGAATTAATTGGAGTAATTATATCAATGATACGCCGTATGAATTTGCAGTAAAATATAATTGTTTAGCCGACGACCAGTTTCATTTATCGCATCACGGTCAACGATTATGGGCACAAAAAATACGTAATAAAATACCCAAAAAAATATTGACACGCTAAATACTTTTGTGTTATACTTACTTGGTAAGTGTAGCAATTTTTGTTTGTTTTAGTAAAAACATTCTAGGCATACACTTAGGCATAAGGTAAAAAACATAGGCATAAGGCATAAGGAGAAACTTACTATGGCATCTTTAGCAGATATTCGTGCCCGTTTAGCGGCAGCAGAAAACAAGAGCACTGGCTCTACATTCCAAGGCGATAACGCCATTTACCCACACTGGAACATTAACGAAGGGGATACCGCAACTGTCCGCTTCCTTCCAGATGGTGACACTTCCAACCCATTCTTTTGGATCGAACGCCAAATGATTCGTTTGCCATTTAACGGCGTGGTAGGCGGAGATAACAAGCAGGTTGTTGTGACAGTACCCTGCGTAGAAATGTGGAACGAAACGTGTCCAATTTTGACAGAAGTTCGCACTTGGTTCAAAGATCCTTCGCTAGAAGATATGGGTCGCAAA